>Ga0070735_10001306_pt1 | contig 24427 bp, 17 predicted proteins | sample Coa_R1_FD_66443 | JGI IMG/M metagenome (GOLD analysis project Ga0070735, IMG submission 66443) | Surface soil microbial communities from Centralia Pennsylvania, which are recovering from an underground coalmine fire - Coalmine... | ecosystem: Environmental > Terrestrial > Soil > Unclassified ...
GGTTGTGGCAACCAACCGGCTATGGGCGGCTGGTTGCCACAACCATGCGCGGGGTGCGGGGCGGTTTGGGTAGCCGCGCGGTGTTATGGGGTGGGGATTGGGTGGGTGTCGGCCAGGAGGGTGAGCAGGACGATGGCGTCGGTCCAGGCGAGGGGTGCGACCGAGATGGGCTGACCGGACGGGCTGACCTGCTCGGGTAGCTCCCCGAGGGTGGTCCGGTGCGCCATCAGCCAGGCGACGAGCCGCTCCGCGTCGGCCCGCTGGCCAGTCCCGGCATCGAACAGCGCGAACAGCGCGGTTTCCGGCGTCCACGCGACGCCGGACGCGCCGCTCCACGCCTCCCCGGGACGCAGACCGCCGTTGGGCACGGCCAGCACATGCTGCGCTTTTTGCGCTGCCCGCGACACGGCCGGATCCGCGCTGCCGAGCGGCGGACCGAGGAAGGTCACCGCGGTGTCCGCTCCTGACCCGGCGTCGGGACCGCGATGATATCCAGTACTGCCGAACTGGGTTCGGATCGCTGTGGTCAGCCGAGTCGCCGCGGCCAGCCACCGGCGCTGCCGCGCTCGAAGGTCTGACGGAGCGGGTACCGTGCCCGGGGACGCGACAGCGGCGCCTAGTTCACCGGCCAGGTCCGCGGCGGCTCGCAGGCCCGCGAGCAGCGGCGCGGCAGTGCCAAGCGTTACGTCCTGGCCGTGTTCCCAGTAGTCCTGAGCTGGCCCGGGCAGGCCGTCGGCCGACAATGATCTCGCAGCCGCGTCAGCGGCGCGCACCACCATCGGCCACACTCCGGTAAGTGCCTGCCAGGCCGGGCTGCCAGGAACCAGCCGCTGAGCCCGCGCCCAGCACCAGACGGCCCATGGCACCCAGCCGTCCGAATCGAGCTGCGCCGGGCGCCCGTCGCTCACCGGCCCGGATCCGTCCGGGTGATAGCGCGCCGCCCAGATACCGCTGGCTGGCTGCATCCGCTGCAGGAAGCGCAGGATGCGCAGCGCCATATCGCCGTGTCCGGTGTAGCTGAGCGCGGCCGCGACCCAGCTTGAGTCCCTTGGCCACGTGTACCACCAGTTCGCGTAGTAGCCGGCCACCACCGCACCATCCGGCAGGACGGAGAGCCGCAGGTCGAGCAGCGCGCGCTCGGACAGGTCTCGCTCGGCCGGCGAGGTCCCAGGCACTGTCCCGCCGGCCAGCCACCGGTGGCTCACCGCTACCGCCGACGCCGCGCACGAGCCACTATCCTCGCTGGTGAGCACGCTGCTGCCGGGAATGAACTCGACCCCGTGCGCCGGGTGCGGTGGTTCGGCGGCGACCTGGCCAGTACACGGCCGCTCCATGATCCCGGACATGTGCAGCACCGGCACCGGCGGCGCCGAGTCGCAGCCTGCCGCGAGCACCACCGCCACCATGGCCATCAGCGCTTGCCGCCACCTCACCGGCCCATAGTGCCAGTTCTCTGCCGATGCGATGGAAGGGAACGAGGTGGCGGAGCCGGGTTCCGATGCGGCATGCTGGCGAAATGCCAGATGGACCGCTACGTCTTTGCGTGCTGCTGTGGGCGCACGCTGGCCAGGAAGACGCGCTGACCAGGTACGAAAACGCCGTTCTGAAATTGGTTGCCGAGCACGGCGGGCGGGTACACGAGCGCGGCCGGGTCGAGGGCGGCGGCGAGGGCGCGCCGACGGAGGTCCAGTTCCTCGAGTTCCCCGGCAATGACGCGCTCACCGCGTACATGAACGACCCGCGGCGGCTGGCGCTGGCGGCTGACCGCGACGTGGCCGTCGCCAGGACCGACGTGTTCCGCGTGGCCGGCCCATAAGTTATGCGGGGAGTTCGAGTTCCTGGGTGTGCACGGCGGAGTACCAGTCAGTGGCTTCGTCGCGCATGGCCCGGCTGATCGCGAGCGTGGCCTGCTGGATGCCGTCCAGATTCCTGGCGGCGAGCAGCCGGTCCATGGCGCGGTCGAGGAATCCGGCGAACAGCCGAGACCGCTCGGCATGCCGGGCGTAGTCACGCTGGGCGGCGTAGCCGCTGAGCGCGCCGGCCACCGCGGGAATGGCGATCGCGAGGAAATCCCACCACCGGAACGGCCTCGCGGGATTATTGCCCGCACCCAGGCTGTGCAGCAGCGCAGCCCCGGCGCTGGCCATGAACAGGCCCACCGAGACCGCCTGGAACACCGAGCCGCGCCGCCGGAACCTGCCGCTGAGGACCCGGTGGTAGTCCTGCTGATCCTTGACCCAGTGCCGGTACAGCACATCGACGAGCAGGCTGGTGTCAGCCGGCGGGTCGAACCGCGGCCGGGACAGCCAGACCTCCGCGGCGGCCCGCTCGGTCCAGCTCACCTCGTCATCACGTTGCCCTCGGCCCGTTGCCGTCGCAATCGTCACGATCCCGGTCAGCCCGAGGAAAGCCTGGGACCGGAGCTGCTCTGCCAGGTACCGGGCCGACAGCCACCGGGCATGCCAGCCGGCCCGGCGAGCCAGCAGGTGCAGCACGGTCAGCACCGACAGCACCCCGAACTCGGCCCAGGCCAGGTACCGGCGGTCCGGCGCGAACACCACCTGCCCGGCGATGATCAGCACCGCCAATGGGGCCAGGATATACAGCAGCCGGTTCACCAGCCGGAACCGCTTCTGCTGTCGGCCCGCAACCTGATCGGCCCGCGCGTAGTGCCAATCGACATGCTCGATCAGCGGCACCGCCTCCGCCAGCCAGGGCCGGGAATCAGCCAGCCCAAGCAACGCCGCGGGCCCGCCTGGCGCGCGGACCGCGGTCGGCTCGCGGTTGAACCGGTCCAGCCGCCGCATACTCGCCGCGGTGAGCGGCAGTGTCCCCTCGGCCGCGAACGGCAGCTGGTCCGTGTCCAGCCGGGCCCCGTCCGCCGCCACGCGGATCAGCACGATCGGGCGCCGCCACCGCAGCGCGTACTCACGGATCTCGTCCGTGCCGCCGCGCCCGCGTCCCGGCTCGCCATCCCAGATGATGATCATCACATCGCTGCGGTCCACCACCGCCCGGCCCGCCAGCTCATACGCGTGCTCCCGCGAGGCCGCCGTCCGCACCAGGTCATACCGGTCATCAAGCGCCAGCAGCCGACTGAAGTCCGCTCGCGACTCCGCAGACCCGAAATCAGCACGGTACTCCCCGGGCGGCAGCGGCAGCACCACCTCCAGCCGTGCCCCCTCGCGGCCCAGGATCACATCAGCCACGACCCGGTCCGCACCCTCAGCCAGCGACGACACCACCGTCAGCGGCACGTCCGGTGACACCGCGAGCTTCTGCGAGATGTACTCAACCGCCTTGGAAACCTCACCAGTCAGCCCGGGAAGCGCCGCGCCGGCCGTCCGGTGCCCCGAAACCCCCACCCGCAGCCGCACCGCGATCCCCGGCGCCATCCCGCCATCCGCCATACCGCAACAATGGCCCACAGCCCGCGCACCTTGCTACCGATTGCACGCAACCAGCGACTGCTAATGTCGCCTGCATCGTGGTTTCACGGTGCCGCGGCGGTGGAGGGGCTGGGGTGGAGCGCGATTTAAAGTCCTACGACGCCTTTATCTCCTATGCGCATGGGGCCGATGGGGAGTTCGCTCCGGCCCTGCAGCGAGCTCTGCAGCATCTGGCCAAGCCGTGGAACCGCCGCCGCGCAATGGAGGTGTTCCTCGATGAAAGCAGTCTTGCTGCCAGCCCGGGATTGTGGCCCAGCCTTCGTGACGCGCTTGACGCATCACGCTGGTTTGTCCTGCTGGCCTCCCCTGAGGCTGCCCGGTCTGACTGGGTGGGCGAGGAGATCAGATACTGGATATCTCGCCGGGGCGTCGATCGTCTTCTGATCGTGGTCACCGATGGCAGCTGGATATGGGATGCCGGTCGCGGTGACCTCAGCCCCGCCTCGACCGCCGTGAACCGCGCGCTCCTCGGGGTTTTCACAACGGAGCCCAAGTACGTCGACATGGCATGGGCGCGGCGCGCGGCGGGCCTGAGCCTGCGCAATGCCAGATTCCGTGACCAGGTCGCCACGCTGGCGGCGGCCATCCGCGAGATCCCCAAAGAGGAGATCGAAGGCGAGGATGTCAGGCAGGAACGGCGTACCCGCCGGATTGTCCGGAGCGTGGTAGCGGCGCTCAGCGTGCTGGTCCTGCTCTCCTCGGCGCTGGCGGCCATCGCCAGCATCCAGCGCCGGACTGCCGTGCGCGAACGCCAGGAGGCGGTACGCGAGCTTGGCGCCGCTGTCGCCGGGCTGCTGATCGACCGGAGCGAAGCCCGGGCCGACGCCGATCCTATAGTGTCCAGGCTGGAAGCCGTCACGGCGTGGCGTCTCAGCCCGTCAAGTGAGGCGCGGTATGCGATGCTGGCCGCCGCCGCCCGCCCCGGGATCGCGGTGCTGCCCGGCCACACCGGCCCCGTCTTCTCGGTGGCGTTCAGTCCGGACGGCAGGTTGCTGGCCAGCGGCAGCTTCGACGGCACCGTGCGCTTGTGGAACGTGGCCGCCCGCCACCAAAGCGGCCAGCCTCTCCCCGGCGACGGCGACCCGGTATACGCTGTGGCGTTCAGCCCAGACGGCAAGACAGTTGCCAGCGGCGGTGGCTCGCTCATAGGCGGCGGCACGGTCCGCTTCTGGGACGTGGCGACCCGTCGTCAGATCGACCGCCCTCTGAGCAGCGACGGCGGCCAGGTTTACTCGATAGCGTTCGGCCCAGACGGCAAGACTCTGGCGAGCGTAGGTGCGGATGACACGGCGCGCTTGTGGGACGTCGCGACCGGCCGCCAGGTATGGATCACGCCGCGAGCCGCCGGAGCGGTATATGCCGTCGCATTCAGCCCGGATGGCAAGACACTGGCCACTGGCGACCGCGACGGTACATTGCGGCTGTGGGACCTGATCAATCACCGGCAGAACGGGCCGGCCATCCCCGGCCCTGATGGTGCGGTGCAGGCGGTGGCGTTCAGCCCGGACGGCAAGACGCTTGCCAGCGGGGCTGGCGGCACCATACGGCTGCTGGATGTGGCTACCCGCCAGCAGATCGGCGACCCGCTGCCCGCCGGATCGGCCTTGTCATCGGTCTTGTCAGTGGCGTTCAGTCCGGACGGCAAGACACTGGCCAGCAGCAGCTCGGACGATGGCACCGTACGGCTGTGGGACCTGGCCACCGGGCAGCAGGTCACGGCACTCGCCGGCCACACCGGCACGGTCCGCTCGGTGGCGTTCAGCCCGGACGGTAGGACGCTGGCTAGCGGGGGCGCCGATTACACCGTGCGGCTGTGGAACCTGACCACCCTGGAGCCGAGCGCGATTCTGAACGGCCCCGCGTTGGCCGGTCGCCCAGACGAGATGGTGACCCCGGCAGGGAAGATCCTGGTCAGCGCCGGCTACGACGGCTCCGTCCAGCTATGGGACCTGGCCGGGCGGAAGCCGTTCGGCCGGTCCTTGAACGTGGGCTTGTTCGCGTCACTCGCGCTCAGCCCGGACGAGAGGACCCTGGCGGTCGGCGGCTCGTACGGCACGGTACGACTGTGGGACGTGATCACCGGCCGCCCGATCGGCACTCTTTTCAACGACATCGCCTCGATCGAGGCCGTGGCGTTCAGCCCGGACGGCAGGATCCTGGCCAGCTGCGCCTACGGCAGGATCCGGCTATGGGATACCTCCTCCCACAAGCAGATCGGAGAGATCGGCGACCCGGCCGGCACCGCCGCGCTAGCCCCGGTGGTGTTCAGCCCGGACGGCACGACGCTGGCCAGCGGCACCACCGACGACAGCGTGCTGCTGTGGGATGTGGCCACGCACAAGCAGATCGGGAGCCCTCTCACCGGCCACATCGACTCGGTCCTGACCATGGCATTCAGCCCTGATGGCAAGACGCTGGCCAGCGGGAGCCTCGACAACACGGTGCGGCTGTGGAACGTGGGCACCCACCAGCAGGTCGGCGGCCCTCTCACCGGCCACAGCAGCCAGGTCTGGTCGGTGGCATTCAGCCCCGACGGCCAGACGCTGGCCAGCGGGAGCCTTGACGGCACCGTGCGGCTGTGGGACCTGGCCACCCGCCGCCAGATCGGCAGCCCCCTCTCCACCCCCGCCCCGCAGTCCGGCTCGGTACCGCTAAGCAGCAAGGTCCAGTCGGTGGCATTCGCCCCAGACGGGAAAACGCTAGCCAGCGGGAGAGATGACGGCACGGTGCAACTGTGGGATACGTCGTACCTCGTGGATACCGCGGAATATCTCTGCGTCTCAGCAGGCCGGTCCTTCACGCCCGCTGAATGGGCACAGTACGTGCCGGGCCCGGCTTACCGGCCTGTCTGCCCGTGAGCGGCCGTCGTGCTGAGCTTCGAAGGAATACGCCGAAGCACCGGAAAGTCCCGGCTGACCAGCTGGCGGGTCAGGCCAGCATTTCCACGTCCAGGGCGATGGCGGCGTTGCCGCCGAGCAGGTTCTGGCCGGCCCGCGGCAGCCCGATAGTGAAGGACATCCCGCCGGGAGCTAGAGGGGTCAGCGGTGTTGCGGTGATGGGGTCGGGAACCGAGGTGACCTGCGAGATGTCTGTCTCCCAGGCTGCCCAGACGTGCTCGGTTCCATCGTCACCCGGGCCGACGTCGACCACCAGGGCGTCTTGCCATTCGGCCGTCGATTCAAGGTGGTCATGCCAGACGAACAGGCCATGCTGCTCTTCCAGGTGGAGCACTTTGATCTGCAGCGAGTAGCGGCATCGCGGCGAGAACGCTCCCTGCTGCGGGTCTTCCCGCGTCAGCTGCGTGGCCTTGGCCGGGTCGAGGAGGAAGATCGTGGTGAGCAACGGGGCAGAGCCGGGGGCATCAACTGGACCTGAGTCGGGGGATACCACGTCGTCTGAGGGCGCCGGGGCGCCAGCCGGCACGCTGGCGCCCGCGACTGTTCCGAGTTCGACCGGGCAGTAGTGGGCCGCTGTCTGATCGTCAATCAGCACCGGCAGTCCGCGGATGCTCACGCAGACCTCGGCCTGCCACACGTCAACCAGGTCGGGGGATGTCGATGGGGGCAGGGTTATGTCGGCCAGCCTGAGTGTGGCCTTGCGGGTTCCGAACAGGAACCGGCGCAGGTTCTGGTAGCCCTCCTCGGAATTCACTTCCCCGTACCGGCCAGAGTGCGAGCGGTGCACGAACGTCCTGCTGGCTCCCCGGACATATGCATTGTCGATCTGCACCAGCCCATCGCTCTTGGGGCCTACCGCCTGGGAAATGATCCCGTAATCGGCGGCGTTCGTCCCGATCAGGCAGAACACCCGGGACGGGTCAAAGCCAGTGATCGTGCGAGCATCCCAGCCCTCAGGCATGTCCGAGGTTTGTTCAAGCACGGCCGCGGGAGTCAGATACTGGTACATGACCTCCGGGTTGAAGATCTCGGCATCGAACGGCGCGATTTCCGGCACCGGGATTTTCAGGCCAAGGCCGGCGAACACGATGCCGTTGTGGGGGGTCGCGTACGTGAAGAGCTTGCCGACAATGTCGCTGGCCGCGATGCCGGAATCCGGGCACACCTTCTGGATCATGCTGCGGCAGATCAGCCCGCCCATCGAATGCGCGACGAGCCATACCTTCTTGTCCGCGGGGGCGCCGGCGTCCTGATCCGTGAAATCGGTCTTGTCCAGGACGAGCTGGACGAATGCCAGGAGGTTGCGAGCGGCGGCGGGGAGATCGTAGGGAACGGCGGGCGCGCCGAACGTGTCCGCGGACGGATCGAAGAATCGGTAGATCCACACCGATGCGCGCGGCTGCGAGCCGTCGTCAGATCTGCTCAGGTACGCCTGCTGGCCGCCATGCACAGGGACGCGGTAATCCTCGTCCTCCATGAGTCGTACCAGGGGACCTTCGAACTGGTAGAACTGCGGGCTGCCGTCCCCGTCTACCCGCACGTGCGTCGTCCCGTCGTTAAACCCGTAAAACGGGTCGTCGGTCGCCGCGTCTATCCCGGACGTACCTGCGGCAAATCCCCGGACGTAGATGATGGGATAAGCTGACCCGCTTGCCATGTCCCCTCCAGAATTTCGCCAGATATCGCCGCCCGTATATAGCCGGCCCGTCTTCTCCCGGGATGCCGCCCGGCGGGCGGCGGCGAGCACCGGCCCTCTCATGCCGATATCCGGCATCACAAGCCTCCCACGCAACGTGCTGGTCTAAGGCCCGGTATTAGACAGAGATGCCATTGACCGCTCTTGATACCCGGCATCGGCGGGAACCTTGCCGTTCGGGAATCCGCCCAGAACGAGGCCGAGGTAGAGCGTGGTTGCGAGATGATCATCGTCCTAAGGGCTGCATAGAGCTCACCGGGTGGTGTGACGCGTGTCCCGTAGCCCGGCGGTGATGCGGACCGGGCGCTGTGCCCCGGATTTTGGCGCTCTGGCACCGGGACCGGAGGGCATGTGTGCTCCACGCACACCCACCTGGGGGGATGCGGGCTCCACGCTGCCCCAGGCGGGTGACCGGGTGGAAGGGGCTACGGGCTCCACGTACCGCGCCGGGCTGGGTGGCTGCGGGCCGCGCGAGTACAGCCCGTTCCCGCCGGGCCGGGAGCTGCAGGGCGAGCCGTCACTGAGTGGCCCGTTAGCGGTCGAATTAACGGTCGAACTGTTCCCTGCCGATGTCGACGCGCTCTGTCCGCGCCGGATGAGTGAGTTTGTCACTGGCCGAACATGGAGCGGCATTCGGCGAACCCGGTGACTGTCGCGCTGGCCTGCGGCCGCGACTGCCACTTGTGGCGGGTAAGGCGCAACCGGTCGGAGACCACGACTTCGCTGCCGCGGGCGTCTCGTGAAATGCCATCCGGCTCGTAGCCCAGCTTGCGGGAGACGCCTTGCGAGGAGTGATTGTCCTGGAATACCTCGGTGAGTGCCGCGTCGGCCCCCAGGTGGTCAAACGCCAGCGTCAGCAGGCCGGTGCGCGCCTCGGTGCCGTAGCCCTTCCCATGGTGGGGCAGTCCCAGCCACGAAGACGTGGTGACCTCCCGGACCACCGGGAAATCCCGCGCGCGCAAGGTCACGATGCCCAGCGGCTGCTCGCCGAGGAACGCTCCTAGCCCCAGCCGCCAGGCGCTCACGCTCCACGCGCCGAGCTGACTCCAGTGCTCCTGGAGGACGAAACGAGCCCGGTCCCGCGGGCCACCGGCAGTCCAGGCGGTCAGGAAGGGCCGTTCACCCGGCTGGTGAACCCCGCTGCCCGCCAGGCACGCGAGCTCGGCGATCTCCTGCTCGCACGGGAGGCGGAGCATCAGCCGCGAGGTTCGCACCGTGAGCCCGAACAAGGGCCAGAGATCGGCGAGCACACCTCGATCATCTCCCAGTGACAAGGCGAGGGCCACATATCTGAGCGGGCAGGTTGCGTGAGCGGACCTCGTCGCAATTCCGGGCGGTTGATACCCGGGTGGTCAGTAGCTGAACTGCTCATGCCAGCTGGCTGGGCGGCCTTCGCGGGTGAGGTCGAGCAGATTCCACAGCGGCTCGATGGTGCCGACGTGGCGGGGTTCCTGCCCGGGATCGGCGGGTGCGTAGAACAGTTCCGAGCCCCAGAAGTGGCGGACCGTATCCCCGTCGCGGTGGAACACGTTCAGCATGGGCTGCTGGGCGCCGTCGGCGGTCTCGGCCAGGTAGTCACGGTTGTAGGTGGTGCCGGCCGTGGACAGCAGCCGCAGCCGCCGCCAGCCCCTTTCCACGGCGAAGGTAACAAGGCGCTCAAGCGGCGCTTTCGCGGCGACCACGAGGCTGACGTGCTGCCCCACGTGCCCGGCTGCGCCGTCCAGCTGGTCGAGCAGGCCGGTGCAGGACGGGCACGGCCCCTCCGCCAGGGGCAGCAGCGCGGTCAGCCCGCCGGACGGGCCAGGGCTGTCGTCGTCAGCGGCGCGGGGAAACATCATGCTGTAGATCACCAGTGAGTTCTTGCCCGGCGCGAACAGGTCCGCCAGCCGCACTCGGGCCGGCGTGCCGCCAGGACCTTGCTCCTGGAAGACGTAGTCCTCCGGTATTGCCCCGCCCAGCGGCAGCCGCCGCCTGGCCTCAGCCACCGCCTCCATCGCACGGCGCAGCTCGATCTCCTGCTCAAGCAGCCTGTTGCGCGCGGCCCGGTACTCGGTGGATTCTCCAGGAAACGCGACGGCCACGGGACCCTCCTGAGAAACTCGCTCCCGACAACCCGCACAGCATCGCAGACATCATCGATCAGGGATAGGCGTTCGCAGCCTGGGAAACGGAGTGGAGAACGCCAGCCGGACAGATGAGGAAGGGAATTGATGAACGGACAACTGGGCCGCATCGCCGGCCGGATCCTGGCCGTCGTCGGCGGCACCGCCGTCCTCGCGGCCGTGCCACCTGGGCACGCAGCCACCACAGCGGCCCAGGCGGCAGCGGCTAAGGCGAAGTACATCGAGGCGTCCGGATACACCGGCAAGGAGGTGCACGCCACCTGGGCCGGCCCCGGCGTGGGGGCCATCGCCTGGACCGTGGGCGCGGATTTCGTGGCCGTCAAGACCAACGCCTACCGGTCCTGCCGCACCAACTGGACCGGTGTGGACGTCGACGTCTCCTGGAACTCCGCGTCGCTCCACAACGGGGCCAAGCTGGCCATCCTGGTGTCGGTGAAGCTGTCCAACGGCAAGTCCCGCGGCATCGTGGCCCTGGTGGTGTCGAAGGCCGCCAACTGGCCCGGCCACCCGGCCTTCGGCGGGGAGTACCGCGTCCAGGTCTACACGCCGGGCAACGTGCACGTGGTCCAAGGCCACATCGAGAGCTGGATCAGCAACGGGGGCGTCCCGTACACCGACCCCTCCGGCTCCGGCGACACGATCACCCTCAGGCAGTTCCGCCGCTGCTGACCCGCGGGGGACGGCAGGCATCGCGTCGTCGGCAAGTGGTCACCAGGGCATGAGCTCGAACGGGGTCGTGCAGGGCGGGCCGCTGGCTAGCCACATCTGCTTCGCGGTGAGGTCCATCACCAGGGACGCGATCGTCGCGCCTTGCTCGAGCTGGGGTGCGTCCGGGTGTCCGTGCGCGCAGATGCCGTACGGACGGTCGGCATGATCGGTCAGCGCCTCGCGCAGGTCACCCGCCTTCGCCCCGCTGCTCACCAGCGTCTGGAGCCGCTGCAGCCGAACCGCCGTATCCGGCATCGCCCATAGTCCCAGATCCGTGGCGTGCAGCGACAGCGCGCGGAAATGATTAGTGTGCAGCAGTACCCCGTCCGAGGGAGAGAGCGGGTAGAGCCTGGTGAAGTCGCCCGGTGCGGCCTCGAAGCCGAGCGCGGAACCACTGGCGTGCGCCACCAGGTAGTTCGCCGACGACGAGCGCCGGCCGGACTGGAGCACGATGAGCGCGTCGGTCACCGTGGCACAGTCGAGGATCGCCCGCAGCAGCACATGGTACGGCAGGCCGGGCTCACCCTGGTCAGCGTCGCTGACCAGCGCGTTCGTCACCAGGCCGAGGCCCGCCTCGTTCATGCCGGCCTTGGCGAGCAGCCCTGCCTCCACCACCGTCATCAGCCGCGGCCCGTCGTCAGGCCACGCGTCGAGCACGATCACCGTGTCGCGGGCGTGGACGAGCCAGTCCCAGTTCTGCCCGATCAGGACCGGACCCGCCTGCTCAGGCGGCAGCACCGCGAACGAGCTGCATTCCCCCATGAGCGCGCGGGACTGCCCCATGAGCGCGCCGGCCTGGCGTGCCTTTGCCGCGAACATCACCTCGGTCCGCACGTTGATCGCCAGAACGTCGAGAAAGTCGATGCCCGCCCCGTCCGCTATCCCGCGCATCTCCGCCACCACGCCTGGCCGGAACTCCGCGACCGGCGCCTCGAAGCGCGCCCCCTCCCGCCGCACCTTCGGCCAGTCCCACCCCGCGTAGTGCTGGAACACCCGCCGGTACGAGTCCACGGAACCGCGGACCCTGTCCCGGGCCTGCTCCCCGTACTGCATGCCACGCTGATACGCCGTCCCGCGCACCCGAACTACCGGAAATGCACCCATGCCACGACCATAACCGGCGGGCCGACTGGCCGGATTCAGCGGGCGAGCTGGGACAACGAGCTGGGATAATAGGTGCGAATGAGACTAGGGAGGCTGGGGCGTGAGTGACGCACGGTTCGACAAGGACGCCGGGATCTGGACGATCGCGATGCGGTCCGCTTGGTATGTGTTCGGCATCGCGGATGACGGCGCGGCGATCCGGCACGTGCACTGGGGCCCGGCGATCGGCGACAGCGCCGCCGCCGGCCTCGCCGCCTACGGGGACGGCGCTAACGGCCTGCGCCAGCCGTCACCCGGCGAGCACAAGCGGCTATGGGGCATGGACGCGCCGGACGAGTACGTGCCGTGGGGCGGTCTTCGCTACGAGGAACCGTCGCTGAAAGCCGAGTTCGCGGACGGCACACGAAATACTGAATGCCGTTATGCCGGGCAGCGGATCACCCGCGAAGGGGACGCTGTCACTGTTGAGGTCGACCTCGCCGATGCCCGGTACGGCCTGACCATCAGCCTCTGCTACCGGGCTCACGACGGCTTCGACGTGCTGGAACGCTGGGTTCGTGTCCGCAACGACGGCGTCGCGCCTGTCACGCTCGCCCAGGCGCTCTCCGCGAACTGGCCGCTGCCGCGGCAAGACCAGGACTGGCAGGTCCGTTACCTGCACGGCGGCTGGTCCGCCGAAACCCAGCTCACCGAGGCGGCCCTCCCCCTCGGCAAGTTCACGCTGGAAAGCCGCCGCGGTCTCACCAGCCTCAACTACAACCCGTGGTTCGCGGCGCACGCCGGCGCGTCCGAAGACGCCGGGCAGGTGTGGAGCGGCGCGCTGGCCTGGAGCGGGTCGTGGAAGCTGGTCTTCGAGACCACCGCCGCCGGTCCGCACGCGGGGAAGCGCACCCACGTGACCGGCGGCTGGAACGACTTCGACTGGTCGCTGCGGCTGGCGCCGGGCGAGGAGACGACGACACCCGTGTTCGCCGGGCTTTACAGCGACGCTGGCTTCGGCGGCGCCAGCCGGGAATGGCACGCGTGGCAGCGCGCGCACGTGCTGCCGCGCACCGAGCCGCGCCCCGTGCTCTACAACTCGTGGGAGGCCACCTCGTTCGCCGTGACCGAGGCCGGGCAGACGCGGCTGGCCGAGCTCGCCGCCAGGATCGGGGCCGAGCTTTTCGTCGTCGACGACGGCTGGTTCAAAGGGCGTCATAACGACCAGGCCGGCTTGGGTGACTGGACCGTTGACCCGGCAAAGTTCCCTGACGGCCTGCAGTCGCTGATCGCGCGGGTACGCCTACTCGGCATGAAGTTCGGCTTGTGGGTGGAGCCGGAGATGGTCAACGCGGATAGCGACCTCTACCGCGCGCACCCGGACTGGGTGTACCACTTCCGGGACCGGACCCGCAGCGAGCGGCGCAACCAGCTCGTGCTGAACCTGGCCCGCGACGACGTGGCCGACTGGCTGTACCAGACGCTGCACGGGCTGCTCGGCACCTATGACATCGATTTCATCAAGTGGGACTTCAACCGGCCCATCTCCGAGCCTGGCTGGCCAGACGCCGTCGGCGACAACCCGGAACGCGTCTGGACCCAGCACGTGCGGAACCTGTACGCGATCATCGACCGGCTCCGCGACGCGCATCCCGCCGTTGAGTTCGAAGGCTGCTCGAGCGGCGGCGGCCGGGTCGACCTCGGCATCCTGTCCCGGGTCGAGCAGGTGTGGACGTCGGACAACACCGACGCCTGGGACCGGCTGGCGATCCAGGAAGGGTTCAGCCAGGCATACCCGGCGCTCGCGATGATGGCCTGGGTCACCGACAGCCCGAATCCGCTGACAAGCAGGGAACTGCCGCTCAGCTTCCGGTTCCACTCGGCCATGGCCGGATCGCTCGGCGTCGGCGGGGATCTCGCGTCATGGTCCGAAGCCGAACTTGACGAGGCGGCGGCCTTGGTCGCGGCATACAAGCAGGTCAGGCGCACCGTGCAGCTCGGCACGCAGTACCGGCTGACGCCGGCCCGCGGAAAGCTCACCGCCTGGCAGTACCTGCTCGGCGACGAGGTCGTGGTGCTCGGCTGGTGGGCGCCGCGCCATTACGGCGAGATACCGCCGCCGGTACGCCTGACGGGGCTCGACCCCGCGCAGCGCTACCAGACCACTGACGGCACCATCTACCACGGCGCGGCACTGATGAACGGCGGGCTGCGCCTGGTCGACGAGCCAGCCGGCGCGGACGGCCACAACGGGCTGTACGGGTTCGGAAGTAGGATGATCCGGCTCAGCGCGGTCCGTTAGAGAGGTTGCTGGTGGCCAACGTCCTGGCCGTCGATGTCGGCGGCACCACGATCAAGGCCGAGGTCCGTGACTCTTCTGGCGCGGTGCTTGCCTCAGGCTCGGCGGCGACCCCGCGTGGTGACGCCGCCTGGGACGCGATCGCGGCGCTGGGCACGGACATGATCGCCGCCACCGGTGCGGTAGCGGCCGCCGGAGCGGTAGCGGCCGCGGGAGTGGTGGTGCCCGGCATCGTCGATCACGTGCAGCGGATCGCCGTCTACAGCGCGAACATCGGCTGGTCGTCGGTCGACGCGGGTGCCTTGCTGGAGCGGGCCTGGGGCATCCCGGTTGCCATCGACCACGACGTGACATCGGCCGGCCTGGCCGAGTGGCGGACCGGCGCGGGCCGAGGCCGCGACGACGTAGCGTTCGTCGCGATCGGCACCGGGATCGCCGGCGCCCTGGTGTCCGGCGGGCGGCTGCTGCGCGGCGCCGGCCGCCGGCAGCCCGGCGAGATCGGACATGTCGTGGTACGGCCGGACGGCCCGCCGTGCGGCTGCGGCGCGCGCGGCTGCGTCGAGGCGATAGCATCCGCGGCGGCGATCGCGAAAGCGTATTCCGCCGCCACTGGGACGCCGGTGGCGGGTGCGCTGGCGGTGGAGCTGGCCGCGGCCCACGACGACCGGGCGCGCAAGGTCTGGGACGATGCGATCGCCGCGCTGGCGGACGGGATGATCATCCTGACGTCACTGCTGGCGCCGGAGCGGATCGTGATCGGCGGCGGGCTGGCCCGCAGCGGCGACTTCCTGCTGGATCCGCTGCGCCAGGCGATGCGGGAACGCGTCAGTGTGAACGCGCTCCCGGAAGTGGTCCCGGGCGAGCACGGCACTCGGGCCGGTGTCGAGGGCGCCGCGCTGCTCGCTCTGGAACTTCTCGGCTGACCGCTATAGTCGGCTTTCGTGACGATGCTCGTGCTATCCAGCCGCGATGTCGACGATCTGCTGTCCTACGCCGAATGCGCGGATGTGATGCGGTCCGCCCTCGCCGGGCTGGCGCGCGGCGAGATCGAGATGCCGTTGCGTACCGTGGTGCGGCCGGCGGATGCGGCGGGTTTCCTCGGACTGATGCCGGCGTATAGCCAGGCCATCGGGTTCGGGGTGAAGGTGCTGTGCATCGTGCCGGGGAACCCGGCGCGCGGACTCGACGCGCACCAGGGCGGGATGCTGCTGTTCGCGGCGGACACCGGCGAGCCGCTGGCCATGGTGAACGCGTCAGCACTGACCGCGATCAGGACGGCGGCGGTTTCCGCGGTCGCGACGTCTGTACTGGCCCGGCCGGACGCCACCGAGCTGGCGGTGATCGGAACCGGCGTGCAAGGACAGGCGCACGCCCGCGCCATCGCGGCGACACGGAAGCTGACCGGCATCCGGCTGGCCTGCCGCGACTTCGGCCGTGCCGACGCGCGCGCCGAGCTGCTCGCCGCCGACCTCGGCGTGCCGGTCACCGCCTGCGCGGACATCCCGTTCGCACTGGATGGCGCGGGCATCGTGGTGACCGCCACCTCCTCCACCGCCCCGGTGCTTCGCCGCGACTGGCTATCCGCCGGAACGCACATCAACGCGATAGGCGCCTGTGTCCCGTCTGACCGGGAAATTGACACAACGACCATGGCGACCGCGGCGGTATACGCCGACAGGCTCGAATCGCTGCGGAACGAGTCGGGTGACTACCTGCTGGCCGTGGCGGACGGCGCGGTCCCTGATGTTCGCGGTGAACTAGGAGGGGTCATCACTGGCACCGTCCCAGGGCGGGACAACGACGCGGAGATCACCGTGTTCAAGGCCCTCGGCCTGGCCGCCGAAGACCTAGCCGCCGCCCACTACGCCTACCAGAAAGCACTGGTCACCGGCGCCGGCACCCCGGCCCCCTTCTAGGCGGGCCAGTCCCGCCCCCTTCCAGGCGGGCCGGTCCCCTCCCTTCTAGGCGGGCCGGTCCCTCCCTTCTAGCGCCGCTGCCAGGGGTGAGGGCCGGCGAGCGGGCGGTATTCCACGCCAGCCGCCGCTAGCCTGGGCAAGTGCGCGGCGACGCGGTCGCGCAGCGGATGGTCGCCGTCCGACCATGAGACGGGCCGCCCGGACCAGGTGACGTCGGCGAACGCCGCCGCGCGCGGGAACGTCATGTAGTCGAGGGCGCGTGCATCCGGGATGTACTCCGACCAGAGCTGGAACTGAGCGCCCAGCAGGTGTCCGAGCGCCTCGTCGGACCAGTCCTCCGGGACGGGCGAGAACGCGGCGACATCCTCGATGGACACCACTCCGCCGATGCCCAGCGGCTCTCCGGTGTCGTGCGACTGCGCGTTGTCGAAGTACAGCGGCATGATCGGCGTGGCCACCACGTCGTAGCCTGCCAGCGCGGCCTTTCTGGCCACCTCCATGCCGTGCCAGGCCATCACGGCTGTATCCGGTCGCAACCCGGTGCCGGTCGAGGTACTGGTGAAGCCCTCGTCCCAGACGATCGCGCGGGCGCCGAAATTGTCCGCGAGCAGGTCCGCGACCTGCCGGAGGAAGTACGCGTGCAGCGCCTCAGCGCTGGGCAGGCCCAGTTCCTTCTGGTAACCGGCGATCCGCGGGTCGGTCTCCCAGTCGGTCACCACGCACTCGTCGCCGCCGATGTGCACGAAGCTGGCGGGGACCGCGGCAAGCAGCTCGCCGAACACCTCACCGAGGAAGTCCAGCGTCGTGGGCATCGGCGACATGATGTCGGGAAAGATGCCCCAGGTGGTGGCGACGCTGTGAGCGCGGGCGCCCGGCGCGGCGCCGAGTTCCGGCAGCGCCGTCAGCAGCGCCCGGGCGTGACCAGGTACTTCGACTTCTGGCACCACGGTCACCATGCGGCGTCTGGCGTATTCGCTGATCTCCGCCAGATCGGCCAGCGTGTAATACCCGCCGTGCGGAATTCCGTCCTGCAGGTCCCAGTTCTTCCCGACCATGGTGGACGGGCGATAGGCGGCTATGTCGCGCAATGCCGGGTACCTGCCGCTGCCGATCCGCCAGCCCTGATCGTCGGTCAGGTGCAGGTGCAGCCGGTTCAGCTTGTGCGCCGCGAGCATGTCGATGAACCGCAGCACGGTCGGCTTGGGAAAGAAGTGCCGGGATACGTCGAGGTGAGCTCCGCGCCATCCGGTGGCCGGCTGATCCTCGATCTCCACGCAATCGATTCCCCACCCACCCCAGCGCCCTTCCCCCACTGGCGCCGCACGCCACGCGTTGGCCGGCAGGAGCTGGCGAATCGTCTGCGCCGCGTAGAACGCGCCGGCCGGCCCTGCCGCCTCGATCAGCATCCGCTCCGGTCCCACCCGCAGTCGGTATCCCTCCGCGCGCAGCGCGGAATCCCGCTCGACCACGACCTCTCCGGCACCGCTACCCTCGGCCGGTTCCTCACCGCCCGTCGGCCACGGAAGTCGATCTAGCACGTCACGGACCACACGCGCCAGTTCCGCGTCTCCGGTCACACCGGTCGCGGAACGCAACGCGAACCGTCCCGGCTGCCGACGCAGCACGTGCGGATACGGCACCAGAGTCACAATCTCACCAGCCAATCGAAGATCCCCTTGCTCCATTCGCACCCTATGTCACCGATTCGCGAGCACCGCCGCCGCCCGCGGCGCGGATGGTTGTGGCAACCAGCCGGTTATAGGCGGCTGGTTGCCACAACCATCCGTCACACTTTTCGCGCATTTCGGATAAATCGCCCATTAGGCACGCCCGCGCGGCGTGGGGGGCGGCGGGTGGGTGCGCGGTGCGAGGCTGCGAAGTGGCGGGAGTGGGTGGATGCGGGGGGTGGGGCATTAGGGGGTGCCGGTGAGGTTGTGGAGAGATTGGCGGATGGTGGCGAGGAGGGGATCGTCCGGGGCTAGGACCCGGGTCGCGCGGGTCAGCGTGTCGCGGAGAATCGCGGCGGCGTCTCCTTCGCGGCCTACCGAGTAGTACACGTGCGCCTGGCTCACCCTGCGGGTCAGCGTGTCCGGATGGTCCGTTCCGAGCACCACGTCCGAATCGGCGCAGGCGCGTTCGATGAGCTGTAGCGCGGCCGGCCTGCGGCCGGCCGCGTGCACCGCGGCCGCGTGCGTGGCGCGCGCCGCGATGGTATCCGGGTGGTCTTTGCCGAGTACCGTCTCCCGGTCCGCCAGCACCCGTCCGGTGTGCACCTGCGCATCGCGGGCGCGGCCGGCGGCCAGCAGTGCCGCGCCGAGCCGCTCGCGGGACGCGATCGTCGCAGGATCGCGCGGGCCGGCCACCCGTTCCCTGTCGGAGAGCGCCCGCTCGAGGAGCGTGATCGCGTCGGCCGACCGTCCCGTCGACAGGTAGGCGGCGGCCAGCGTGTCCTGCGCGGCGATCGCACCGGTGCTGCCCGGCCCGAGGAACTTCTCCGCCTCGAGTGCCGCCTCGGTGAGCACCGTGACGGCCTCGGCGTCCTGCCCGGCCGCGAGCAGCGCCCGGCCGAGGCTGACCCTCGCCTCGGAGATCGCCGGGCTGCCCTGCACCAGCACCCGGGTCCGTTCCGCGAGCAGCCTGCGGTACCAGCAGGCGGCTTCCGCGGCCTGGCCGTCGGCGAGCAGCGCGGCGGCCAGCCTCGCCGTCACCGCCGCAGCGTCCGGGTGTCCTGGCTGATCGGCGACCGGGGCGAGCCGCAGCCAGAACGCCGCGGCCGGACCGGTCAGCCCGGCATCGTCGAGGCTGCAGCCGGCCCGGATCAGCACCTGATGGCAGCCGCCGTCGAGCAGCGCCGTGGCGGCGGACTCCCACAGCGACTCCACGTTCGCGCGCAGCGCGGCTGCGGTCCACGGATGAGGCTCGGTGGCCGGCCACAGATCGAGCAGCGCGTCGGCCGCCGCGACGGCGGCGCGGTCCCGCAGCCGAGCCGGCGCCACGGCACGTATCGCGGCCTGCACAGCCAGGCTCATCCGCACGGCTGGCACCACCGGAACCGCCGACACCGCAGACACGGCCGGCGTGGCGGGAGCGGCCAGGAAGGCGGGCCCCCCGGGCAAGCCATCCTGATCCGCGGCAGAAGCGGCAGAAGCGGCAGAAGCGGCAGAAGCGGCAGAAGCCATGGGAGCCGCCGGCGCGACCGGCGCGTCGTCCAGCAGCACCAGCCCGGCCCGCTCCAGCACCTCCAGCGCCATGAGCACGTCGGCACGGCCTGCCCGCCCTAGGTAGTCCGCCACAGCCGGGGTACCGAGCACCTCCCCCGGTATCCGGTGCCCGTCGAGCAACGCGATCACCATGAGCAAGAGCCGGATCAGCTTACTGTGTAGCAGCAATTCGGCGTGATCCAGCGACAGCGTCCAGGTCGCGGAAGCGACGGCCTGCGGTTCGCCGGGCACCACCCGTATCTGCTGCCGGCGCCGCACCAGGAAGTTACGGTACTCCAGGCAGGTCATCCCGGAGCTGGTCATGACCGCGCATGCCTGCGCCAGCGCGAGCGGCTCACGGCCGACGGTGTCGATCAGGTCGATCGCGCCCTGGAGCTGGCCGGACGTTTCTTTCAGCCGTTCGGTCAGGTAGCCGAGCGCCTCGCGCACCGCGTAGACCCCGACGGGGATGACGGCGGACCCGGACGGCCCGGACCAGGGGCGCCGTGACGTGGTGATCAGCAATCGCCCGGCCGGGCCTGACGGCCACAGCCCGTCGATCAGCGCCAGGTCCGGCACGTCGTCGAGCACCACCAGCCAGGGACGGTCCGTCCTGGCCAGCCAGCTGACGAACCGGCCAGCCGCCGAGGCACGGGCACCCGGCGGGTCGGCTCCGGTAGCGGCCGCGGCGGCCTCGGCGTACGCGGCCAGCACCGAGGCCTGGTCGGTGGCGCTGACCCATACCAGCAGGTCGACCGCGCCGGACCGCCACAGGGTGGCGGCGACCGAGGCCGCGAGCTGGGTTTTGCCGCTCGCGCCAAGCCAGTTGCTCGGGCCCTCGGCGACGTGCGAGCCCGGAACAAGCAGCACCGACGAACCCGGCACGAGCGCGCTGAATACCGTGTGCGCCAGATCCGCCCGCCCGGCGAATCCGGGTGCGCGAGGCGGCAGCTCGCCGATCAGGGCACGACGGGGAGGCGGGGTTTGTCGCTGGCTCTTGCCGCCGGCGTGCCTGGCAGCCGGCTTCGAATGCGCCACGACCGCTGCCTCGCACGTTGTCGCCGGAAATGCGCCATGCCGCCGAAGCGCGACATGTCATCGGTGCACCGCGTCACCGGAAGCACCACATGCATTACTAGCACGGCCTCGCCCCGTTATGAAGGGGTAAAGTCCGTTTCGAGACGTTAAGGCGATGTTCGTTGTGCGGAAATCGGCTCAGGAGCCCACGGATGCCAGCAGCGCGGAACGGGCCTTCGCCAGTGCGGCGAGCATCGCCCCGCGCAAGACCGGCTCGCCGGGCACTCCGGTCGGCTGGACGCGCGGGGCGGCGAGGCAGATCTCCGCCACCCGGGAAGCGACCCGCGCGGCCAGTTCCCGGCCGCCGGCCTGGCCAACCTCGCCGCCCAGCACCACGAGCCCGGGGTCGAGCACGACGCAGACCGACGCGACCCCGAGTGCGACCCGGTTCGCCAGTTCGTCGAGGAACTCGGCGGACCCGGCCCGGACGGCGGCGGTCACCGCCTGGCCCGGCGTGGCGGCGGCGAAGCCGAATGACGCCGCCAGTTCCCGCACCGCCTTGCCGCCGGCCAGGTACTGGAAGCCCGCACCGCCTGGGTGCCCGACGCTGGACGGCAGCGGTGCCCCGTGCACCGGCAGCCAGCCAAGCTCGCCCGCCGCGCCGGCGACGCCGCGGCGGACCTCACCGGAGATCATCGAGGCCAGGCCGAGGCCCACGCCCAGCCAGACCATGACGAAGTCGTCCAGGCCGAGGCTAGACCGCTCGGCCAGCGCGGCCAGGTTCACGTCGTTCTCTATCGTCACCGGGCGGTGCAGCACGCCGCGCAGCCCGTCAAGCACGCCCTCGTGCCAGGCGGGCAGGTTGACCGCACGGTGCGGCTCACCGGTCCGCGGGTCGAGCACGCCCGGGCTGCCGATGACGACCGATGCCAGTTCCGACAGCGAGACCCCCGCGGACGAGCAGGCACTGGACACCGCGTCCCTGACCAGGGTCACCGGGTCGGCGCCGCCGTTGGGGTCGACGGTCACCGCGGCGACCTGGCGGCCCGTGACGTCGGCCACAGCGGCGCTGACCAGGTCATACTCCACGTACAACCCGGCTACGTAGGCCGACGAGGGCACGACTGTGTAGAGCGCCGCGTTCGGACCGCGTCCCCCGGCCTGCTCGCCGGCCACGGCGACGAGCCCGCGCTCCTCCAGCCGGGTCAGCATCTGCGACACCGTGACTTTCGAAACGCCGGTACGCTCGCTGATCTGTGCTCGGGTCAGCGGCTCCCCCGCCAGCAGCAGGTCAAGCGCCGCGCGGTCATTGAGCTCACGCAGCAAGCTCGGCGTACCCGGACGAACATCCACGACAACCCCATCCCGTCAGCGAAACCACATGCGAAACCATGCAGGCACGACCGAATCACACAAGATCACGGCCCGGAAGTGCGTTTTGTCTCGATCTTGCAACAGGGTCTATCTTATAGGAAACTTTCCGGTTAGTTTCTAGTGCAGTTGGGAAACAGGAAAGCCCTCGGAAGGAGTGCCAGCAAGTGGGACTCAGGAAAACACCGGCCGCGCTGTTCGCGATCGGCGCCGCAGCGGCGCTCGCGATCACGGGCTGTAGCTCAAGCAGCTCGACCGCCTCGGGCTCTCAGTCATCCGGGTCGTCCACCGGGTCTTCGTCCGCGCCCGCGCAGCTCACCGTCTGGCGGATGGGCGCTGATGTACCCGCCCAGGACACCTGGCTGAACGGCGTCGTCAGCCAGTTCCATCAGCAGTTCCCGCAGTACAAGAACACAACGGTCAAGACCGTCTGGGTCGCGTGGGGCAACCGCACCACCGACTGGAACACCGCGCTGACCAGCGGGCAGAACGGTCCTGACATCACCGAGCTTGGCAACACCGACACGCCCACCGAGGCGACCCTCGGCGGCCTCTCGGACATCTCCAGTTACGTGAACGCCTGGTCCGGCAAGTCTTCGCTGGTCCAGGGCATGCTCGCCAACGACACGCAGAACGGCACCGTCTACGCGGTCCCGTGGTTCGGCGGGGTCCGCGGCGTGTGGTATCGCACCGACCAGTTCCAGAAGGCGGGCATCAGCAGCCCGCCGGCCACCTGGGCGGACTTCGTCACCGACGCGCAGAAGCTGATGAAGACATTCCCGGGCACGTACGGCTTCGACGCGATCACCCACGACACCAACGCGTTCGCCAGCTTCATCTGGGGCGCGGGCGGCCAGATCGCGACCCAGTCGAACGGCCAGTGGACCGCCGACCTCACCTCGCCTGCTGACGAGGCGGCTATCAAGTTCTACGTGTCGCTCTACACCAAGTACCACCTGTCCCCGTCGAAGTACATCGGCCAGACCGAGCTCGGTAACGTCGGCGCGACCGCCGGCGGCGCCAACGCGGACTTCGCGCTCGGCAAGCTGGACATGTACATCGACGGTCCGTGGGCGACCGGCAACATGCCGTCCAACCCGGTGGACAAGGCCAACTGGGCCTCGTTCCCGATCCCGAGCGAGAACGGCCCGACCCCGGCACCGGTCTTCGCTGGCGGCTCCGACCTGGCGGTATTCAAGACTAGCAAGAACCCGCAGGCCGCCTGGGACCTGATCTCAGTCATGGACAACGTGCAGAACTCCACCTCGTTCGCCACCCAGCAGGAGTTCTTCTTCCCGCCTTACACCACCGCGGCGAGCACTAGCTACCCAGCGAGCAACCAGCTCATGACCGGCTTCGCCAAGGCCGCGGTCAACAGCCAGATCTCCCCGCTGAACGCGAAGAACTGGGCGACCGCCGACAACGGCCAGTACTACATCATCCCGAACATGCTCAAGGCGCTGATGAACGGCGCGGACTTCCAGTCCACCGTCGCCAAGGCGAACACGCAGCTGCAGAACGTCCTCAACAACGGAACACCGTAACGCCGGCATAGCCGGGCATAACTGACAGCATGGTGAAGACCACTCACGCCAGCGGCCGGCCGGGGACCCTCACTCCTCCGGCCGGCCGCACCGGCCGCACCGGCCGCCACGCCCCCGTAAGCCCCCGGCTGCGAGTCGCGCTGTGGATCAGGCGGCACAAGGTCGCGCCGTATCTGCTGCTGATACCGTCGCTGGTGCTGATCGGCGGCCTGGTGCTGTGGCCGACCATCCAGATCGGCGTCTTCTCCTTCCAGAACAAAGGGCTGCCGCAGGTCATCGGCACTGAGCCGACGCAGTGGGTGGGGTTCAGCAACTACTCGCAGATCCTGCACGACCCGGAGTTCTGGCTGTCGCTGCGGCTCAGCGTGCTATCCGCGGCGGTGATGATCCCGGTGACGCTCACCGTCGGCACGCTGGTCGGGCTGCTGCTGAGCAAGCTGGGACCGAAGATGCGCACGTTCGTGTCCTCGGTCGCCACGCTGGCCTGGGCGACCCCGCCGGTGACCGGCGCCATCCTGTTCGTCTGGCTCGCCGACCCGGACGGCGGCGTGCTCGACTGGTTCCTGACTAAGCTGCCGCACTGGCTCGGCGGCGGCTCGCACTGGGCCGGCTTCTCCTGGACCAACTCGGCGTTCCCCGCCTATACGCTCATCATCGCGCTAGTGGTCTGGACCAGCTTCCCGTTTATCGCGATCAGCGTGCTCGCGGGGCTGCGCACCATCCCCACGGAGCTGCATGAATCCGCCCGGGTGGACGGCGCAGGACCGTGGCGGATCTTCTGGCGGGTCACCTACCCGATACTGAAGCCGCTGTTCCTCGTGCTGACCCTGCTGTCGATCATCTGGGACTTCGGCGTGTTCACGCAGGTGTACCTCGTCATCGGCGGCATCGGCAACCGCGACGAGTTCAACCTCGGCGTCTACGCGTACTCCCGGGCGTTCACCCAGCCGCCCGCCTACAGCGTCGGCTCGGCGCTTGCCTTCGTGCTCACCATCATCTTGCTCATCATCACGGTCGGATATGTCCGGGCGTCGGTCAGGCAGGGGGCGATCCAGTGACGACTATCCCGGCATCGCGACGTTCGCGGCGCATCGGCCTGAACGTGCTCGGCCTGCTGGTCGCGG
>Ga0070735_10001308_pt1 | contig 24418 bp, 23 predicted proteins | sample Coa_R1_FD_66443 | JGI IMG/M metagenome (GOLD analysis project Ga0070735, IMG submission 66443) | Surface soil microbial communities from Centralia Pennsylvania, which are recovering from an underground coalmine fire - Coalmine... | ecosystem: Environmental > Terrestrial > Soil > Unclassified ...
GCGGGCGTCGATTTAGACGGTTCATGGATCGAACGGGACAACGATACGATGGATGCGCTCTATGGCAAGGACGTGACCACCGCGGCAGCGCTCACCGGCAAGGTGCATCCGCCGGCAGCGGCCCGTCCCTTCCTCGCCGAAGTTTCTCGCGTGGAAGCCAAGACGGAAGCGAAGAACCAGGAGCGGGATCACGATCGGTATTAAGCGACTGAAAGTTGCAATCAATGAAATCTCTTGCTGGGGACATCGCTGAGCAGCGCCCCGCCCTTGAATGCAAATTCAAGGACGGGGCTTTCTTCTGAATGTCATGCTGAGCGAAGCGAAGAATCTCTCTTCGATTGCCCTCGCTTCGCAGATCAATGCCCTAACGCCAGAACCCGAAGAGAGATTCTTCGCTTCGCTCAGAACGACACCCATCTGGATGATCATGCATGACGTCCGCGGCGGCCCGGCTCTTGACGCTGCCGCGCCGCTCTCCTAATCTCCTAGTCTCACCATGCCTCGAACTCATTACCCGGTGGACGCCGAGCACGTAATGCGCGAGCTTTGCCGCGCGGACCGCCACCTGGCAAAAGTGATCCGCAAGGTGGGATCGTTTCCCACCAAGCGGCAAAAGCCGCAGCAACCCTACCAGAGCCTGCTCCAGGCCATTGTCTACCAGCAACTCGCCGGGAAAGCCGCGGCCACGATCTTCGGGCGGGTGAAAGCGCTGGGCGCCAGCGGATTTCCCACCCCCGAAGAAATCCTGCTGCTGGACGAAACCAAGCTGCGCGGCGCGGGGCTTTCCCGGCAAAAAATCGCGGCCGTGAAAGATCTGGCCGCGAAAACGCTGGACGGCACGGTGCCTCCGCTGGCCAAACTCCGGCGCATGAGCGAAGCGGAAATTCACGAGCGGCTGGTGCAGGTGCGGGGGATCGGCGAGTGGTCGGTGCAGATGTTCCTGATGTTCCGGCTGGGACGTCCGGACGTGCTGCCCACGCGCGATCTGGGAATTCAAAAAGGATTTCAGTATGTCTACCGTCTGAAAGCGACGCCAAAGCCGGAGCACATCCTCGAACACGGCGAGCGCTGGCGGCCCTACCGTTCCATCGCCAGCTGGTACCTTTGGCGCGCCGTAGAACAGCAGATCGCAGCGAAGAAGAAACAGAACAAGAAAAAGTAGGACAGGCTTCAGCCTGTCTGGTTTTGACTAGCGTAGTGCATAAATCTAAACCAGACAGGCTGAAGCCTGTCCTACTCCGTGCCTTGATGCGCGGTTCGCGTGCCGTCAGTTTGACTTGTGATTCGGGCGGTCGCGCTCGATTCCGTCGAGCGCCGTCCACAGCGCTCGCGCCGCGCGCGAAATCCCTTCCAAGGCCTCCTCGGCATTGCGGCCATCGCGCTCGACGAGCGACGAAATAATCCCGCGCCACACACCCGCGTGATGGACGTCGGCCTCTTCGTGCACCGTGAAATAGCTGCAGGTGCGATCATCGGCTCCGTAATGTTGCTTCAGACCGTTGCGCTTCTCCGCGGAAATTTTCGGCACTTGCGATTCGTAGGCAAAGAGCGCGCCAAACGCCGCGGCCACCGGCGCTTCGCTCGCCAGCGCGCGAAACGCGTTCACCAGATCGCGCACTTCGGCGATCGCGGCCTGCCCGCTGCCATTGGAATTTGCGCCGCCCATGCCCTCCGCAAACCGCAGCCACAGGTCGGAGTGAGCCACTCCGTCGCATTCTTCCTCATAGGCGTTAGCCAGAACGCCGCGGCGCATCGCACCCTCGGGCAGCCGCGAATGAAGCGAGGTGAGGTACGCAGGGAACGCGGAAACCTGGTGGTAATACTGATCCGCATAAAATTTCAGATCTTCGCGGGTGAGTTCGCCCGCCGACCACGCCTGATAAAACGGATGCTTCAGCAGATCGAACCGCGCCAATTCCTCGCCCGCTTTTTGCCAGAATACGGAAACTTCCATCTCGATTCCCCCTGGGGTGCGGGCTCCATCCGGAATCCCGCGAAAATGATGACGCCGCAAATTTTAGCTTCCGAGGGACGCCGCTACAACCGCAAAAAGCTGTTCGCAGCGAGAATTCGATGGGACGTTGAAGAGTTGCAGAGGCGCTCAGGAGGATTTTTGCCGCGCGGTGAGAAATAAGGCCACGAGGCCGGAGAGCAGCACGGCCATTTCGAGCCGCACCGAATACTGGTGCAGGCGGTCGAAGGCCATGCGCAGCGGCGCGTCGGCGGGCGTCGCATCCACGGAACCCATCTGCGCGCGCAGCGCATCCATGCGCGCAATCACGCCATACTGCGAAGCCGTCGTGCACACGATCATCAGAAACACCAGCAGCGCCGAAGGGCGCACCAGCGCCGCCACGGATTTTTCCAGGAACACCGTCGCGATCAGATAGACCAACCCTGCCACCAACCCCATCATATGCAGCCTGGCCAATGAGTAGCCGACCACCACTCCGGTCAAATCCTTGGTGGGAATCACGGAAAAAATGCCCGCTGTAAAAACGATGAAGAAGATGATGCTGCCAACCCAGCAGCCCAGGGAAAGAAATTGAAGAAATCGCAGAGTAGCCGCCAATTCGAGGTCCTTTAAATCGCGCGAACCGAAAGAGTAGCACAGCTGCTCCCGGCTGTGCGGTCTTGCGGGCTGCTGGTAAGGAAAGCCGATCCACCACCCGCGACGTTACCGACCCACGCAAACCCGATGGGCCCGCTTCTCTTAGTACAGCCAATCCGGCGCCATTCAAAGACTTTTTGAGCACAACTTCGCTGGCAATCGCTAAAACTTTTCGTCAATTCATGGCAACATAGATTGGCTTGAGTAGTGGTGGGCGATCAAGGACTTGAACCTTGGACCTCTCGCGTGTGAAGCGAGCGCTCTAACCACTGAGCTAATCGCCCGTCAGACAGACTTCGTTTGTAGCAGAAGCGATAGGGATTTTCAACCACATGACCACAGCGACCGCAAACCAGATCGCGCAGTTGCAGGCATCGATTTCCGGCGTGATTCGCGGCAAGGACGAAGTCATCCGCCTGGCGCTGGTGGCCCTGCTGGCCAAAGGCCACTTGCTGATCGAAGACGTTCCCGGTGTGGGCAAAACCACCCTCGCCCAGGCCATCGCTAATTCCTTTCATTGCAGCTTTCAGCGCATTCAGTTCACTTCGGACCTGCTGCCATCCGACGTGGTCGGCACCAGCGTATTCAATCAGATCGAACAGCGCTTCGATTTCAAGCCCGGACCGATTTTCGCCAACATCATTCTGGCCGATGAAATCAATCGCACCACGCCCAAGACGCAGTCCGCGCTCCTTGAAGCGATGAATGAAGCGCAGGTCACCGTCGATAACCACACCTACAAGCTGCCGCAGCCTTTCATGGTTCTGGCCACCCAGAATCCGGTCGAGCACCACGGGACCTATCCGCTCCCGGAATCGCAGCTGGACCGTTTCGTGCTGCGCATCGGCATGGGCTATCCCTCGCGTGACAGCGAGCGGGAAATCATGCAGCAGCACGCCAGCGGGCGCAACGCCGCCGCGGAAGTCACTCCAGTAATGGAAGCCGGCGAAGTGGAAGTGATGCAGGCCGCCGTGGAGAAAGTGCGCGTGGACAACAGCCTGCGCGACTACGCCCTGGATATCGTGGAGCGCACGCGAAACTCGGAGCAATTGACGCTGGGGGTAAGCCCCCGCGGCGTGCTGATGTTGCAGCGGGCGGCCCAGGCTCGCGCGTACCTCGAAGCGCGCGACTACTGCACGCCGGACGATTTTAAGCAGCTCATTCTCCCTGTCTTCGCGCACCGCGTGGTGGTCAACACCCGCTACGCCGCCACCCAGAAAAAATCCACACAGGCGGAAATGGTGCTGCGCGAAATCATGGAAACCACTCCCGTTCCTCTCTGAGTTCTCTTCTGATGAATCCCGAATTTGTCGAACGCCGCGTCGGCCCTCCGCTTTTGCGCAAAGTGGTGGGAGTTTCGCGCGCGGCGCAATGGAGCCGCCTGCGCAAGACGCTCGACCAGCCCAGTTGGCGCAGCTTTGGCATCGCCATGTTCGCCCTGGCCGCGGCGCTCTTTCTCGCGTTGTATTCCGGCGCGGCCGCCGAAGAGGGCCACATGATGGTCGCCGGCATGTCGGCGCTGGCGGCCCTGGCGCTCGCCGGATGGGTTGCGCTGACCATCGTGCCGGCGCTGGCGCGGCGCACGCCCCTCGGCTGGCTCAGCTATCAACTCGATTATAAAGTAACGCGCGAAGGCATCGTGTACTTGGTCGGGATTGTGGTGGTCATGCTGGCCGCAATGAATACGGGAAACAATTTGCTGTTCATGGTGCTGGCCTGCCTGCTCGCGGGCCTGCTGATTTCCGGCTTGCTTTCCCGGGTGGTGCTCGGTGGAGTCGATGTGCGTCTCGAATTGCCCGAGCATGTTTTTGCGCAGCGCGCCACCATGGCCATTGCCGAGCTCTACAACGAGAAGCAGATGACTCCATCGTTTTCCGTCTCGCTGGTCAGCGAGGAGCCGAAAGCGAAGAAGGGCGTCCCGGCGGAGGCCGCGCCGCAGATTCTGGATCGCCCAGTCTATTTTCCGCATATTCCCCACCGGCAGGCAGTGCGGCAAAACATCGAGCTGACATTTCCGCGGCGCGGCGTTTATCGCCAGGATGCTCTCGGACTGCGCACTCGGTTTCCGTTCGGCTTCCTGCAAAAGACGCGCCGGGTGAAATCGGCGATGGAAGTGGTGGTCTATCCCCGCATTCAACCGACAGAAGAGTTTTACGAGATTCTCCCGCTGGTAAGCGGCGAGCTGGAAAGCTACCAGCGCGGCCGCGGCAACGATCTCTACGCGATCCGCGACTACCAATTCAATGACAGCGCCCGCCACGTCGACTGGAAAGCTTCGGCACGTACCGGCGCGCTGCAGGTCAAGGAGTTCGCCCGCGAGGACGAGCGCCGCGTGATGATCGTTTTCGATCCCTACGTCGATCCGCGGGCTTCGGGAGAAAAAGCCGCGGAGCAGTTCGAGCGCGCCGTAACGCTGTGCGCGGGCCTGGCCTGGCATTTTTACGAGATCAATTCGGTGATGGAGTTTCGTTCCGCGGGATTCGCCACGCCGCGCATGAGCGCCGGCGAAATCATCTATGACGTTCTGCGCTACCTGGCCGGCGTCACGCCGCTGAAGCAGCAGCCCGGCAAAAATTTTCTGGATACGCTGAACGATACTCCGGATATTTTCAAAATTGTGCTGACCAGCCACCCGCGCGGCACCATCCCTTCGCACCTGTGGAACACCGCGTACTTTCTCTTTGTCCCTACCTTGTAAGATTTTTATCCGCTAAACATCCACGGCGCAAGCGCGCTACCGTGCGGCACGGATTTCAACCTAACTGTTTTGGTCGTTCCAAAACTAAGATCCGCGGGACGAACAGTCTGCGAAAAAAGTCCAGTCTTGTCATTCTGAGCGAAGCGAAGAATCTCTCTTCGATCTAAGTACAAGCAAAAACCACGGAGGGATTCTTCGCTTCGCGCAGATTGACAACTGTTTCGCTTTTTCCGCAGCCTGTGAAGCCTGTGCCACTCGATCTGTGCGAAAATCCCTTCGGTGAGCCAACCGAAAATTCCCGCCGCGGATTTGCCGAAATTCAGGCGCCGCTTGCTTTCCTGGTTTGCCCGGGGCAAGCGCGATCTCCCCTGGCGGCGCACGCGCGATCCGTACCGCATCTGGCTCTCGGAAATCATGCTGCAGCAGACGCGCGTCGCGGCCGTAATTCCCTATTACCAGCGTTTCCTCGAGAATTTTCCCGACGTGCAATCCCTTGCGCGCGCGAAAACTGACCGAGTGCTGGCAAGCTGGGCCGGTCTCGGCTACTACAGCCGCGCCAGGAATCTGCAAAGCGCGGCCCAACAAATCATCGCGCGCCACGCCGGTGAGTTTCCTCGCGAATACCAGGCGGCGCTCCAGCTTCCAGGCATCGGCCGCTATACCGCGGCAGCGGTCCTGAGCATCGCCTACGGCGCGCCGCACGCGGTATTGGACGGCAACGTCGCGCGCGTGATCGCGCGGCTCGGCGCTTGGCGCGGCGACTTGCGCGAACCGGCGCGCTGGCGAAAACTGGAAGCCACTGCGCAGGAATTGCTGGCGGTGAACGCGTCGGGCGACTGGAATCAGGCCATGATGGAGCTGGGCGCAACCGTCTGCACGCCCCAGTCGCCGCGCTGCGACGACTGTCCGGTCGAGAAATGGTGCCGCGCCCGCAAGCTCGGCATCGTCGATCGGGTGCCGGCCATCCGCAAGAAACGCGCCACCGTCGACGTAAAGCTGGCGGCCGCGGTCCTGGTCGATCCGCAGAGGCGCACGCTGCTGGTGCGCCAGCGCAACGGCGACGGCGCTCTCTTCTCCCGCATGTGGCAGTTCCCGGCCCTCGAGATCACGCTCGAAAATACCCCCGAAATCGATCCAACCGCCGCAAGCGCGGCCCTCGCCCGGCATTTGCGCGAGCAACTCGGCCTGACCGGCAACGAAACCGTAAAGCCGTTGGCAACAGCCCGCCATACAGTGACCTTCCGCAACATCCGCTTGGAGCCTTACCTGGTTCGCGTGGCGAAATTGCCGGTCGTCGAAGGAACCCGGCGCCTCCCACTGTCCCAAATCCGAACCCTGCCCATTTCGAACGCCACGAGAAAAATCGCCGACGCCGCGTGGGATGGCCTCAAGTAGCACAGCCACTTTGGCTGTGCGCCTTTCGCGGCTCCATGTTGGCCGGATATCCAGCCACTGCAACCTACACGAGTACGACCCAGGCAAAGGCCTGTGCCAATCGAACCATTACCCGATAAGCCTCACCCAATCCCCCGTGCCCCGCGCAATGTTAAACTGGTAGTTCGCGCCATGGACCCCGCAGGCCAAATCCTCGCCGAACCGATCCCGGCGCACCTTTCCGCCATTCGTCGCCATTTTGAGATCTCCCTTTATTTTCTGCTGCTCACGGGCGTTCTGACCTTGGTCTCCACCGGCAAGCTGGACCTGGTGACCATCCTCGCGCTTCCCGCGGCCATGCTCTTCAAGGGCTATCGCTGGTGGCACGGCAAGGGCCCGGAAATCTCCAACCGCGTGGCCAACTGGCTGACCGTGGCCTACTTCATCTTCTTCCCCTTCGATCTGTGGATCATCTCGCGCATGCTGGCGGCGGGCGCGCAGAATCCCGGACTGTTCGCGGCGCTGCTGGCCACCGTTCACCTGATGCTGTTCGCCACCGTGGTGCGGCTCTACAGCGCCACCACCATTCGCGACTACCTGTTCCTGACGATGATGGGATTCACGTCGATGCTGGCCGCCGCCATCCTCACGGTGGACACCGTGTTTCTGGCCTTCTTCTTCATCTTCCTGGGCCTGGCGGTTTCCACGTTTGTGGCCCTCGAAATGTGGCGCAGCGCGCAGGGCGCGGTTACGCGGTCGATGGAATCCGGCACCAGCGCCGCCGAGCATCTCCACAACGCTCTGGGCATCACCTCCGCGGTCATCGCGCTGGGCGCACTGGTCGTCGGAGCGGTCATCTTCCTGATCCTGCCGCGCTTCAGCGGCGGCTACATGTCTGCGCTTAACATGCAGTCAACGATGATCACCGGCTTCAGCGACGACGTGGAACTGGGCGAAATCGGCGAGATCAAGAAAAACAGCATGGTGGTGATGCGCGTGACCGTCGACGGCGGCATCGCCGCGGCCCACGGTGTGCGCTGGCGCGGCGTGGCGCTCAGCAAGTTTGACGGCAAGCGCTGGTACAACGAACAGCACGAACCAACCACGCTCACCGCGCCCTCCGAGGGCGGCTGGTTTCGCCTGAACTCCGAGCCGGGCTCAGCGCCGAAAACTGGAAGACAGATCCATTACACCGTGCTGCTCGAGCCGATTGGCAGCACCGCGCTTTTTTTTGCCAATGAAGTGCAAAGCGTGCGCGGGCGCTTTAGCGAAGATTCCGGCGGGGCGGCATTCAGCCAGCGGCATACTTACCTTTTGAAAGATTTCACCGGGTCCGTTTTCAATCCGTATCACAGCTACACGCGCATGGAGTACGAAGCTAACTCCATCCTGCCGGCGCCGCCCACCGCCGCCATGCGCGATGCTGGCTCGGATTATCCGCCCGTGATTCGCGACACGTATCTGCAATTGCCTCGCATCGATTCGCGGATTCCCGAACTGGCCAGGCAAATTACCGCGCGCGATACCAATCCCTACGACAAAGCGCGCACTCTGGAAGGCTACTTGCGCTCGCACTACGGCTACACGCTGGACCTGACCGGCACGCCGCCGGCTGATCCGCTGGCCTATTTCCTATTCCAAAAACGCGCCGGACATTGCGAGTATTTCGCCGCGGCCATGACCGTGATGCTGCGCACACTCGGAATTCCCTCCCGCTACATCAACGGGTTTCAGACCGGCGAGTACAACGATGTTGCCGGCGATCTGGTAGTTCGCGCGAGCGACGCGCACAGTTGGGTGGAAGCCTATTTCCCCGGAGCCGGATGGCTGACCTTTGACCCCACGCCGCCTTCGGCGGAAAAGCCGCCCGGATTTCTGGCCCAGCTTTCGCACTATTGGGACTGGTTTGAGTTGCAGTGGAGCGAGTGGGTCATTAACTACGACTTCCTCCACCAGGTGACCGTGGCGCAAAGTGTGGGCCGGTTGTCACGCGACTGGGCGGAACGCATTCGCGTTGAATTTTCCGACCTGCGCCGGCACGCCACCGACCGCATGAAGCACTGGCAGGAGGAGATTTCACGCAGCCCCTCTGGCCAGACGGGATTCTTTGCATTTTTTGCGTTGTTGTTCGTGGCCGTGCTGATTCTGCGGCCGGAGGTTCGCCGCAGGCTCATGGTGCTGTGGCGAACGCGCATTTTGCCCGCCCGCAAGATGACGCCGCACCTGGCGACGCTGCAGTATCTGGAAATGCTGCGCGTTCTGGACCGCGGCGGAATCCGCAAAACGGACGCGCAGACTCCCATGGAATTCGCCGCGTCGCTGCCGGACGGAACGCTCGCCGCCCCGGTGATCGAGTTGACCTCCATCTACCAGGCCGCCCGCTACGGCGGCAAATCCGCCGACCCGCAGCAGGCCGCGACCCTGATCGACCGCGTCCGGAAATTCCTCCGAAAACGGTAGGACAGGCTTCAGCCTGTCTGGTTTAGACGCGTAGCGGGCCGACATCTAAACCTGACAGGCTGAAGCCTGTCCTACAAAAACCGCGAGCCAGCTCCCCATGCTAGAATGACAGGACCGTCCCGCACGTGCGCGACGCACCATCATGCCGAAAGCCGGATTCATCAGCCTGGGATGTCCGAAAAACCTCGTCGATAGCGAGGTGATGATGGGTGTGCTCGCGCGCAACGGCTACGAATTCACGCCGCGCGCCGAGGAAGCCGACGTCCTGGTGGTCAACACCTGCAGCTTCATCGCCCCTGCGCAAAAAGAGTCCATCGACACCATCCTGGAAATGGCCGAGTACAAAAAATTCGGCGTGGCGAAAAAACTAATCGTGGCCGGATGCCTCGTGGAGCGCTTTCGCGATCAGATTCTTGAGCAGATTCCGGAAGTCGATGCCATCGTCGGAACCGACGAAGTGGAAAATATTCTGGCCGCCGTCGAAGGCGAGCTGCGATCGGATGCCGCGAGCACGGCGGCGCTGCCTTCCTACCTGTATCACGATCTAACGCCGCGAATTCTCTCCACGCCGAAGCACTCGGCCTACATGAAAATCGCCGAAGGCTGCGACCATCCCTGCACCTTCTGCATCATTCCGCAGCTGCGCGGCAAATTCCGCAGCCGGCGGTTTGAATCCGTCGTACGGGAAGCGGAAAATCTGGCCGCTGCCGGCGTGCGCGAAGTGACGCTGATCGGACAGGACACCACGTCCTACGGCGAGGACCTCGGCCTGCGCGACGGCCTGGCGCATTTGCTGGAGCGCCTCGCGGGTGTCGAAGGTTTGCAGTGGGTGCGCTCGCTGTACTGCTACCCGAACCGCGTCACGCAGCGCCTGCTGGACACCATCGCCGCGCATCCGCGCATAGCCAAATACGTGGACATGCCGCTGCAGCACTCCAGCCGCAACGTCTTGGCACGCATGAAGCGCGGATCGAATGGCGACGCGTTCCTGCAACTGCTCGGACGCATGCGCGCAACCATTCCCGGCGTGGCGCTGCGCACTTCGTTCATCGTCGGGTTTCCCGGCGAAACCGATTCCGATTTTCGTGAGCTGTGCGATTTCGTGAAGGCCGCGGAATTTGACTGGATGGGTGTGTTCCCGTACTCCGACGTAGACAACGCGGCGAGCTTCGCGCTCGACGAAAAAGTCGACGAAGACACCATCAAGGACCGCCAGAACCGCCTGATGGAAATCCAGCAGAAGATTTCCGCGCGCAAGCTGCGCCGTTTCCGCGGCCGGCGCGTGACCGCACTCGTCGAAGGCCCGTCCAAGGATACGCCGCTGGTCTGGGAAGCCCGCCTTGAAACGATGGCCCCGGAAATTGACGGCAAGCTGTACTTGAATGATATCGAGATCGCCGGGAGCACCATCTCCGCCCGCACCGGCGACGTGGTGACCGCAGAAATTACCGAGACGCACGAGTACGATCTGGTCGGCCGCGTGGTGGAAATTCTGGACGTTCCGGCTCCGCGCGCAGCGCAAGCCGCGGCAACCGCGCCAGTGCAGCGCGTGCTGACCGGCGCAGCTCTGAGGGTTCTGGGTTAAGTGGCACAGACTTCAGTCTGTGGGGTTTCATCCTTGCAAGCACAAATCCCCACAGACTGAAGTCTGTGCCACCCAAATCACATGGAACCGAAATGTCCAATTCGCCGGGTGCCGCACCCTTGTGATTTTCAAGGGTGCGGGTTTAGATTCCAAGTACGAGGAAAATTCAGAAAAACGTTCCCGTGAGCTTCTGATAGGGTCTCGAATTTAAACCCGCACCCTTAAAAAACATAAGGGTGCGGCACCCGTCTGTAGCTCAATCGAAAACCCGGACAGACTGAATTCTGTCCTACTAAGAGCGATGAAACTGAAATGCCCCATCTGCAAGCAGTCGGTGGATTCGGAAACCACGGCGGAGTTTCCCTTCTGCAGCGCCAAGTGCCGTGAGCGCGACCTCGGCAACTGGGCCACCGAAAAATACAAAGTAGCCGTCCCCAACATGGATGAATCGGAACTGGAAGAAACCGAAACGAATGAGCGATCCCGCCCCGAATCTGCCGACAACGACGACGAGTAGCGAGAAGCGCAAGCCATTCGTTTCGCTCGCAATGGCGACGGCGTTCGGCCTCGGCTATCTCCCCAAGGCTCCTGGAACGTGGGGCTCGCTTGCAGGGGTGGTCCTGGGTTGGGCAGCGTTAGCCATTACCCCTTTGCAACTGGCGCCACGAATTGGAGCCACGGGCGAACTATCGAATCCTCCTGCCTCATGGTGGCTGCAGTTCGCCTGGAACGAAGTCGAACTCATCTTCATCATTTCAGTGATCGGGGTTTGGGCGGCTGGCCGGACGGCGCGGTATCTCCAAAACCACGACCCGCAAATTGTGGTGATTGACGAAGTCGCGGGACAATTGATTTCCTATCTGGGACTGGCCACTCCGAAGACATTCGCCCTCAACTGGAAATATTTGTTGCTGGGCTTTATACTTTTTCGTGTCTTCGATATCTGGAAGCCGTTCCCCGCGCGGCAAGCCGAATCGCTCCCCGGCGGCTTGGGAATCATGGCCGATGACTGGATCGCGGGAATCTACGCCGCACTGGGATTGTGGATCGCGCGGGCAGCCGGGCTCTAAGATCGAGATTTCAAATCTCAAATTTGAAATTTCAAATTTGAGATCCCGGAGCTGGCGGCTGCGAATTTGAAATTTCAAATTTAAGATTTGAAATCTGAGATTTGAATTTGGAAACCAACGGCATACCGCGCATAGACCGCATCCAGCCGGGTGCAGGCATTCCCGGCGGGGACGTCACGATTTACGGCGCGGGCTTCGTACCCCGTCCTAACTCGCGGCCGCACGTGCGCTTTGGCGAAACCGAAGCCAGCGTGCTGATCTCCACGCAAAATTATCTGATCGCGCGCGTGCCGGAAGGCGCGGCGGGCAGCATCGTCAGCGTGGAAACTGTGCGCGCCGCCAGCCCGCCGTTCGCGTTTCACCTGGGCGTGCAGATTGCCGACAATCTTCATCCGGTGGCCAATCCGGCGGTGGACGTGGAGGGGAATATTTATGTCACCTACAGCGGGCATCGCGGGCAAAAAGTAGCGGTACCGCTCTACAAGATCACGCCGAATTATCAAGTGAAGCCGTTCGTCACCGAACTCGTGAATCCCACCGGCCTGGCGCTCGATCGCGAAGGCTACCTCTACGTTTCCTGCCGCGACGACGGCACCATCCATCGCATCGCGCCGGACGGCCGCTCGCAGCTGTGGGTCGAAGGCATGGGCGTGGCGACGGGCATCGCGTTCGATACCATCGGCAATCTTTTCGTCGGCGATCGCAGCGGGACCATTTTCAAGATCGGCCCGGACCGCGAAATTTTCGTATTCGCAACGCTCGAGCCATCGGTCGCGGCGTACCACCTGGCGTTCAGCCCCACCGGCGAACTATTCGTCACCGGCCCGACCACTTCGAGTTTCGATCGCGTCTTCCGCATCAACCAGAAGGGGGAAGTCAGCAGCTTCTTCCGTGGGCTCGGCCGGCCGCAGGGCCTGGCCTTCGATCGCAAGGGCAATCTCTATGTCGCCGCCTCCTATCAAGGCCGCCGCGGCGTCGTGCGCATTTCGCAGGATGGCCGCGCCGAACTGGTTCTCGGCGGCAGCGGCATCGTCGGCATGGCGCTTCTGCCGGGCCACCGCGCGATTCTCGCTACCAGCAGCGCGCTTTTCACCGTCGATTGGGAAGTGGAAGGCCTTCCGCTTCCACGTTAACCTCCAATGAAAGCTGAAATCATCGCAGTTGGATCGGAACTGCTGACCCCGGACCGGGTGGACACCAATTCCCTTTTCGTTACCGCGCGGCTCAATCAATTAGGCATCGAAGTGACCCGCAAGACAGTCGTCGGCGACGATCTCGCTCCTCTGCGCGGCGCCTTCGAGGATGCCGCGAAGCGCGTTGAACTCATCATCGCCAGCGGCGGCCTCGGCCCGACCGAAGACGACCGCACCCGCGATGCGGTGGCCGATCTGCTGGGGCGGAAGCTTTCGCAAGATCCTGCGGTGATGCGCAAGATCGAGGAGCGCTTCCAAAAGATTCGCCGCCCCATGTCCACGGTGAACGCGCGGCAGGCCTTGGTGCCCGAAGGAGCGACCGTTCTGGACAACGATCGCGGCACCGCGCCGGGGCTGTGGATCGAGTCGAGCGGCCGCATCTTTATCCTGCTTCCTGGCCCGCCGCACGAACTGAAAGCGATGTTCGGGACACAGGTGGAGCCGCGGCTGGCGCGCCTCTCCACGGGAGTGCGCCTCCTCGGACGCGAATTGCGCGTCGCGGGCATGGGCGAGTCCGACGTCGACCAGCGCATCGCGCCCATCTACACGCGGCACGACGACGTGCAAACCACCATCCTTACCGCGCCAGGGGAAATTCAGATTCACCTACGCATGTGGACCACCGACGCGGCCGCCGCCGAACGAAAGCTGCAGGACATTCAGGAAAGCATCGTCCTCGCGCTGGGAGAATCGGTGTTCACGACCAAGGGCGAATCGATGGAAGAAGTCGTGGCCCGCGAACTCACCCTGCGCCATGCCACCATCGCCACGGCCGAAAGCTGCACCGGCGGGCTGCTCGCCGAGCGGCTCACGCGCATCTCCGGCAGCTCCGCCTATTTTCTGGGCGGCGTGGTTTCCTACAGCAACACGCTGAAGTCCGCCTGGGTGGATGTGCCCGCCGAAATTATCGAGTCGCGCGGCGCCGTCAGCGCAGAAGTAGCCGTCGCCCTCGCCGATGGAATTCGCCGCCGCACCGGCGCAACGCTGGGCGTCGGAATTACGGGCGTTGCCGGGCCCACCGGAGGCACGCCGGAAAAACCCGTCGGCACCGTGCACGTGGCAATCGCCGACGCCTCCGGCAGCAAGGAGCGCGGCGTTCACTTTCCCGGCGAGCGCGACCGCATCCGCTGGCAAGCGTCGCAGACGGCCCTCGATCTGGTGCGGCGATATTTCCTGTACGCGTCGCAGCCGAAATCGGGGTAGTGTTTTGTCATTCTGAGCGAAGCGAAGAATCTCTCTTCGATTTACGTACGAGTAAGAAACACGGAGGGATTCTTCGATTCGCTCAGAATGACAACCTTTTTTTGCAGCCTGCGGAGTCTGCACTACCAGAGACGCCGGGTGCCGCTCCCTTGCGATTTTCAAGGGTGCGGGTTTAGATTCCGCGTTCCAGGCAAATTCAGGAATAGCTACAATAAGTTTCGGTATGATCTCGAATCTAAACCCACACCCTTAAAAGTCATAAGGGTGCAGCACCCGCAAGTGCTTTAGCCTCCTTCACCGGGCGCGTTGGAATCAAGCATACGCGGAATCCAGTAGGACAGGCTTCAGCCTGTCTGGTTTAGATTTACGCCTGACGCTAGACAAAACCAGACAGGCTGAAGCCTGTCCTACTAGTGTGGATTTAACCCATGCGCCTTTTCGTCGCGCTAGACATTCCTGAAGATGTTCGCAAATCCCTCGCCGCGCTCGTGGCCAGGCTGCGCGTCGTGTGCCCCGAGGCGCGTTGGGTGCGCATGGAAGGCGTTCACGTCACTTTGAAATTTATCGGCGAAACGGCGGCGGATCGGTTGAGCGCGATCGGGGCGGCCCTTGCGAGTCTTCCGCCGCGCGCGCCGATACCCATCAAGTTTCACGGCACAGGATTTTTCCCCAACGCGCGCCGCCCGCGCGTTCTGTGGACCGGCGTGGAATCCGGGCCGGAACTGGCCGCACTGGCGGACGATGTCGAGTCCGTGCTGGCCGCTCTTGGCATCCCGCGCGAGGAACGCGCCTTCTCTCCGCACCTGACGCTCGCGCGACTCGATGACCCGCGCGGTCTGGACGCCCTTCGCGCCGCCATAGAGCAAGCAGGGCCGATGAAATTTGGCTCCGCCACCGCACAAAACTTCCATCTCTATCAAAGCATTCTGAAACGCGGCGGGGCAGAATATACTCGGCTGGCTACTTATTCCTTCACGGGGAGAAAACCCGAGTGAATCTGGAAACGACGTCGAGCGCGGCGGCCCTGTGGGGAACGCTGGCCCTCGGATATCTGCTGGGATCGATTCCCTTCGGCTACCTACTGGTGCGCGCGACCGGTGGCGGCGACATCCGCTTCATCGGCAGCGGAAACATCGGCGCCACCAACGTCGCGCGCGCGTCGGGCTGGACGGTGGGCGTGGCCACGCTGCTGCTCGATGCCGCCAAGGGATTTTTCGCCGTGTGGATTGCGGAGCGCCTCTCCGCGGGAAATATTCGCTTCATGATGTTCGCCGGCCTCGCCGCGATCGTGGGACACGTCTTTCCCATCTGGCTCAAGTTTGAAGGCGGAAAAGGAGTGGCCACCGCGCTGGGCGTCTTTCTGGCGATCTGCTGGCCGGCGCTGGCCGCCGCCGTTTTTCTATTTCTTCTGGTGGTCTTGTTCTGGAGGTATGTCTCCCTGGCCTCGATTTCCGCCGCGGCTTCGCTGCCGCTGCTGGTTTATTTGCTCTACGCGCCGCGCCACGCGCCGCCCACGGCAGTTTCCGTGTGCACGCTGCTCGCCGCCGTGCTGGTCATCGTGAAGCATCGCGACAATATCGAGCGGCTGCTGGCCGGAACCGAACCGCGCTTCGAGATCGGCCGGAAAAAATCATGAAAAAAATTGCCGTCATCGGCGGAGGAAGCTGGGGCACGGCTCTGGCCATCGCGCTGACGCGATCCTCGTCCCCGCATCGTTTGGCGTTGTGGGCCCACAGCGCGGACGTAGTCGAAATTCTCGCCGCGCGGAGAATGAACGAGATTTATCTGCCCGGCTTTGAACTCCCGTCAGCCGTGGAAGTAACCGGCAGCCTCGAAAAAGCGCTGGCGGGCGCGGACATCGTTCTGGGCGTGATGCCTTCAGCCCACGCGCGCGGGCTGTACCGCTCAATGCGCCCGCACGTCGAGCCACGATCCATTTTTGTAAGCGCCACCAAAGGGCTCGAACCGGATACCCACGCGCGAATGAGCGAAGTGATCGCGCAGGAAATGGGCGAGGGTTCAGCGTCGCGCATCGCCGTGCTCTCCGGTCCAAGTTTCGCGCTGGAAGTAGCCGCCGGAGATCCCACCGCCGTGGTTCTGGCGTCAGCCGACGCGGCGCTCGCCTCCATTGTTCAGGAGGAATTCTCAGGACCGCGATTCCGGCTCTATACCAACGACGATATTCTCGGCACAGAAATTGCCGGCGCGGTGAAAAACGTGATCGCCATTGCCGCGGGAATTTGCACCGGCCTGGAGCTAGGCACGAACGCCGTAGCCGCCCTCGTGACCCGAGGACTCGCCGAGATGACGCGCCTGGCCGTCGCTCTAGGCGGACGCCGCGAAACCCTCTCCGGCCTGGCCGGAGTCGGCGACCTCATCCTCACCGCCACCGGCGAACTAAGCCGCAATCGTTCCATAGGCATCCAGCTAGGCAAAGGCCGCGAGCTCAATGAGATTATCGGCGCAACCCGCAGAGTAGCCGAAGGCGTAGGCAGCGCCGCCGCCACCCTGGAACTGGCACGCCGGGCACAGGTAGAGATGCCCATTACGGAACAGGTCCACGCCGTCCTGACCGCAGGCCGAGTAACCCGCGATGCCATCCGCGACCTAATGGAGCGCCGCTTGAAGCAAGAGTAGGACAGGCTTCAGCCTGTCAGGTTTAGATGAAGCCAGAATCCAAACTCGATGGCCTGTCAGAAAACGAAAATGCCACAAGTCTTTGTAGCGCCCGCCTTCAGGCGGGCACGTTGGTGTCGCGCAGATGCCCGCCTGGAGGCGGGCGCTACATGTGTCGGGCCCGCCACGCCGTTAGCTAACAAGTAGCACCCCAAGTTTCCGTCCTTCGCCCCAAGCCCCTCCAAACGTAAAATAGTAGAGATAGGATCTGCCCAACCGTGGACCTGCAACGCCTCAAATCGGTTTTTTCCCACCGGCCGAGGATTCTCTGGCTGGTGCTGGGAGCCATGCTGCTGGTCAGCGTGCTGCCCTTGGCGCTGTATCATCGGCAGGTTCTGCAACTTAGCCAGGGCAAGCTGACCGATACCGAAAGCGTCCAGCAGACCGAAGTGACCCGTTCCCTGGCCGAGGAAATCCAGCAATTTGACGCCAACCTGTACCAGCAGCTGATCAGCGAACGGCAGATTCTGGCGCTCACCGGCCTGATTGACAAAGTCGATAACGTCCAGAACGCACCGCAGGTTACCCGCGTGCTGGAGAACTTCGTGGCCAGCAATCCCAACATCTTGTATCTGACCGCCGTTGGCAAGGATGCCAAGGGCAGCGGCGCGGGCAACTTCCAGGCCAACCAGGATCCCTTCGTCGCCAAGGCCCTGCAGCGCGCCTTCACCACCGCATCGCAATCGCTCGAATTCCGCAGCGATCCGCTGGCCATCGGCACGGAAAATCGCCCGGCCTTCGTGATGGCTGTGCCGCTGGAAGTGAACGACCAATTTTCCGGAATGCTGGCGGCGGTCGTATCGCTTGACAGCGTTCTCCGCCGGTTGCAGGAGACCAGCGTGCGCGGGCGAGTGGTGTTCGTGGTTGACCACAGCGGACACATCGTGGCTCATCCGGAAGTACATCAATTCGTGCCCGGTGCGGATGCCAAGTCAAGCTCGCCTGTGGTCAACCAGGTGACTCTGCTGCCCAAGGGATTGCGCACCACCGAAACGCTGCGCCGCTTTGAGACCAAGGACAACGGCAGCAAAGTGGAAATGGTGGGAACCTACAGCACGATTCCGGATCTGAACTGGGCGGTGGTGGCAACGCGCGGCCTGGACAAGGCGCGCGAAGATGCCGGCGTTACCGAACTGAACGCCCAGGCGCTGAAGTTCGTGGTGGTGGTCACATTCGCGGCTCTGATCCTTGGATATTTGTTTGCCGTCGGCATCAGCGGGCCGATTCGAGCTCTGGCCGCGTCCACGCTGGCGATCAGCCGCGGAGAATTTCACCAGCGCACTCCGGTGCAGGGCGCCGCCGAAATCAGCGAACTGGCCGAAACCTTCAACCACATGGCGGGAGATATCGAGGAATTCGTCGTCCAACTGCGCCAGGCGGCCGATCAGAATCACGAACTCTTTCTCGGCTCCATTCGCATGCTCGCCGCGGCCATCGACGAAAAAGATCCCTACACGCGCGGCCATTCCGGACGCGTGGCCAAGTATTCCATTATCATCGGGCAGCAACTCGGGCTGCAATCCGAGGAGCTGGAAAAAATCAGAATTTCAGCGCTGCTGCACGACGTGGGAAAAATCGGAGTCGACGATCGCGTCCTGAAAAAGCCCGGCGCTCTCACCCCGGAAGAATTTACGCTGATGAAGCAACATCCCACCAAGGGCGCCAACATCATGCGCCCGGTCGCGCAGCTCAAGGAAATGCTGCCGGGAATCGAACTGCACCACGAACAGGTCGACGGCCACGGCTACCCGCACGGACTCGAGGGCGACTCGATTCCTCTGATGGCCCGTATCATCGCCGTTGCCGACACCCTCGATGCCGTTACCACCAACCGCCCCTATCAATCCGCCATGGATCTGGAGTTCGCCATCAATCGGATTCACAGCCTGGCCAATACGAAGTTTGACGCCGCAGTGGTGGACGCCCTGCAACGCGCCTTCCGCGCCGGAAAAATACGCCTCACCGCAACGCTAGTTGAAGTTTAGTAGGACAGGCTTCAGCCTGTCTGGTTTTGTCTAGCGTCATGCGTGAATCTAAACCAGACAGGCTGAAACCTGTCCTACCTGGGCGCGACAAAACCCTGGGGAACCTTCAGAACGCCGACTCGTGGTAAATCGTGATCATCCACCGGCCGCCCGGCTGCCGGCTAACAATCCAGTTCAGCAGTCCCTTGCGATTCGGCGCATCCTTGCCGTCGCGCGTCCGCGCTCCAGTCATTTGCCAGTCGATATCGACGGAAGCAATGTCCGGCGTCAGGAAGCGAATGCTCCGCACCTGGTCGGTGCGATGCGCGTCCTTCAGAAACGTGGTGAAGATTTCGTTGTAGTGCGCCTCAAGTTCCTTCGCGCCATGGCTGGGAACTCCCGTGGTGCTGGAAAAGTCGCCGTCTTGGACGTACGCCGCGGCGGTGGCCTGCGCGTCGTGGCGGTTCCAGGCGTCCTCCCATGCGGCTACGCACTGCTTGATGGCCACGGAGTCCGAATCCTTATTGGCCGGCATCTGCGCCGCCAGCAATGTTGCAGCGATCGCAAAGAATAGAACTGCCGGCAGCGTCATTCTCAAACGCAAAGCAATCATGGCATCCTCCAAGCATCCCGAACTAAAATGCGGATTCGTGATAGACGGTGATCATCCACTGTCCCTTGCTCTTTGTGACAATCCAGGTGAGCAGGCCTTTGCGCAGCACTCCGCCCGGAGCGTTGGGATCACTTACCAGCCAGTCAATATCGACAGAGGCGAGGTCGGGCGCGAGGAAGCGGATGCTGCGCACCGTATCGGTGGTGTGGGCGTTTTTCAAAAACGTGGTGAAGATCGTGGTGTAATGCTCTTCCAATTCCTTGCGGCCGTGGCTGTCCTCGCCCTTGACGCTGGAAAAATCGCCGTCCTCGACGTACCGCATGGCCACCGCGTGCGCGTCATGGCTGTTCCAGGTGTCTTGAAACGCTGTCACCATCTGTTTGATGGCGGCAGTATCGGCGTCCCGGTTGGCGGGCATCTGTGCGCGGGAAATTACCGGAGAGCCTGCGAGGAACAGCAACATCGCCAGCACGATCCTCGACGGATTTGCAATCATGGCGCCCCCTGAATGACGAATTAGGAGCGGGGCCCGGGCCGGCCGGAAACCCCGCCAATTCGCGCCATGATATACCAAATCCACCGGGATTGCCCCGGCGGGGGCGGAACGGCCGCCCCGGTTACCGCGATTACTGCTTTACCATTTTCCGAGCCATGTACAGCAGCAGCTTCCGGTCATTCTCATTGGCCTGGCTCAGCAGCCGGCGGAACTTCGCCAGCGTTCGCGCGTCTTTCCCGGAATTGCCCCAGGCGTTTTCGCTTGAGCCGTTGCGCTTCGGCAGGTCGGACATCTTCGGCTGCCCCTTGCCTTCGTAAAACAGTTGATACATGGGCACTTCCAGGGCGCGCGCAAATTTCTCCAGCGTTTCCACCGCGGGAACCGTGTATCCGTTCTCGACGCGGGAGATATAGCAGCGCAACAGTCCTGTCCTCTTCTCAATAATGCCCTGCGAGAATTTTTTCTCCTCCCGCAACTCCCGCAAACGTTGCCCGATCAGCATTTAGCTCCTCCTGGTGAGTTAGAATCTGCCGGTAATCAGAAAGTCTGTAAACAAAAAGATAGCGCGAAGTTTGAACGCAGAATATTCCCAGTACTACGTCAGTGCAAATACGGACAGGAAAACATTGAGTCAGCGCGGAAAAGATGACGCCGGCAATTGCAGCGGGAAATGGACAAACCGAGATTCCGGGCAGCTTGCCAGGGAATCTAGATGGTTACGATGTGATTCCTGATGGCGTAATGAATGACGTGCGCGATTGACGTGGCATTCAGCTTCAGCATCAGCCGGGCGCGATAGGTCTCGACCGTCCGCACGCTGATTGCGAGGTTGGAGGATATTTCCTTGTTCGATTTTCCCTCGGCCACCAGCCGAACTACTTCCCGTTCCCGGGGCGAAAGCGGCGCAACCTGGCTGCGATCCAGATTAGGGAGCGGATAGCCGGCCGCAGCCAGCGCCTCACCCGCGACGATCGTGGTGGATGTGAGCGGCTCCGGCGGACGGGTGATCTCGATTACGAAACAGCCAACCTGGGCTACTTTTCCGCGTTCATCCAGCAGGGGAAACAGATTCTCGATCCAGCGGCCTTGCTCGGATCTTTTGGGCAACTGTCCGACTACTTCGAGGTTTGGCAGCGGCTGGCCTGTGGAGAAAACTTGTTCCCAAAGCGGGACAACGGTTTCGGCGAGTCCACCGATGATTTCCTGAAAGCAGTGTCCCATGTGCCCGGCAATCGGCACGTTGTGGATGTCCGCCAGGGTTTCGTTCAGGGCTTTGTAGCGAAAACGGCGGTCGCATATCACGACGCCAATCTTGGAGTCGTTCAATGCTGAGAGCAGTTTCTCGCCGGGGAAGAATCCAGAGACCGGCATCGCCCCCGGCCGAATGTCCGTCAAATCCATGCTGCCCCCTCGAAACCGTTCAAACGTTGAGAATTACCGCGCAAATCCGATGAAACCGGACCAATTATCCCTTCATTCTTGTAACATAATCAAATGATATTCCGCCACGAAATGTTTGCGGCCTTCTTATCATGGGGGCTGTCAATAGCTTAGGACGCATCAGGCGCAAAGCCGTCGGCCCTGCGGAGCGCAGGGCGTCTTCTGCTAGAATATTAGTTTCGCCGGGTCCTTCTGCGAACCACCTATGTTATCGATTTTTGGCAAGGATGACGAGAGCAAGAAGCCCCAGGAGGGCGGGTCCCTTCTCGACCGGCTGAAGCAGTCCATCTCCAAGACCCGCACCCAGATCACCTCCAAAGTCGAGGACCTGATCTCGGGCGAAAAGCAGATCGATCCCCAGATGCTGACCAGGCTGGAGAATGCTTTGCTCGCGGCCGATCTCGGACCGCGCACCACGCACCAGATTCTGGAAGCGGTGCGGCAAAAACTCGAGCGCCACGCGCTCAGCAATTCCAGCGAGCTTAAGGCCGAGCTGAAAAATCAGTTGCTGCATGTCCTTCGCACCGTGCCGGTTGCCAACCGGGTGGCAGCGGCCGCGACGGAAGCTCGCCCCCACGTGATCTTTGTGGTAGGCGTCAACGGTACCGGAAAAACCACCACCATCGGCAAGCTGGCCAATCGCCTCCGCCAGAGCGGCAAAACCGTGGTGCTCGCCGCGGGCGATACGTTCCGCGCCGCCGCCATCGAGCAGCTCGCCGTGTGGGCTACCCGCACCGGCTCGGAAATCGCGAAAACAAAATCGGGCGGCGATCCGGCCGCGGTAGTTTATGACGCGCTGGCCTCCGCGCGCGCCCGCAACGCCGACGTGGTGATCGTTGATACCGCCGGCCGCCTGCACACCAAAATGAATCTGATGGCGGAGCTGGACAAAATGACGCGAACCGCCACCAAAGTAGTTCCCGGCGCGCCGCACGAAGTGCTGCTGGTGATGGACGCGACCACCGGGCAGAACGGCCTTTCCCAGGCGCGTGAATTCACCGCCACCGCCGCGGTGACCGGAATCGTCCTGACCAAACTCGACGGCACGGCCAAGGGCGGCATCGTGGTAGCCATCACGCGCGAACTCGGCTTGCCCGTGAAATATGTGGGTACCGGCGAATCGATGGAAGACCTTGTTCCCTTCGACGCGGAAACGTTCGTGTCGTCACTTTTCGATTAGTTTTCGTGGCACAACGACTCGTGGCTGTGCTACCGAAGTCAGGAGCGTGCGAGATCCGAATGACGGCTTCCTCTACTTCGGGCGCAGCCGAACAGTTGACGGTTGACGGCGCGTGCATGGATCGCGCGCTGGAACTGGCGGCGCGCGGCATCGCGCTGGCCAGCCCCAATCCCATGGTCGGCGCGGTGCTAGTTCGTGGCGGCGCAGTAGTCGGCGAGGGCTTTCATACTTACGAGGGACTGCGCCACGCGGAGGTCGTCGCGCTGGAAGCCGCAGGCAAGGCCGCGCATGGCGCGACGGCTTACGTCACCCTGGAGCCTTGCTGCCACACCGGCCGCACTGGACCTTGCACGCAGGCGCTGATCGCCGCGGGCGTCGCGCGAGTTGTCGCGGCCATGTCTGACCCCAATCCGGCCGTGGCCGGCCGCGGTTTCCAGCAATTGCGCGCCGCGGGAATCGAAGTCACCACCGGCGTGCGCGAAGCCGAAACGCAGCGCCTGAACGAGGCCTTCGCGCGGTGGATTGTTTCTCGCAAACCTTTCGTGACGCTCAAGTCCGCCCTTACGCTCGACGGAAGAATTGCGGCGCACGAGGGGAGACCCATTCCCATCACAGGCGCAGAATCGCTCCGGGAGGGCCAGCGCCTCCGCCACCAGGCCGATGCGATTCTCACAGGCATTGGCACCGTTCTAGCGGATAATCCGCGCATGACCGACCGCTCCGGCGGGCCGCGAAGGCGCAAACTCATGAGAGTCGTTGTGGATTCCCGCCTCCGAATTCCGCTCGGCTCAGCGCTCGTGAAATCCGCCGACCATGATCTCACCGTTTTCACGCTGCAGCCGGAGACGTCGCCGAAATTCCGCGCGTTGTTGCGCGCGGGTGCGGAGGTGATTCGCGGGCGCCCGGCAAACGGGCGTGTCGATCTCCGCAGTATGCTGCGCGAACTCGGCCGCCGTCAGATCCTAAGCGTGCAGGTCGAGGCTGGCGCGGCGTTGAACGGAGCGCTGCTGGAAGGCCGGCTCGTCGACAAGGTCGTGCTCTTTTATTCGCCCCGCATCATGGGTACTCGCGGTGTGCCGGTGGCCGCGATGTCCGCCAAATGGTTCGCCAGAGCGCCCATGCTTACCAACTTAGAGCTGCAAAAGTACGGACGAGATTTCGCCGTCGAGGGATATCTTCGCGATGTTTACCGGACTCGTTGAGCACGTTGGCACGATTGAATCGGTGGAGCGCCGCGAAGCCGGAGCGCGCATTCGCGTGCATGCCGGTCCTCTCACAAAAGGACTCGCCAAATCGGGCAGCATTGCCGTCAACGGTTGCTGCCTCACCGCGGTGGACATTCTGGGGCAGAGTTTCGCCGCCGATCTATCCGGTGAGACGCTGCGCCTTACCAGCCTCGGCGAACTGAAAATCGGCGCGCGCGTGAATCTGGAACGACCGCTGACCGCCGCAAAAGAACTGGGCGGCCACTTCGTACAGGGACACATCGACGGGATCGGCCGAGCGACTCGCCTCCAGCCGGAAGGCGCCAACTGGTGGTTCGGCGTGCAAGTGCCCGCGCAACTCGCGCGCTACATCGCCATGAAAGGTTCGGTAGCGCTCGATGGCATCAGCCTGACCGTCGCCGGCTGGCATGACGGAATCGTGGAAACCGCGATCATCCCCTACACCTACGAGCACACCAATCTGTCTTCACTGAAGGTCGGCGACGCCGTAAATGTCGAGTGCGATATCCTCGCGAAATATATCGAGCGCATGGTCGAAAATCGCCGGGAACCGGCGGCGTCGCGCCTCACCGTAGCGCGCCTGGTCGAAGAAGGATTTTGAACAGTAGGACAGGCTTCAGCCTGTCTGG
>Ga0070735_10001310_pt1 | contig 24349 bp, 20 predicted proteins | sample Coa_R1_FD_66443 | JGI IMG/M metagenome (GOLD analysis project Ga0070735, IMG submission 66443) | Surface soil microbial communities from Centralia Pennsylvania, which are recovering from an underground coalmine fire - Coalmine... | ecosystem: Environmental > Terrestrial > Soil > Unclassified ...
GATGTACGCCTCGGGCTGGTAGTAGTCGTAATAGCTGACGAAGTACTCGACCGCGTTTTCGGGGAAGAGCTCGCGCATCTCGCCGTAGAGTTGAGCTGCCAACGTCTTGTTGGGGGCGAGGATGAGGGTAGGCCGCGCGGATTGCTGGATGACGTTGGCGATCGTGAACGTCTTGCCCGACCCCGTGATCCCGAGGAGCACCTGGTGTGCTTCCCCCTGCGACAACCCCGCCAAGAGCTGCTCGATGGCGCGCGGCTGGTCGCCCTTGGGCTCGAAGCTTGTGGTCAGCCGGAAGTCGGACGGCATGCGAAAGAACAACTATCGCTTCCAGGGACGCCTCACGCAAGCGCATGCACCGCGCGAAGAGGCGTGCTACGAGGTACGCGGCAGCGTGCGTCTCCGTGCGCGCTCGGGCATCGGCCTCAGGGGTGCTCCTAGTCCGGTCCCTCGCTTCGCTCGGGGGTGCAGACTCTAGCCGGGGTCGACTCGCGCAATGAGGCCGGAGCCGCCACCGAAGACGATCGCGTCGATGAGGTGATCGTCATCCACGAGGGCAAGCGCGGGGTGGTCGCGGGGGATGACGACGGTCCCGCCCGGTCGGTCGAAGCCGCAAGCCGATGCGCCGGTCACCGATCCGGCCTCCCACAGGGCCTGCGCCGGGGTGCCTTCGGCCGGGCGGAAGGTGACCCGGGAGCCGGTTCGCAGGCGCTCGTGCGTCTCGAGCGCGCGCAGGTCCTCGATCGGGTCCACCAGGACGTGGCTGTCGACGCCCGTGCAGAGACGCACACCCGCGCCGCGAAGAGCACCAAGGTCCGCCAGGCCGTCGCCCAGATCACGCTCGGTCGTCGGACACGCGCACACGAACGACTTGGAGGTGCCCAGCAGCGTCACCTCGGTCGCCGAGAGGTGGATGGCGTGAACGGCCACGAAGCGCTCTCCGAGCACCCCCGAGTCGGCGAGGAGCTCGACCGGCCTCCGCCCCGTCTCCGCGAGGCACTCGGCGACCTCCCTCGCCTGCTCCGCGACGTGCATATGCAGAGGGAGACGGTGGCGATCGGCGTGCTCGCGAAGGGGCGTCAGCCACCCTGGGGGCACTGCGCGCACCGAGTGAGGGGCCAGGCCGACCACGACGTCCGGGTCGTGCGCCCACTTCGCGCGGAGCGCGTCGGTGTCGCGCAGGACGGCGTCGACGCTGGGGTCGCAAAAACGTCGCTGCACCCCCACCGCGGCGCGACCCGGGCCGGCGCGGTGATACGCGACGCGCAGGAGAGCGATCCGCAGCCCTGCCTCGCGCGCGGCTGTGACGACCGCGTCGGCGAGCACGGTCCGGTCCTCGTAAGGGGTCCCGTCGGCCTGGTGATGGACATAGTGAAACTCGCCCACCGTGCGGATTCCGGCGGCCGCGAGCTCGCGAAACGCGACGATGCTCACAGCGTGGAGAGATTCGGGGGTCAGCGTCGCGGCGAGCGAGTACATGTGCGCCCGCCAAGTCCAGAAGTCGTCGCCCGCAGCCGCCCCGGCGGCGGGTCGCTGCGCCTGTCCCCGGAGCGCGCGCTGGAAGGCGTGGGAGTGGGCCGTGGCGAGCGCGGGCAGCCGCACAGTCTCGCCGGGGCCCCGCGCCAGCATCATTGCCTCATGTCGCGCGCGCTCGCGCGGGTCACGTAGAAGAACGCCGGCCAGTGGCGGTACCACGTCGCGTGCACCACCGGCGAGCCGTCGGCAGGCGACACGTCCTGGCCGATCTTTCCGACTACACGGAGCAGCGAGCGCATCCCCACCGAGCGCGGGCCCACGTCGTCGTCGCCGTGCAGCGGGACGAGGGCGGTGACCACCCCGAAGTCCTTGTCGCTGACGGTGACGCGGCACGAGTCGTCGTCGCTCTGCGAATCGCACAGGTTCCGTGGGTCCAGTCGGCGGACCGAGAGCTTGAGGACGGCCTGCCCGCCGGGGCCCGGCGTGCGCCCCTCCACGACGCCGAAGAGCGAGACCGTCCCCTTGCGCCAATCGTTAGGCGCGCGCTCGACCATGACCGGGTCGTAGTCACGCGCGCCCGCCGCGGCCGCGGTCTCCTCGTCGAGCTCGACGTAGCGGGGCGCGTGGCCGTACGGCCCCGCCCCGCGGCAGCCGCAGGCAAGGATGGCGATGACGAAGGCGTATCGGACGGGCCTCATGGTGCGATCCCTCACGCGGTGGGGTCCCAGGCGCGTGCCCTTGCTTTCTACAGGAAGACCGCCGCGGCGTGATCCCCCTCGGTGTGCGTCCCGCCGCGGTTCACAGGGCCCCCCACCCTGTCGGCGCGGCGCGGCGCCCGGCGGCGACGCGGAGCATGAGCTCGAACGCGAAGACCGCGAGCAGAAGAAGGGACACGTATCCGCTCACGTCGACGGCCGCCCGACGCTCGCCGACCCCGTGGCCGGCCGCCCGCCCCGCGATCGGGCGCGGCCGCAGGTCGAGCTCCCGAACGTCGGGGGCGGCGACGCGCTCCTCGACCTTGCCGTCGACGACGATGCGGTACAGGCCGAGGACCGGCGGCACGACGCGGGGGACGCCCCCGTCGCGCGACACGGGCACCGCGCCCGTCGGGCCCGTCGCAGAGACGTCTCGCGGGCCGGGGAAGGTCCAGGCGACCCCGACCACGCTTCGCTTCGACACCGCGCGGTCGCGCACTGTCCGCGTCCACGCTTCGAGCAGGGCGAGGAAGCCGGGCCGCAACGCTAGGTCGCTCGCCTCGACTGAAAATGGCAGGCCGACGACCCACGCCTCCCCGCGCCCCACCGCCCGCCGACCGACCAGGGTGGCGCCGTCGGCCCAGCGAAGGAGCGGCTCGAACGCGGCGGCGTCCTCGGGCGCGAGTCCGGCCCGATGAGACGCGCCCAAGTCACCGACGCTCGCGGCCGACTCCGCCAGGAGCCCCGACGCGCTCTGCGGATCGGCGCCCGACACTGTGGTCTCACGCCACGCCACCGCGTGGGTGAGGACCGGCTCGAGCGTCGCGCCGAGCGGGGCGTGCGCCGCGCGGGGGCCCAGCGCGAGCATGACGACGCCGCGGCCGTCGAAGAAGGACGACATCGCGTGTCTTTGTTCCGGGGTCAGCCCGGACGGATCGTCCAAAAGGATCCCGAGGTCGCCGGCGAGATCGTCGACGCGGTCAGGGAAGGCCGGAATGGGGCGAACGTCGAGGTCGAGCTTCAACGAAGCGAGCGCTTGTTCGACCACCGGTGCGCCGCCGGTCGCCACCGCCTCGTCGGCCGAGTCGACGACGACGGCGATCGTCCCTCGCCCCGCCTCCGTGACCACGGGGGCCTCGTCGTCGGCCGCGATCGCGTCCGCCCCCGACAGACGCGCGTCGACCGGAGCGGCGTCCGCGGACGGCAGGAGGACGGTGACCTCGACGGCGCGCCCGGGCCCGACGGCCGCGCGGCCGAGGACTTTGCGCTTGGCGTCCTCGACGACCACGTCTCGCCCGAGCGCGCTCTGGCCGGGGCCGCATGAGACCGAGACGCGGACGCGGAGTCCCCTTCGGTCGGCCTGGACGACGGCGCAGTCGACGCGCTCCGCGCGAAGCTCCGGCAAGGCGACCCACACGGGCACCGCGCCGCCTTCGCCGAGCGGCGGCCCGTCGGGGTGCCCGTCGGCGAGATCGCTGAGCACGACGACGCGTCTGTCGACCTGGGGGAGCGACGACACCAGCGAAGTCGCCAGCACGAGCGCCCCGTCGAGGTCCGTCGCGCGGTGCGAGGGGGACATCGAGTCGATCGCTGCGCGCACGGCGGAGAGGTCCGTGGTGGCCGCGAGGGCGACGCGAGCGGGCGATCCGGCGAGGACGACCGCCACTGCGTCTCCCTCGCGCGACGAGGCCAGAAGCTCGCGCGCCGCCTGCCTCGCGCGCTCGAACCGGGGAGCGCCCTGGGCGTCGGCGGACATGCTCATCGAGTCGTCGACGACGAGGGCCATCGCGAAGGAAGCGCCGCCCTGACGTTGCAGCGAGAGCCGCGAGCACCGGACGAGGGGGGTAGCGCCGAGCACGGCCAACAGCACGATCGCGACGACCCGAACGGCGAAGAGGGCGCGGTCCTCGAGCTTGGCCCGGCGGCGCACCTCTGGCGGGGCAGGATCGACGAGACGAGCCGGAGCGAAGGGCTGCTCTTCCGCGCGCCGTCTCCGCAGGCGGTGCGCGAAGTACGGGGCCACCACGAACAGCGCGACCGCGAGCGCGAGCGTGGTGAGGAAGCTCACGGCGCAGCGCCTAGCACTACCTGATGGCTTTGACGACCTCTCGGACGACCCGGACCGCCGGCTCGTCCGTACGCGCCTTGATGAAGCGGCCGCGCCGGGTCGTGATCGCCCGACGGAACGACTCGGTGAGTCGGTCCAGCGCGTCGAGGTAACGGTCGCGCGCGACCTCGGCGTTCGTCTCGACGACGCCCCCGCCTTCGAGCGCGCGCAAACGCACGGTGCCGGTGAACGGGAATTCGGCCTCGGACGGGTCGAGCGTCTGGATCACGACCAGGACGCGCCCCGGCTGGGCCAGGCTGGCGATCCGGTGTGCCGCCCCCTCCGGCAAATCGAGCAGGTCGCTCAGCACCACCACGATCGAGCCGCGTTTCGCCGAGCGCACGGTGAATTGGAAGGCGCGATCGAGCAACGTGGGATCGGTGCGCGCGTCGCCGCCGGGGAGCACGCCCTCGAGCGAGGCCACGATCCGTTCGAACTGTTCGACCCCGCCCCGACAGCCGACGGGCTCGGCCAGCGCCTCGCCTGCCAGATAGGCCAGCCCGACCGGGTCGCCGCCCGCCACGGCGATGCGCGCGAGCGCTGCGCCGACGAGCGACGCGAAGGCGAACTTGGCGCCGGGCGCGTCGGAGCCCCGAAAGCCCATCGACGCCGACGCGTCTAGGACGAGGTTAAGGGTGCGGTCCGTTTCGGTCTCGAACTGGCGGACGACGAGGCGATCGTGGCGCAAGAGGGATCGCCGGTCGAGCCAGCGCAGGTCGTCGCCGGCGACGTACTCGCGGTACCCGCCGAACTCCACCCCGGCCCCGCGCCGTGCGCTGCGGTGGGCGCCCGCGTAGACCCCGTCGGCGACCTCGCGCGCGCGCAGGCGCAGAGGCGCGATCTCGCCCCAGTCGATGCCGCGGCGAATCACGGGATGAGGACGTCCGGCGGGAGCGGCCCGCCGAGCTGCACGCGCGACGGGTCGAGGATATCGCGCGCGAGGGTGACCTCGCTGAGCTCGAGTCCCGTTCCCATCACGACCTGACGCAGAAGGTCGTCGCCTCCCTTGGTGTCGCCCGAAGCGCGGTGGTCCATCGCGTTGTAAAAGAGCGCCTCGTAGCGCTGAATGGGGGTCACGGCGCGGGCCGCAAGCTCGCTCCCCTTGAGGCGTCCCTCTCCGAAGCGGGCGAGGGTCGCGATCCAGCGGCCGTCGTCCGAAATCGAGGCGAACACGGCGTCGGGCGCCCCCTCGGTGGGCGCGCGCAGCTGTCGCTCGAGCAGCCGCGTCCAGAGAGCGAAGTACACGAGGTCGTCCGCGTCGAGGTCGGCGGCGCGGGCCCGCTGCAGGCCCTCGCGGGCGCCGGTCAGATCACCGCGAACGAACGCCCGGCCGATGAGCAGCTCGATCGTCTGGGCGAGCTGCCGCTTGTCGCCCGCGGCCGCGGCGTACGCCCGCTCGAGGGCGCGCTGCGCAGGCTGCGCCGCGCCAAAGCGGTCGAGCACGCGCGAGAGGACCCTCTCGACTCGCGCGCGCTCGTCCGGCTCCTGGACGTTGCGCGACTGAACGAGCCCCTTGAGCGCTTCGGTCAGCGGCGTGCGCGCCGCCGCGGCGTCCCCCCTGTCGCGCGTCACGTCGCTGATCAGGAGCAGGACCTCGCCCCGCAACGCGGGGTCGCGCACCACGTCCGGCGCGGAGAGGGCGTCGCGCAGGTGGTTCAGGGCCGAGGCCGTCTGTCCGTCGCGCCACTCGATCCTTGCGAGCGAGAGCAGTACGCTGCCGGCGCGCTCTTCGTCCGCCGATTGCCTGAGCAACACCCGGGCCGCGTCGATACTCCCCTCTCGCAGCTCGATTTCGCCCATCGCCGCTCGAACGCGCGCGGGGCTCGGGTGCACCTTGCCGGTCAGCGAAGGCTGGCGACCGAGCGCGAGCAGCGGCTGCGCTGCCTTGAAGGCGCGCCGCGCCGCGTCGGGGTCGCCCGCGTCCTCCTCGCTCGCCATCGCGTCGAGCGAGAGCGCGAGGGCTTCGCTCGCCACGCGCGCGTCGGGGTGGGCGCGCAGGGCTTCCGTGAGCACCGCCGGCGTGGCCTCCGCCATGCCGAGCTCTTCGAGAGCGACGCCCAACGAAAGGGCGACCGGCGGCACCGTCGGATCGAGCCGGTAACACTCGCTCGCGATCGAGAAGGCAGCCGCGCCGAAGAGATCGCGATCGTCGAGAAACTCTTCCTCTTCTTGCTCGTGCCCCGCCTCACGACCCGCGAGGGGCCTGAGCTGGGTCAAAAGATCGAGGAGGCGATCGACCGTGGGCTGCTGCGCGGCCGCCTCGAGCGCCGAGGCGAACTGGGGGCGTTCGGACTCGAGCAGCTCTCGGGCGTGCGCGGCGTCGAGCGCCCCGACGGCCCCGGCAGGGTCGGCGTCCCGAAGGTAGAGCGAGGCCAGGACGAGCGGTCCCGTCTCGATCGCGCGCCATGTCTCGGCGCCCTCCTCGCGCGGCGGCTGAAGCCTCGTCTTGCGGAATTTGTCGCGCAGTACTACGGCGCGCGAGATCCACTCCGAGACCACTTTCGTCGCGTCCGCGAGGGCCGCGCCGCTCGGTTCGAGGAGACGGCGGTGGACGAGGACGCGCTCGAGGGCGCCGGCGCTGGCCACCGGACCGCCGGTGGCGATGGCGCTTCGGGTCCACGTTTCGAGGGCCTCGAGGTGGCCTCGAACGTCGGCCTTCTCGGGGTCCGGCACCATCTCTTGGAGGATGTCGTAAATGGCCCGCGCGCGGCCCTCGTCGCCGCGCGTCGCGAGCTCGCGCACCGCGGCGCGCAGGGCGTCCGGGCCATGGGCCCCGAAGAGGTCCGGCACGGCCTCCCCCGAGCGCACCAAGTACAAGCCCCCGCTTACGGCCGCGAGGCCTCGCTCCGCCGATCGAGCATGAAAGCGGGACGCCGCGCGAGCCATCTGGCGCGACTCGACCGCGCGCAGACGCAGTGCCCGCTCGGCGCTTCTCGGCTCGCTGGCGAGCAAGTCGTGCACGGCGGCGCCGAAGGCGTCGTCGCTCACCTCGGCCGTGGCGGGTGCGACGCGCTCAGCGCCCAGCGCCACGGGCCGTTGTCCACCGTGGGCACACCCCTGCGTCCCGAAAAGGAGCGCGGCGGCCGCAGGGGCGGCGATCCGGGCCAGCGTACACGCGAGCGGCCGAAGCATCTGCGACCAGAGTCTACCACCAGACTACAATTGCCCAATGGCCCGCGCGCACGTGCTCGTCGTCGACGACGAGCCCTCGATCCTCACCACCCTGCAGAAGGCCCTGTCGCTCGAGGGCTACTCCGTCGACGTGGCGGGGGGAGTCAAAGTCGCCGAGGAAAAGCTTCGGAAGCGCTCGTACGACATCTGCCTCTTCGACGTGACCCTGCCGGACGGCGATGGCGTCGACCTCTTGCAGCGAATGCGCTCGCCCAAGGAGGGGGGCTCTGCCGGCTCCGGGCAGCGCACGGCGCTGAGCGACACGCCGGTCATCATGATGAGCGGGCACGCCACCATCGACACCGCGGTGCGCGCCGTTCGCCTTGGGGCCCTCAATTTCCTGGAGAAGCCGCTCAACACGGACTCGCTTCTGATCGCGATCGAGACCGCCCTGCGCCTCACCCGGGCGGAGGCCGAGGCGCGCGATCTGCGTCGTGCGACGGGGGCGACGGGCGAGCTCGTCGGCGAGAGCGCCGCCATCCGGAGGCTGGTCGAGCAGATCGGGCGGGCGGCCAAGAGCGCCGCGAGCGTTCTCATCGCCGGGGAGCGGGGTACCGGCAAGGAGCTCGTCGCGCGCGCGATCCACGCGCTCAGCCCGCGCGCCAAGGGCCCGCTCGAAAAGCTCAACTGCGCCGCCCTGCCGAGTGAGCTCATCGAGTCCGAGCTCTTCGGTCACGAGGCGGGCGCCTTCACCGGCGCGACCAAGCAGCGGCGCGGGAAGTTCGAGCGAGCCGCCGGCGGGACTTTGTTTCTCGACGAGGTGGGGGACATGCCCTTACCCATGCAGGCCAAGCTCCTGCGCGTGCTCCAAGAGCGCGAGATCGAGCGGGTCGGCGGCAGCGAGACGATCGCGGTCGACGTCCGCGTGGTCGCGGCCACCAACCGGGACCTCGCGGCCGCGTGCGAGAGCGGGTCGTTCCGCCCCGACCTGTACGATCGGGTCAACGTCCTTCCGCTCACGATCCCGCCGCTCCGGGCCCGCCGCGACGACGTTCCGCTGCTCGTCCGGCACTTTCTGCGGCTGGCCGCCGACACGAACGATCGTCGCGACGTCCGACTCGAGGACGACGCGATCACTACGCTCGCCGGCTACGCCTGGCCCGGCAACGTGCGCGAGCTCAAGAACGTGATCGAACGCCTGGTGATCTTGACCCCCGACGACGCCATCCGCGCCGAGGACGTGCGAAACTGCCTACCCGGCGGCAGCGCAGCGAAGGCTGCGGGAATCTACCGGCCCGGCGTGCCGATGCGCGTGCTCGTCGAGGAGGCCGAGCGGGTCATCTTGCAGGAGGCGCTCGCCCACCACGCAGGGCAGATGGCGGCGACCGCCCGCGCCCTCGATCTGGAGCGGAGCCATCTCTACAAGAAGGCGCGTGCGCTCGGCCTGCGGGGGGACAAGACGGACGACGACGACTGACCTTCGCGCACATGCGACGCAGCAAGGGTGGCCGAACGAGGCCGAAGAGGCCCGAGCCGCCTTGAGGCCATTTTCGGCCACCGGCGCCACGTGCCATCATGGGAGAACCATCGCATGACGCTGAGCGACGCGATCCGCTTCTACGCGGCCACGGACGTCGGGAAAGTCCGCGACCACAACGAGGACAACTTCCTCGTCGACAAGAAGCTCGGCCTCTTCATCGTGGCCGACGGAATGGGAGGGCACGCGGCGGGAGAGGTCGCCAGCGCGATCGCCGTGAGGACGGTTCACGAGGAGATCCGCCGCGAGAAAGAGCTCCTCGACGACTATGTGTCCGGCGCCACCGGCGCGAACAAAGTCACCCCCAAGGACGTGGTCGCGCTCGTCGAGCACGCCGTGCAGCGAGCGTGCTCGAAGATCCACGAAGAAGCGCGTGCCGACGCCAACAAGCGCGGGATGGGGACGACGCTGAGCGCCCTGCTCGTGGTCGGGAGCCAAGGTTTCATCGCACACGTCGGAGACAGCCGCATCTACCTGGCGCGCGACGGTCGCGTCCAACAGGTCACCGAGGACCACACGGTCTACAACGAGCTCATCAAACGGGGGAAGCTGACGCGCGAGCAGATCGAGAAGGTCCAGCAGAAGAACGCGATCACCCGCGCGGTCGGTGTGTACGAGCGGGTCGAAGTCGACACGCTCGTCATCGAGCTCATCGCCGGCGACGTCCTGGTCCTCGCGAGCGACGGGCTGCACGGCTACCTCGAATCCCCGGAGGAGCTTGCGGCGCCCCTCGCGCTCGCGGGCGACGCGAGCGTCAAGGCGCTCATCGATCTCGCCAACGGGCGCGGCGGCAAGGACAACATCACCACCGTCGTCGTCAAGATGGGCGAAGAGGGGGCGGTCGACGCCGCGCGCGCAAAGCGCTTGGCCCTCAAGCGCGACGTCCTCGCCAACATGCCGCTCTTCTCGCGGCTCACCGAGCGCGAGCTCCTGCGGGTCATGCAGGCGGTGGAGGTGCGCGAGTACACCGACGGCGACCTCGTCATCCGCGAGGGCGACAAGGGGGACGAGCTATTCATCGTCCTCGACGGCAAGGTGCGCGTCTCGCGCGGGGAGCAGACGCTCATCGACCTAGGTCAGGGCGAGCACGTCGGCGAGATGGCCCTCATTCGAAGCGTGCCGCGATCGGCGACCGTCCACGCCATCGGGGCTGCCGAGCTCATCGCGATACGGCGGGCCGACTTCTTCGAGATCCTCCGGAAGGAGCACGAGATCGCCGTCAAGATGCTCTGGCAGTTCCTCGGCGTCCTGGCGGATCGCCTCGACCAGACGTCGAGCGAACTCCACAACGCCAAACGCGAGCTTGCGGCCGAGGACGTGACCGCGGAAATCTTCCCAGAGATCGAGGCCGACGCCTCCGGACCCGCGCCGCCGACGCTCTCCGGCTCATGATGCGCGCGGGCCGCGCGCTCGACCCCATCCTGCTCGCAGGCGTATTTTGTGCCCTCGCTGGCTGCCGTCGCGAGAGGGCCCCGCCGGTATCGAGCGAGGCGCTCGTCGACGCTGCCGCGAGCACCAGCTCGGACTCCGGGCCGCGGGCGGGTCCGGAGCCCTTGCGCCCGCTCCAGGGTGGCTGCCGCGTCATGGCGCTCAGCGGCGACGTCCGCGCGGACGGCACCCCTCTCGCGGTCGAGGGAGAGGTCCCGGAAGAGCCTCAGAGCACGTGGCTGACGCTTGGCCCCGCATCGAAGCTCGCCGTCAAGGACGCTCGCACCACGCGCGAAGTGACGCTGCTCGGACCGGGGCAGGCGCGCGCGTGCGTCGAGCGGCGCGAAGAAGCGTGGCTGACGTCGGGGGCGCTCGAAAGCGAAGTCGGGGCCGGCGAGTCACCCGGCGCCGAGGAGTGGGTCGTCACGCCCGAGTCGGTCGTGCGCTACGCGGCGGCCAAGCTGAGGGTCGAGGTGCGTCCGAAGGACACGTCCGTCGTGGTCGCGGCGGGCGCCGCCTTCGTCTGGCCCGCAGGCGGGTCGCGGGTCGTCGTCGCGGCGGCCTCGGACGCGTCGGTCGGGGGCGCGGGGGACGACGGGGAGTGGAAGAGAGTGGCCTCCACGACCCAAGCGACGATCGGTCCGGGCTCGGTCCGCCCCGCGGCCCACTCGGTCGACGGGGCCCGAGCCGCCCTCGACCAATGCGAGCCGTTGGCGCGCCGTTCGCGGGACCTCGCCGCGATTCTCCTCGGGGGGGCGGGGGACGCCGGGGGCGAGGTGGCCGCGAAGCAGTTCGAGACGCGCCGCCTGGCGCGGGCGGCGTGCGCGGTCGCCGAGCTCCGCATCGACTCGCTCCCGCCGGCGGCCCTGGCGGACCAACCGACGCTCCGCTCGCGCCTGGAAGCCGCCGCCGCCACATGGAGTTCCCTGCCGATCGTCCCCCTCCGTCGCTGACGGTGCCACGGCCCGTCACCGTGCTCGACCCTCGCGCGAGAGTTGGGGGGCTTGGGGACGGGTCGAACTCCCCTCAAAAACCTGGGTGGTGTCCCTGGTTTTAGGTGGTTGACACACTTGTCGCGGCCCCGTTAGCGTGGGCTTTCGAAGGCGCATGACTCGTCGACTGGGCGTCGTCGCAGGGCTCGCGCTCATCGGGGTAGCGCGTCCGGCATGGGCGGACGAACCGGTCAGCGCACACGAGCCTCGCTTGATGAGCGAGACGGCGGAAATCACTACCGTCGCCGACGCGTTCGACAAGGACGACCCGTTCGATCTGAACCTCATCGTCGGGTTCACGCAGTCGTGGGAGCACGCCAAGATTCGCCGGGAAACGCAGCTGAACCAGCCTGGGCTCGCCTCGGGTGGATTTATTCCAGCAACCGAGAACGTCGCAGCGTATTCGTCGTCGACGTCGACCCTGCTCGTGGGCGCCGACGTGGGTCTCTATCAAGACCTGGCTCTCCTTCTGCGCCTGCCGATTATCCTCAGCAACTCGCAGCAGCTCGGAGATCTCAACGGGTCGGCCGCTGTCGCCGCGCAGCGACTGGCCGACCCTTCGGACCCCCAGGGCCGCGCTCTCTTCACGGTCCCCTTCACGAGTCCTACGCGAAGCGGAATCGACTACATCGGCGCAGGGCTGGACTGGGCTATCTACAACCAGCAGCGGGACGAGACGAAGCCGACCTGGGTCATCGGGATCGAGGGACGGCTGGCCATCGGGACGCCGCTCCACGCGTGCAACGTGAACCATGCTGCGGACGTGGCCGAGTGCCCAGACCCGTCCAACCCCACCGTGAATCGGGATCCCGGGATCAGCCGGGGCATGGACACGATCATTGGCAAGAGCATCTGGTCGCGGCGCTTTGGGTACGTCGAGCCGTACGCCGGATTCTGGGTGCAGGCGGAGTTTCCACAGGATCGCAGCGACTTCGGCCGCTGGAACCCGCAGCAAAACATCGAGCGGACGCCGCCGTTCCTCGGGTCGTTCGCCCTCGGGCTCGAGGTGGTCCCCTACGAGCATCGCGAGCAGTTCCAGCGCCTCAGCGCGGACTTTCGCCTCAAGGGGACGTACCACTCCCCCGGCCGCGACTATTCCGAGCTCTTCGACGCGCTCGGCTCGTCGCAGGCGGCGGCCTTGCGCAACCCCAACCCGTCCGGGTTCGCGGGCTCCGGGTCGAGCAGCGTGGCCGACCCCCACCTCGAGAACGTTTACTTCGCCGGGATCACGGAGGCTCAGGCCTATGGGAGCTTCACGCTTTCCGCCTCGGGGACGTGGCAGGCCGGTGAGTACGTCAAGTTCACCGTGGGGAGCGCCGTCTCGTACGCGCAACCGCACCTGGTCACGGCCGCCGACAACTGCAACCCGAGCTTCACGTCGTCGCCCGACGCCGCCGGGCCCTGCCACGATCCGCTGTCGGGCGCGGTCCTGGGCGTTCCGAACCCCGACCACCGGGACATCATCGACCTGCCCGGGCATCGCTTCTCGGTCGACGACACCACCATCATCGACCTCTGGGTGATGGGCATGGTCATGTTTTAGGGGTGTAGAGTTTCGCGTCGCGATGCGGTCGGCGCCGTTCCTCATCGCCCTTTTCGCGACGGTGGCGTACGGCCGCCCTGGGTGGGCGGACGGGCCCCCGGTCGTGCCCAGTGCCGCGGATGCGCGCATGCCCGTCGTCATGCTGGGCACGATGACGCCCGCCGGAGACGTGCCGAGCCCCACTCCCTTGCACCGACCTCTGGCCGGCGGTCCGGGCTCCGAGAGGAACGTCGCCGAGCGCGCCCTCGAGCTCGACGCAACGCTCCGAGACGCGGTCCAGGACCTCGGGTTCACGCTCTCGATCGCCGATTCGGCCCCGCCTCCCGGCGGCATGCGGGACGAGGACCTCATCGCCCGCGCCGCGCACTCGGGGGCGGGCGCTCCGGACGACGCCGGGACCTGGGTGGTGAGCCCGCGCATCGAGGCGGCCGGCGGTGGGCGCTACGTGTTGCGGCTCGTGGCCGTCGCCCCGCGGGGCCACGAGCTGCGCGTGCGCGTCGAGACGGTCCCGGCCGACTCTGTGAACGTGCGTGGCCTCGTGATGCTGCGCGACCTCCTCTCCTCGAACGCCGCGACCCGCGCCACCGTCGAGCGCGATCGCGAGCAGGCGGCCAAGGGAACCTCCGAGGGGATCATGAGCCCCCTCCGGTCCCAAGGCCGCGCCGTGCTCGCGGTGAACTCCGGCTTGTTCGGCGCGTTCGCCGCCTTCAGCCTCCAGCGTTCGAGCTCCGCCGGCTCCAACGCCGACGATCCGCGCGTCCTCTACCCGCTGCTCGCGCTCGGCACGGGGATGGGCGTCGGGGGCGCGCTCCTCGTCGCGGACGAGTGGGACGTCACCACGGGGGATGCGTGGTACTTGGCGGCCGGCGGGTGGTGGGGAGCGGCGTCGGCCTTCCTCCTGGCGGCGGGGGCGCAGGTGCAGCCCTTCGAGGATCGCTACGCGATTGGCGTGGGCGGCGGACTGGTCGGCGTGAGCCTCGCGACGTTCGCCCTCACGCGAGGGCAGATGGACGACGGCGACGCGATGCTCACGCACTCGGGCGGGGCCCTCGGGCTGCTGCTCGGCGGCGCCACCGACCTCCTCTTCCAAGGGAAGACCACAGCGGACGTCACGCCCTACGCAGGCATGGGGTACGGGACGGCCCTCGGGGTACTGGCAGCGGGCGCGCTCGCCACGCGCGTATCGACGTCGCCGTCGCGGGTCCTGCTGATCGACCTCGGCCTCGGTGGCGGCGCGCTCCTGGGCGCGGCTGCGGCGAGCCCGCTCATCTTCCAGAACGTGACCGAGGCCCACACCCGAGGGTGGCTCTCCGCCACGCTGGCTGGGAGCGTCCTCGGGGGCGTTGGCGCGTTCTGGCTCACGAGGGACGGCGATCGTCGGCCGGCGGCTTGGCTTCCTGGAGCGCCCACGGCCGGGATCATCGGCGCGAGCCCGACCCCCGCCGGATCGACGCCGATCTACGGCGTGGGTTGGTACGGCAAGCTTTGATGGATGTTGGGCCCGGGCGCGGACCGCGCTTGTCCGTGGATGACAAGCCCCTCTAGGGGAAGATCTCGCGCTCCCGATAGACGGCGTCGATCCTCTGGAGCGCGATTGCGTACGCCGCGATGCGCGCGTCGCACCTCTTCTGGCGCGCGAACTCGCTGACCTCGCGGTACGCCCTCTTCATCGCGACTTCGAGACGCTCGTCGACCTCTTCCTCCGACCACATCTCGGAGCGCTTGTTCTGCACCCACTCGTAGTAACTGACGGTGACGCCGCCGGAGTTGGCCAGGACGTCGGGAAGGATGTCGATACCCTTGTCGAGGAGAATCCTCTCGCCGGACGGGTTCGTGGGGCCGTTGGCGCCCTCCGCGACCAGCTTGACGTCGAGCGATCGGGCTTCGGCCTCCCCCACTTGGTTTTCGAGCGCGCAGGGGGCGAAGATGTCGGCCTTCGTTGCGAAGAACTCCTCTCGCGTGATCGCCTTGCCCCCCGGATAGCCGGCGATGCTGCCGTGCTCCTCGACGTGGTCCTGCAGCTTGTGCGCGTTGAAGCCCTCGGGGTTGAACATGTACCCCGTGTGGTCGCCGACGGCGATGGTCGAGACGCCCAGCTTGGAAAGGATAGCAGCGGTGTTCGAGCCGACGTTGCCGTAGCCCTGCACAAGCATGGTCGACCCCTCGAGCGTGAAGCCCTTTTCCTGGGCCCACTCGAGGATGCAGAAGACGAGCCCCTGACCTGTGGCCTTCTGCCGGCCGAGCGTGCCGCCGCTCGCCACTGGCTTGCCGGTCACGACGCCCTTGACCATTTGCTTCTGCGCCGACCCCACCATGTTCATGTACGTGTCCATCATCCACGCCATGATCTGACTATTGGTCCCGACGTCCGGCGCCGGAATGTCGTACTCGGGGCCGATGTTCTCCGCGAGCGCGTGCGTGAAGCGGCGGGTGATGCGCTGAAGCTCCGCGCGCGAAACGGAGTGCGGGTCGAACTTGATCCCGCCTTTGCCGCCGCCGAACGGTAGCCGCAAGAGGGCCGACTTCCACGTCATCATGGCCGCCAGCGCCTTTACGTCGTCGAGGGCCACCTGCGGGTGGTAGCGCATGCCTCCCTTGAACGGACCGAGCAGATTGTTGTGCTGGACGCGATACCCCTTGAAGAGGCGAACCTCCCCGCTGTCCATGCGCACCGGGAAATTGACGATCAGCTCGTTCTTCGGCTGGCTGAGGATGGTCTGCACGTACGGCTCGACCTTCGCCACCTTGGCTGCCCGGTCGAGGTAGTCCTGGACGACCTTGTAGAAGTCATATTGCTTGATCGAGCCGGGGGCGCGGGAGGGCGGCGGCGGCGTTGGGAGAGACACCATGCGAGGAGATTATCCGATCCGCGTGTTCCACACCCACTGCGCGTAGAGATAGACCACGACCGAGGTCACGAGGACCGAGTCGATGCGATCGAGGACCCCGCCGTGACCAGGCACGATCGCGCCCGAGTCCTTCACCCCGGTCGATCGCTTGAAGAGCGACTCGGCCAAGTCCCCCGCTTGGCCGAGGCTCCCGCCCACGACGGCGAGCGGCAGAGCGTGCGCCAGCGGCAAGGAGCCGTGCAGCAACACGAGTGAGCAGAACACCGCCCAGACCAGGCTGGAGACGACGCCGCCCAGCGCGCCCTCGACCGTCTTTTTGGGTGAGACCGCCTCGTAGAGCTTGCGCCGCCCGAAGAACCGGCCCGTGAAATATGCACCCGTGTCGGTGAACCAGGCGAGACCGAGCGCGAGGAGCACCGCTCCGGGGCCCGCGTGTCCGAGCTTGCGCAAGAGCAGCCCCAGGAGCGCGGGCGGGACGCCCACGAAGAGCGGCGCCAGCCCCAGCGCGCACGCACGCAAGGCGGCCGTCTCGAGCTTTCCCAGTCGAGCCAGGGTCACGAGCGGGCCCACGACGGGGACCGAAATCAGCAGCGTGAGCAAGAGGCGTGGGTCGTCCGGGAAAAGGTAGACGACGAGCGACGACGTCGCCGCGACGGCGACCCCGATGGCCCGCGAGACCGGGTCGGTCGGGTGCGTCATCGCCAGCAGCTCGTGCGTCGCAACGAGGGACGCGGGAAGGACCAGCGCGTAGAACGCCCAGGGGGGCGCCAGGTAGAGGAGCGACAGGATCACGGGCACGGCAACCGCGGCCGTCGCCAGGCGAAGGACGAGGTTGGACGCCCCAGCGCTCATCTAGAGTCCCGGGTCCGTCGGGTGAGTCACGGACTCACCCGACTAGATTGCGATGCGGGTAATCTGCGCCGAGGCCCCGGCAAGGGCGGCCTCCACGGGAGTGCGATGGGCGCTCGGGTCCGTGCCGCCAGCGTCGCGCGCGTCCTGCCCGTCGGCTCCGACGAGTCCGAACCGCCTCTCGCGTTGCTGGAAGCTCGCGATCGCGGCGAAGAGATCTCGCTCGCTGAAGTCGGGCCAGAGGACGTCCGCGAAGTGCAGCTCCGCGTACGCGAGGCCGTAGAGGAGGAAGTTCGAGATGCGCCGCTCCCCCCCCGTTCGAATGACGAGGTCGGGGTCCCCGACGGAGAGGCTCGGCATTTCGGCATGGAGCGCGGCGGCAGTGACCTCGTCAGGGCGAATCCGGCCTGCCGCGACGGCCTTCGCCAGCTCCCTCGCGGCGTGAGCGATCTCCTCGCGACCGCCGTAGGAGAGGGCGAGGGTGAGCGTCATCTGGTCGTTGGGAGCGCTGTCCCGCCGGAGCGGATCGAGCACCGCGCGCACCAGCGAGGGCAGTCGCCCGAGGTTGCCGACGGCGTTCAGGCGGATGCCGTTCTCCAGGATTTCGTCCTTTTCGCTGAGGAGAAAGTCGCGCAAGAGCTGCATGAGCGCGTCGACCTCCTCCTCCGGGCGAGCCCAATTCTGCTCGCTGAACGCGTAGAGGGTCAGCGCCCGCAGCCCCAGGCGGCGCGCGGCGCGCACGGTCCTGCGGACGGCGGCGGCGCCCTCTCGATGTCCGGCGCTGCGCGGATGCCCGCGAAGCTGCGCCCAACGACCGTTGCCGTCCATGATGATGCCGACATGCCCGGGTAGATTGCGGGCTTCGACGAAGTCCATTTTGGTTCGGGAGGTAACACGCGAATCCCGATTTGTCATCCCGATGCACCGCAACCTTCAGCCGAGCACCGTCACGACGACGCGGCGGCCTTTGCGCGGGCCGTCGAACTCGCAGAAGAAGACGTTCTGCCAGGTGCCGAGCGCCAGGCGCCCCCCCTCGATGGGGATCGTCTCGGACGGACCCACGAGGGCGCTCTTCACGTGGGCAGCGGCGTTGTCGTCGACCCGGTCGTGCAACCAGCCGTCGTGATCGCGGACCATCTTGCCGAGGGCGGCGAGGAAGTCGACCCCGATGTTCGGATCCGCGTTCTCGTTGATCGTCACCGCCGCCGTCGCGTGTGCGGCGAACACGCTGCAGATCCCCGCGAGGATGCCCGACTCGGCGACGACGCGCGCGACGCGCTCTGTGATGTCCACGATCTGCTCGTGCTCGCGCGTGTCGAGATCGAAGCTTTTGCGGAAGACGGTCATGGGTGTCCCTCGGGGCTGGGGCGACCGCCCTCTTCCTCTGTGCCCGTCTTCGCGGTCATGGCAAAGACGAGGACGAAGCTGCGATCGTCGGTTCGAAAGAGCGTCACCTTCCTCCCCAGACGCCGCCGATCGTAGCTCGGCCACCAGGGGAGCGAGCGCCACGTGTCGTCGTCGCCGATGAACTCGGGGACGACGAGGTCGACCGCGACGAATCGGCCGTGCGTGTAGCGGTCCAGTTCCGGCGCGTAGCTGTAGCTCGCCGTCGCGGCGGGCGGCTCAAGGTCGTTGTGCAGGGCGCCGCCGTACACGAGCACCATCTTGCCGCGGTCGGCGTCGGAACCCTCGTCCCGATCCACGAGACGGCGCGCCTGCGCGCCCGTCACCCGCCCGATGGTCCGCAGCGAGAGGTCGATCGCCTCGTCCCCCGCGTCGCGGATCGCGTCCATGTCCGCGCAGGAAGGGCGCAGCATGTCGGGCACGATGCCGAGCTTTCGCGCTCGCTCGCCCATCGCCACGTACTCGTTCTGATTGGTCTCGGCCTGCCGGGACGTGACTACGCTCTGTTGGGCCTTGACCTGCGCGGCCGCGTCGAGACACTTCGCGGGGGGCATCATCAGCTCGACGAGCAGGTCCGACGCGCGTCCCGCGACGACGGGGAGGAGCTCGTCCGTGAAGCGCGCGGCCGCCGACGGGACGTTCGCCCCCTTGGGAGCGTGGACCTCGCCGACGCCCACGACCCGCGGTGCGTCCCGGAGGACGCGACCGAAGGCCTCGGCGGCGGAGTCGTATTGACGGCACTCGAGCCGCCCACACCCCTGGCCGTCCGGCGCACAGGCGGCCGACGCGCTGGCCGCAGCCGTGGCACCATGAGGCGTCTCCCGCCTGCAGGCCGCCATGCCGGGGCCGACAACGAGCCCGAACGAGGCAAAGGACGCGATGGCGGACGCGAGCAGCCGACGCATGGCGCGGGTGCAGCATAGGCCGCCCCAGTCTGCACGCTCGAGCGAAGCGAGAGTTCGGACGACGCACCCGATTGGAGGCTTGCGACGGCGCGCCCGGGTCCTATTCTTCCGGGTCCACGGAAACGGTTTTCACCCTTTGCGCGACGCCGGCGTCGCAACAGGAGCCCGCCATGACAGCCGCCGCCCAGCTTCACGAGGTCGCGACGCCCCCGTCCGCCAAGGACCTGCCGGCCCTTCTGCGTCGCATGAAGGACGCGGCGGCCAAGGCGAGCGCGCCGACGTACGACGAACGGATCGCTTCGCTCGAGAAGCTCGAGCGGTCGCTCCTCGCGCGCAAGGACGCCGTGGCTGGGGCCATCGCCCGCGACTTCGGCCATCGGTCGAAGCACGAGACGCTCGTCGCGGAGGTGTTCGTCGTCCTCGGCGCGATCAAACACACCAAGGCCCACCTCCGCGACTGGATGGAGCCCGAGGACCGCGAGACGAGCTGGGTCTTCATGCCCGCCACGTGCCAGGTGATGAGCCAGCCGCTCGGCGTGGTCGGGATCATCGCGCCCTGGAACTACCCCGTGCAGCTCGCGCTCGCTCCCCTAGTTACCGCACTAGCCGCTGGGAACCGCGTCATGCTCAAGCCTAGCGAGCTGGTCCCCGAGACGGCGGAGGTGCTGCGCGACCTCGTCGCCGCGACGTTCCCCGAGGATCAGGTCGTCGTCGTGACGGGCGGGCCCGACGTGGGCGAGGCCTTCTCCAGGCTTGCGTTCGATCATTTGCTCTTCACGGGGTCGACGCGCGTCGGCAAGGTCGTCATGCGGGCGGCCAGCGAGAACCTCGTCCCGGTGACCCTCGAGCTCGGCGGCAAGTCCCCCGCCATCGTCGGCGCCGACTTCAACATCCGCGTCGCCGCCGAGCGCATCATGGCCGGAAAGACGTTCAACGCCGGTCAGACGTGCATCGCGCCCGACTACGCCCTCGTCCCGGCGGCGCAGCGCGACGCGTTCGTCGAAGGGTGCAAGGCCGCGGTCGCGAAGATGTACCCGACGCTGGCCAAGAACCAGGACTACACGACGATCGTGAACGGCGCGCACTATGCGCGCGTCCGATCGTACGTGGACGACGCGAAGGAGCGGGGGGCGACGGTCGTCGAGATCAATCCGGGGGGGGAGCCCATCGATCCGACCACCCGTCGGATGGCCCCCATCCTGGTGCTCGACCCCACCGACGAGATGCTCTGTATGCAGGACGAGATCTTCGGCCCCGTCCTGCCCATCCGGACGTACGAGAAGCCCGAGGACGCCATCGCGTACGTGAACGAGCACCCGCGGCCGCTGGCGCTCTACTACTTCGGGCACGACCGCGCGGCGATCGATCGCGTGCTCGAGGGGACCGTCTCCGGGGGGGTGACGATCAACGAGACGATGCTCCATTTTGCCCAGGAGGACTTGCCCTTCGGCGGCGTCGGCCCGAGCGGGATGGGTCACTACCATGCGCGCGAGGGCTTCGACACGTTCTCGAAGAGGAAGCCGATCTTCCGCCAGGCGCGCATCAATACGACGGGCCTCTTGCGCCCGCCCTACGGAAAAACCGCCGACCGCCTGCTCGCTTTCCTGGTCGGCAAGTAGCAGGGGTGGACGCGGGTGCTGACCCGCCGGGACGTCGAGATGGCTGACGTCGTCGTCGTCGGTGCGGGCCACAACGGGCTCGTCGCGGCGATCCTCTTGGCGCGGGCCGGTCTATCGGTCACCGTATACGAGGAGAAGGAATCCGTAGGCGGCGCCTGCAAGACCGAACGGCCGTTCGCGAAGGCCCCGAACCTCCGGACCTCGACCGGTGCCTACCTGCTCGGTCTGATGCCCCCGGAGCTCATCGCAAAGCTGGGCGTCGACATCCCCACGGTCCGGCGCGACCCTCACTATTTTCTGCCGACGACCGACCGGCGGTACCTGCTCTTCGGCTCGGATCGAGATGCCACGCGCGACCAGTTCCTCGCGTTCTTCTCGGAGCGGGATTGGCGCGCGAACGAGGCCCTCCAGAGCGAGATCGCAAAACTCCGCGCCGACGTGGCGCCCACCTGGCTCGAGGAGCCGCTCGGCGTGGAGGAGACGGCCGAGCGCTACGTGAGGCCCGAGCTCCGGCAAGTGTTCGTGGACCTGTGTCGCCGGCCGGTGGCCGAGTACCTCGCGCGCTTCGATTTCGCGAGCGACCTCTTGCGCGCCATGTACGCCGTGACCGACGGGTTCTCGGGCCTCGCCGGTCCGTGGAACACTCCGGGGACGGGGATGAATTTCCTCGTCCACAACATGTGCCGTCTCCCCGGGTCCGACGGGACCTTCATGATCGTCCGGGGCGGGATGGGCGTGGTGACGGAGACCCTCGCCGGAGCGGCCGTCCGGGCGGGGACGAAGATCGAGACGAGCCGCGGCGTGCGCGCAGTCCTCGTGGATCGCGGGTCGGTCGCGGGCGTCGTCCTCGACGACGGTCGCGAGGTTCGCGCCTCGACGGTCCTCTGCAACGCCGACCCGTTCCGGATGCGCGATCTGGTCGGCCGGGCGTCCTTCCCGGAGGCGTACAACGCGCGGCTCGACGGGTACCTGCGCGACGGCACGACGATGAAGGTGAACCTGGCGCTGCGCGCGCTGCCCCGGTTCACGTGCTTGCCGGAAGACCGAGGTCAATTCGGCCCGACGATCCACCTCTTGCCCGACGAGGGCGACGTCATCGCCTCGCTCGAGCGCGCGTTCGCCGACGCCGCCGCCGGACGCCTTCCGGCGTTCCCGACGATCGAGTGGTACATCCACACGACGGTCGATCCGACGCTGACGGACGAAGAGGGGCGCCACGGCAGCGCGCTCTTCGTGCAGTCGGTACCGTACGCGCTCTCGGGGGGCAAGACGTGGGACGAGGAGGAGGCCGGGTATGTGCAGCACTTGCTTTCCCTCTGCGATCGCTTCGCCCCCGGGACGAGCGATCGGGTCGTCGACACGTTTGCCCTGACGCCCCCCAAGATCGAGCGTCACTTCGGCATCACGCGCGGGCACATCCACCACGTCGACAACGGCTTCGGCTTCGCCGAGCGGCTCCCGTACGCGACGCCGATCGCGGGTCTCTATTCCGCCAGCGCCGGGACGCACCCCGCCGGCAGCGTGATCGGGTGTGCGGGGCACAACGCTGCGCTCCGGATCTTGCGCGATCGCGACGAAGGCCGCGCGCCGCGAAAGCCGGCGACCTGAAAGCGGTCGCCCCGCGGCGCTATCCTTGGGCACCTGGTGCCTGTCTACGCGCTCGGACGCGAGCTTCGCTTCCCGCCTCCCGAGGGCGCCGAGAACGGCCTGGTCGCCGTCGGAGGCGATCTGTCGCCGGAGCGCCTGCTGCTCGCCTATCGCCTCGGCATCTTCCCCTGGTACGGCGACGGGCTCCCCATCCTGTGGCACTCGCCCGACCCGCGGTGCGTCCTGCCGGTCCATGGGCTCCACGTGGGCCGCTCCCTGCGGCGGGTCATCGCCAAAGGGACCTACGAGGTCCGCTTCGACTCGGCCTTCGAAGAGGTCATCCGCGCGTGCAAAGCGACGCCGCGGCCCGGGCAGGACGGCACCTGGATCACGGACGACATGGAGCGCGCGTACGTGGGCCTGCATCGCCTCGGCTACGCGCACTCGGTCGAGGCGTGGGAGGGGGGCGAGCTCGCGGGGGGTCTCTACGGGGTGTCGCTCGGGCGGATGTTCTTCGGAGAGTCGATGTTCGCTCATCGCGCGAACGCCTCGAAGGTGGCGCTCGTCAGCCTCGCGGAGCGCATCGCGTCGTGGGGTTTCCAGTTCATCGACGCGCAGGTGGCGACCCCCCACACGCTGACGATGGGGGCGCAGGACGTGCCCCGGGCCGCGTTCCTCGAGCTGCTGCGCGCCGAGCTCGGGTACCCGACGCGCCGGGGGAGCTGGGGGGAGTGAAAGAGCAGAGGGCCCGCGCCCGCGCTACCCGCGCACGGCCAGCATGTACGCGAGCGGCGCGGCCACCCCGATCGCGACGAGCACCGCGCCGCGACCGAAGAACCCCTTCTTGCCCGAAAGCATGAAGAGACCCGACGTCGCGAGGAACAGCAGCCCGACCGCGTACGAGTCCGCAAAATAGGTCCACCCCTTCTTGCCCCGATTGAGGTGGAGCCAATTGGCTGCCCGCACGAAGAACCGCGGCTTCTGCTGCTCGTCGACCACGTGTCCCGTCGCCGCCGTGACGTGCAGCGTCCGATGCTCGAAGAGGACCTCGAGCTCGTCGCCTTCGCGGTAGACTTCCTTCGGCGCCTCCCGGATTCCGAGCGCCTCCGTCACCTTCGCGCCCGCCGCCGCGTCGTCTTCCGGGAGCGGCCCGCCGATCTCGTGCGTCTCCGACGTGTTGTGAAAGTTCGGGTCCCAGTCCGCCACATGGTTTACGGCGAGGCCGCTCGTCGCGTAGACGAATGTCAGCCCGACGGCCACGTAGCCCGTGTCGCGATGGAGCGCGCGCAAGAGCGGTCGCCATTTCACGCGTCCACAGGCTCGAGCGAAGCGAGAGTTCGGACGAAGCACCTGAAGAGCTCGGGCGCCGCCGCGCGCGCCGGCGGTGGCGAGTCGCGCGTCGACGTCATCCATAGCGCTCTTCTTTCCAAGGGTCGGCATGGTTGTGATAACCGCGCGTCTCCCAGTAGCCAGGCTCGTCGACCGCCGTGAACTTGATGCCCACCAGCCACTTGGCGCTCTTCCAGAAATAGAGATCCGGCACGAGCGCCCGAACGGGGGCGCCGTGAGCGCGGGCGAGCGGACTGCCGTCCAGGCGGTGCGCGACCAGGACGTTCGGCGCGACGGCTTCGTGCAGGGGCACGTTCGACGTGTAGCCGTGCGCGGCCTCGAAGACGACGTGGTGCGCCGTGGGCTTGACCTTGGCCCGCGCGGCGAGCTCCGCGACGCGGACGCCGGTGAACTTGGCGTCGAGCACGGTCCACTTCGTCACGCAGTGCACGTCGCAGACTTGCTCGGTCTGAGGCATCGCCTGGAGCTCGGCGAACGACAGGGTGAAGGGATTCTCGACCTCTCCGTGCACCCGGAGCCTGAAGCCGCCCGGGCTGGGGTCGCCCTCTTCGCCCCCCATGGGCCGCAGGTGCTTGAGCAGGTACTGGTTCGGCGGAAGGCGCGGCCGCCCGTCGGGGCGAGGCGTGGCCCGCGCGCGCCGCTCGTCGCCTTCGTCGGCGAACACGTAGGCCCCTCCGCCCAGCGCGATGACGACCGTACCGCCGACGACCGTGCCCAGGAACGACCGCCTCCGCATCGAGGGAACCAGGCAAACGGGCGGCAGGGACGGCGTTTTCATGGGGAGGGCTCAGCTCAATGTACGCTCCGACCGGGGCCCCGGTTACTCGGCGCGGGCAGGGAGACGACGCTACACCTACACCGCCCCGGTTGACGCGACACCCTTCACACGGAGAATCTGGA
>Ga0070735_10001311_pt1 | contig 24346 bp, 24 predicted proteins | sample Coa_R1_FD_66443 | JGI IMG/M metagenome (GOLD analysis project Ga0070735, IMG submission 66443) | Surface soil microbial communities from Centralia Pennsylvania, which are recovering from an underground coalmine fire - Coalmine... | ecosystem: Environmental > Terrestrial > Soil > Unclassified ...
CGACCTCGCCCTCCATCGGCATGTCCCGCCAGAAGGCGACCAGCTTGTCGATGGCCTCGTCGGCCAGGTCGGCGACGTGCGCCTCCTTGGTGTAGTACCGGTGGCCGTCCTCGAACTCGACGTCGATCAGGCGCTGCACGCCCGCCGCGAACGGCAGCACGGTGGTGGCCTTGATGCACGGCTCGCCGATCTCGGTCAGCCGCCCGATCATCTCGGCGCCCGAGTCGTCGTCGGCGTCGTCCAGCCACATCGAGACCAGCATGAGCAGGCGCTTGCCGACGTACTCCGGGGGGACGAAGGGCAGCGCGGGCATGTCGTGCTTGAGCGCGGCGTGCCAGCCGACGCTGCGCGGCAGCGTGGGGACCACGGTCGCGTAGCCGCGCAGCGCGGCCGCCGCCTGCTCCGGCTCGTAGACCGATACCCCGATGCGCATCATCGGGCCGAAGTCGTACGCCCTCATGGTGAAGCGGGTGACGATGCCGAAGTTGCCGCCGCCGCCGCGCAGCGCCCAGAACAGCTCGGGGTGGGAGTCCGCCGACACCTCGATCACCTCGCCGCTGGCCAGGACAAGCTCCAGGGACACGAAGTTGTCGCAGGTCAGTCCGTGCTTGCGGGAGAACCAGCCGATGCCGCCGCCCAGGGCCAGCCCGCCGACCCCGGTCTCGGACATGATCCCGGCCGGGACGATGAGCCGGTGCGGCGCGGTCGCGGCGTCGACGTCGCCGAGCCGGCACCCGCCGCCGACGTGGACCAGCTTGCGCTCGGCGTCGACGCTCACCTCACGCAGCCCGCTCAGGTCGATGATCAGGCCGCCGTCGGACATGGCCTTGCCCGCCACGTTGTGGCCGCCGCAGCGGACGCTGGGCGGCAGGCCGTGCTCGCGGGCCACGGTGACCGCGGCCACCACGTCCGCGGTGCTCGTGCAGCGCAGGATGAGGCCGGGGCGCCGGTCGATCATGGCGTTCCAGATCGTGCGGGCGCGCTCGTAGTCGGCGTGATCCGGGCCGATGACGTCGCCCTTGAACTGCCCGGCCAGATCCTCGGCAATACGTAGCGGCGTTTGCTCGTCGATGTTCATGCCGGTACTCCCGAGTCCGAGGCCAGGCGGCGCATGGCGTTCAGGGTGGCCGCGACGGCCTTGAGGTAGTCGCCGGTCATGGAGTCGGCGTAGGCCTGCTCTTCGGCCGACCCGCCGGGCACGCCTGTGACCACCAGCGCGAAGCTGAAGCGCAGGGCCAGGTCCTCGTCGGTGCCCTCCACCTCGTTGGCGATCGTGCCGAGCACCGGGCCGGCGATGCGGGTGAAGGTCACCCGGTGCGGCTCCTCCAGCGTGATCCGCTCGGTGAAGCGCTGCCCGCGGAAATCAATGTCGCGGTCGAACACCGTGTCGCTGTGCCGCTCGGTCACCTCGCAGTAGGTCATGGCGGGCACGAACGGGAGCGCGTTGTTGGCCTTGAGCACCAGCCCGTCCCAGACGTTGGCCGGCGTCAGGTGCGGCTCGTCCGGCACATTGACCGGCAGAGCGTGGCTGACGAAGATCATCCGTTCTCCTTAACGTGGTTCTCCAGCGTGCCGAGGCCGTCGATGGTGACCCGGACGACGTCGCCGCCGCGCAGGTAGCGGCCGCGCCCGGCGCCTACCCCGGACGGGGTGCCGGTCGCGATGACATCGCCGGGTTCGAGCGTGACGACCTCGCTCGCCGCCGCGATCAGCTCGGCGACCGAGCAGACCATGTCGGCGGTGGATTCGTCCTGTTGCAGTTCGCCGTTCACCCACAGGCGCAGGCGCAGGTCCTGCGGATCGGGGACCAGGAACGCCGGGGTGAGGCCGGGGCCGAGCGGCAGCGAGCCCTCCATCGACTTGGCCGCGAACCAGTCGTAGGCGAACGCGTCAGCCGGGACCGCCTCGCGCCGGTGGTAGCCGCGCGCGGTCACGTCGTTGGCGACGCAGTAGGCGGCCGCGTGAGCCACGGCCCGTTCGGCAGAAATGTCTTTACCCGCGGTACCGATGACGACGGCCAGTTCGGCCTCCCAGTCGTACCTGGCACGGTCCGGGTGCTTGACGATGATGGCGTCGTGCGGGCCGATCACCGAGGTGGTCGGGGCCTTGAGGAAGAAGAACGGGCGCCAGCCCTCGGCCGGGATCTCGCCGCCCATCTCGGCCATGTGCCGGCGGTAGTTGACGCCCGCGCAGATCACCTTGCGCGGCCAGCGCAGCGGGGCGAGCAGCGTGTCGTACTGGACGGCGGGGGCATCGGTGAGGTCCATGTCGCGCAGCACGGGCTCGGCGGCGGCCCAGTCGTCGAGCAGTTCCATGGCGCTGCCCCAGCGCTTGAGGTCAGCGGGTCCGACGACGGTGCCGTCGGCCCGCAGGATGCCGAGTTCCTCGCTGCCGCCGGCGGCGTAGGTGACCAGGGACCAGGTCATCGGGAGCCTTCGATCTGGTCGTGCACGCAGGCGATGTCCTGGTCCCCGCGCCCGTCGGCCAGGGCCCGGTCGAAGACCTCCTTGGCCGCGGCGAAGACCGGGGCGTCCAGGCCGGCGCGGGCGGCGTGCCCGGCGATCTGCTCCAGGATGGGATGCAGGGTGGCGACGGGGCCGGGTGCGGGGGTATAACGGCGTTCGGCCATCAGGGGGCCGCGCTGGGTCCAGATCGCCGAGCTCGCGATCGAGGTGTCCAGGGTCTTCTGGACCAGCTCCAGGTCCAGGCCGCTGCGGCGGGCCAGCGCCATGGCCTCGGCCGCGGCGACCGTGTGCACGGCGAGCAGCAGGTTGGCGATGTACTTCAGCTGCGCGCCGGTGCCGAACGCGCCGGTGTAGACCCAGGGTCCGGAGATCGCGTCGAGCACCTTGGCGACCTTCTCGACGCTGTCCCGCTCGCCCGAGGCGAACGTGGTGGCCAGCCGGGGCGCGACCATGCCGGGGCTGCCGCTGATCGGGCAGTCGAGCAGGTCGCCGCCCCGGGCCTGTACCTCGTCGCGGAGCCGGGTCTTGCGCGGCACGTCGATGGTGCTCATCTCCAGGTGAAGCGTGCCTGGTCGTAGCTGTTTCAAGGTGCCGTCGGGACCCGTGATCACCTCCTCGACGGCGTCGGCGTCCGGGACGATGGACAGCAGCACGTCGGCGCCGGCCGCGACCTCGGCCGCGCTGGCGGCCACGATCCCGCCCGCCGCGGCGAGCTCGGGTGAGCCGCTGCGGCGGTAGCCGATGACGCCGAAACCGCGGTCCATCAGGTTCTGGGCGATCGGCAGGCCCATCTTTCCCAGGCCGATCACTCCAACTCTGTCCATGGCAAAACTGTATGCAGTTTGACGGTCGCGTGGCAAGGGGTCCGGCGACGAAACTGCATGCAGTTTCGGGCTACGCGGGGGTGCGGTTAAATGAGCTGTGTGGCTGCCCGTGCGCTCTTTCATACCGCGCCGCGCTGTGTGGAGATCAGGGAAGTGCCCACACCGCGGCCCGCGGCCGGTGAGGTCCTGGTCCGCACCGTGTGCTCCGGCATCAGCAGTGGCACCGAACGGCTGGTGTACCGCGGCGAGGTCCCGGCCGAACTGGCGCTGGACGACACGATCGACGCGCTTGGCGGTTCCTTCTCCTACCCCTTCGCCTACGGGTACGCGTGCGTCGGCGAAGTAGCAGAGTCCGGCCAGGCGGTTTTCGCGTTCCATCCGCACCAGGACGTGTTCGCGGCCCGGGCTGACGACCTGATTCCGCTGCCCGCTATCGATCCCGCGTCCGCGACCTTGCTGCCGCTGGCCGAGACGGCGTTGCAGGTGACGCTCGACGCGGGGACCGGATATCGCGACCGGGTCATCGTGCTCGGGGCCGGCGTGCTCGGGCTGCTGACCGGCCTGCTGTTGCAGAGCGCCGGGTGGCGGCCGCTGATCGCCGAGCCGCAGGCCTGGCGCCGCGACATGGCCAGCAGCCTCGGCGTCAGCACCGCGGCGCCGGAGGAACTGGTGATGCAGGAGGTTCCGCTGGTCATTGACGCCAGCGGCAACCCGGATGCGCCGGCGATGGCGCTGAACTTGCTGGCCCACGAGGGGACCCTGTTGATCGCGTCGTGGTTCGGCACCAAACCAGTGGTGCTGCCGCTGGGCGGCGCCTTTCACCGGCGGCGCCTGATCATCCGCAGCACTCAGGTTTCCACGGTGCCGGCCCGGCTGTCCGGGACCTGGACCCGGTCTCGGCGCCGCCAGGAGGCGGTTGCGCTGCTGTCCGAGCTACCGTTGGCACAGCTGTGCACGCACGTCTTCGCCTTCGGCCAGGCGGCCGAGGCGTTCCGGGTCGTGGACCAGGGGATACCCGGGTTGATGCATGCCGTTCTCGATTACGACAGGAGTGCTGCCGGTGACCTGTGAGGTCGGGTTGAGCCGAGGCGTACGCGCTTTCCACATCATGCCGGGCATGCCCGGCCCGGAGGGGCAACTGCATGACCATGACTACCGGATCGACATCGTGGTCGACCGCGAGCGGCTCGACGACCGGGGCATGGTCTGTGATCTGGATGTACTGGAAGCGGCCCTGACCGAGCTGACCAGCCGTGTCGAGGACCGCAACCTGGAGGAGATACGGCCCGCCGAGGCCGAGGCGGTCACGGTCGAGGTGTTCGCCCGCTGGGTGCATGACACTCTCTCGCCCGTCGTCGCGGCCGCGGGCGGCGAGACCCTGTCGGTGCGGGTGTGGGAGACTCCAGTCGCGTTCGGCGGATACCGCGCACGATGCTGACTTGAACCGTTCTGGCGACCTGGTCGTCTTACGGTCATGGGGACAGGTACATGACACTGGGCTGGGATAACCCCACGGCAGATCCCACCACGACCATCTTGCTGAGGCACGGCGATACCCGGCTATCACCCGAACACCGGTTCAGCGGAGTGCGCGACCTCTCGCTCAGCGCCAGCGGAATCCGGCAGGCGAAGGCCGCCGCCTGCCGCCTGGCCGCCGGTGCCCCGATCGACGTCTTGGTCAGCTCGCCATTGCAGCGCGCTGTCGACACCGCCGCCATCGCCGCCGCCGAGCTGGGCCTGACCGCAGTCATCGACGATGATCTGCGTGAGACCGACTTCGGTGACTGGGACGGCTTCACCCTGGCGGAAATCCAGCAGCGATGGCCCGAGGCCGCGGCCGCCTGGCGGCGCGACCCCGAGCAGGCGCCGCCGGGCGGAGAGAGTTTCGCCGCCGCCGCGCACCGGGTAAACCGGGCCTGTGACCGGCTGCTCCACGACCACGGCGGCCAGACCGTCCTGGTGGTAAGCCACGTGACCCCGATAAAGATCCTGCTGTGCCGGGCTCTGGGCGCCCCGCTTGACACTCTTTACCGGCTGTATCTAGGCTCCGCCTGCATCAACGAGATCCGGTGGCACGGCCGCGGATTCGCCGCCGTCCACTGCGTCAACGACACCAGCCACCTGCCCTGACTCGCCGCTTAGGACGAGGCCGTGCTGAAGGCGCCGAGGAACTGGTTGCGGAAGGCGTCCATTCGCTCGAGCGGAGCGGAGCGGCTGGGCAGCAGCCCGTCCTGCCAGCCCCAGGGGGTCATCTGCCGGAACACGGAAGGGTCGTGGGCGATGATCGAGATCGGCACCACGTGGTTGGCCCCGGGGCGGGTGATAGGACTACCAGGCTGCTCGTCGCCGAGGATGATGAGCACGAGGTTCGGGTCGTTGAGCTCGGTGACCCATGAGGTGAGGGCCTGCAGCGAGTACTGGATCGACGTGCTGAACGCCTGGCGCGTCTTGCCGGCGTTGCCCACGATGGAGAGCGGGGACTGGCCGCGCGCGGGCATCGAGTCGAATATCGAGCCGTTACCGACCTTGCTCCAGGGCACCATGACCGGCAACGGAGCCCAGGGCGTGTGCGAGGAGACCAGGACGATCTGGGCCATCACGGGCTTGTGGCCGGGGGCGAGTTCGAGCCGCTGGAACGCGGCCAGGGTGTACTGGTCGGGCATCGAGGCGTAGCTGAAGGCCGGGCCGTGGTAACCGACGTCACGCTGGTCGTAGACCTTGCTGAAGTGGTAGAAGTACGTGCCGATCGGCCAGGAGATGTCGTCAGCGGGGGCGTCGTAGACGGTGCGCCAGCCAGCCTTGTCGAAGGCGTCGCTGAGGGTGAACCGGCTGCTGCCGGTAAGTTCGGCATACCGCTGCACGTTGTTGACCCACAGCCCCGACTGCAGGGTGGAATGGGCGAGCCAGCTGATCCCGCCGAAGCCCGGAGAGGTGATCCAGGCACTCTGCGAGGACCAGCCGGCGCCGGCCAGCGAGGCGGTGTCCTGGCGCAGGGCGGCGTCGACGCCGCCCGAGAAGCTCGTGCCCTGGACGGCGACCTGCCCGTAGCTTTCGACGAAGGCGATGACGACATCCTTGCCGCGCAATCCGGTGAGCAGGTCCGGAGCGGGGACGCTGGCTTCAGGGTCGGAGCTGCGGAGGACATGCTCGAAAGCGCGCTGGTCGCGAAGCGCGGCCTGGGTGCCGCGCACCTCCGAGACGACCAGACTCGCGGTGGTGGTCGAGGCGACCGGGTATCCCCGGAAGAGCTGCAGTGACAGGCCCGAGCACAGCGCCCAGACCGCGGTGAGGGCGGCGAGGACGCGAACCGCGGTGCGGCGATGCCGGGCGGCCACGGTGGTGAGGTGAATCGCTGACGCGGTGATCGCGGCGATGGCCAGGATGAGACCGAGCACGACCGCGACGAGCATGATGTTCGTGAGCGTGTTGCCGTACGCGTCACGGACCACGCCGAGGGCCGGGGCGATGTCGCTCCAGTCGAGCAGCGGGTTGAACGTCTGCCCGACCTCCAGGTAGAACCATGCGTTGAGGATCTTGAGGACAACGAGCAGGCCAAACACGATTCCAGCAGCCGCGGCCACGATCCGTCGCGGCCGGGGCGGAAGCAGCATCGCGACCGCGACCAGGGCCAGCCCTTCCACGGGGATGCGGACAAAAGCGATGGGGATGAGCTGGCTGTAACGGTAGGGCGCGACGAGAACACCCCACACGATCACGAGCGCAAGCCCGGTGACGGTGATCCGCAGCGCCCGGCGGGTGCGCGGGCCGGCGCCGGTCCGGTACAGCCAGATCACGTTGCGGCCGAACGACTCGGCCAGCAGCAGCAGCGCGACGATGACCGCGATTATCCCGGTCCGGCGGTCGACCACGCCGGAGGCGGCGACGGTGAGCACGATGCCCTGGACCGCGGCCACGACCTTGCCCCAGTACCGGGGCGGCAACGGCGCGGCCAGCCACGGCATCAGCCAGCCCGCCAGCAGCAGCGCGTAGCGGGCGGCGCCGATGACCAGCACCCAGCTGCCGTAGTCCCGGGACACGACGATGCTGAGCAGCAAGATCAGGAAGGCGTCGACCTCGCCGTCGAAGCGGCCGCCCAGCGGGGTGGCGGTGCCGGTCCGGCGCGCCACCTGCCCGTCCACCGCGTCCAGGGCCAGCGCGATGGTGGACAGCGTGACCAGCGCGGTGACCGACACCGGCCGGCCGAACGAGTCGGCAACCAGGCCCGCGACCCCGGCGATCAGCAAGGCCCGGGTCAAGGTGACCCAGTCCGCCGGGAGTATCGCCGACTGATCGCTGCGCCGGCGGGCGGCGGCCAGCAGCGCGGACGCCGCCGCACCGGTGGCCAGCCCGGCGATCCAGCCGGCGACGCCGAGACCAGCCGTGGCGGACACGACGCCGAGCACAGCGGCCGTGGCGAGCATCCCCAGGATCGCCGCGAGCCGGATCGTCGGCAGCACGCCCTTGCCCGCCAGCCGGATCGTCGGCAGCACGACTCTGCCGGCGAGGCGAGCCGGCGGCGCACCTTCGTCCGCAGGCGGCACGCTTTCGTCCGGAAACGGCACGCTCTCGTCCTCAGGCGGCGCGCTCTCGTCCGCAGGCGGCGCGCTCTCGTCCGCAGGCGGCGCGCTCTCGTCCGCAGGCGGCGCGCTCTCGTCCGCAGGCGGCGCGCTCTCGTCCGCAGGCCGAATAGTGTGCACCGTGCCTCCGTCTCCTGCCGCCATCCCTGATTGGGACAACGGGTCCCCGGTCGCACCGGTTCAGCGCGACCGGACGATTGAACCATGTGTCCAGTCAATCCGTGTTACCTCTGTGGCGTTCCTGCACTCGGCTCGGGCCGGGATCGGTCCAGCCGTGCGTGGCTTCGGCCCGCCGTTGCTGCGTCTGGTCGCGGGCGTCATCGTGCTGTGGTTTCTCGTCCGGCAACTGGGCGCGGCGCCGTTCGAGAACGGGCTGCGCGCGGTCAGCTGGCGACCGGTCGTGGCCGCCGTCACGCTCACTGCCCTGACCACGGTGTGTTCGGCTTGGCGGTGGCGGGTCGTTGCCCGGGCACTCGGCGTCGACATCGGCCTGCCCGGCGCGGCCGGTGCCTACTATCGTTCTCTGTTCCTCAACTCCGTGCTCCCCGGCGGGGTTCTCGGCGACGTGCACCGGGCGGTCACGCACGGCCGGCGCGCCGGAGACGTCGCGCGCGGGGTGCGCGCGGTGGCGTGGGAACGGCTGTGGGGTCAGGTCATCCAGGCGGTGATGACCGCCGTCGTGCTAGTGACGGTGGCCTCGCCGGTTCGGCCCGCGCTGCCGTACGTGCTGGCGGGTATCGCCGGTGTAGCCGGGTGTGTTGCGCTGGTCGCGCGTGGCGCCGGGCGCCGCGGGCGGTCGCGGCTGACCCGCGCCGCCCGGGCCGTCGCCGCTGACCTGCGTGGCGGCCTGCTGGCCCCAGGCGTGTGGCCGCAGGTCACGCTGGCCTCGGTGCTGGTCGTCGCCGGGCACACGGCCACGTTCGTCATCGCGGCCCGGGCCGCCGGCTGCACCGCACCCCTCGGCGAACTGGTCGCGCTGCTGATGGTGGTCCAGGTTGCAGCGGTGATCCCCTTGAGTATCGGCGGGTGGGGGCTACGAGAGGGTGCTGCCGCCTGGGCCTTCGCCGCAGCCGGGCTCGGCGCGGCTAACGGGGTCACGGTCTCCACCCTTTATGCGGTGCTCATGCTGGCCGCGGTGGCCCCGGGCGCGGGCCTGCTGCTGAGGGACGCCGTTCGCCGCCGTCGTGGCCCGGGACACTCGGGCGAGCCGACCGGACCTGATCCGGTGCCGCGAACGATGGAGGCCGTTCGTGGCTGACCGGCGGCTCGTCCCGTGACCGGGGCGGTCCACGCGGCGGTGATCCGCCGGCGTGTTCGCATCCCGCTGCGTTTGGCTGACGGCTACTCCACGACTGCCACCGTCGTCAGCTTCACCGGCCTGACTGACGCACAGCAGCACGTGGCCCTCGAACTCGGCCGGCCCGCTTCGGCCCGGCTACCGCTGGTGCGCCTGCACAGTGAATGCCTCACCGGTGATGTGTTCGGCAGCCAGCGATGCGACTGCGGGCCGCAACTGCGCGAGGCGGTCGAGCGGATCACCAAGCGCGGCGGGTACGTGCTGTACCTGCGCCAGGAAGGGCGCGGCATCGGACTGTATGACAAACTCGACGCCTACGCGCTGCAAGATCATGGCCTGGATACGTACGACGCGAATCTGGCGCTCGGTCACCGGGCCGACGAGCGCGACTACACCAGCGCAGCCCAGATGCTGCTCGCGCTGGGCGCCAGCCGCATCGCGCTGCTGAGCAACAACCCGGACAAGGGCGCTCAGCTGGCCCGCCTGGGCATCACGATCGCCAGGCAGGTCCCCACCGCCCTGCACCTTAACGGGACCAACGCCGCCTACCTGGCCACCAAGGCCGGGCGCGGCGGGCATGACCTGCTTTCGCGGAGTCTTGAACGTGCCGCCGGACCCGCAGACCTAGGGTCCGAGGCCCGATGACAGGCATCCGCGAGCGCTAGCCGGGCGAGCGACCCACGAAGTCAAGCTGGTGAGCGATGTAGACCAGCTCACCCGCAGCCAGCTGCCGGTCGCGCACGGCCAGCCAGGCGGCCAGGTCCGCCGGTGCCACCCGGTCCGGGCGGCTTTGCAACGCGTTCTGGATCGTGCTGAGGATGCTGCGCAGGAAGTAAGCCTCATCGCCCGGGTAGTTCCCATCCGGGCCGGCGCTTAGGACCCAGTCCGACGGCCCCGCCGCCAGCGCGGGCGCCTCCGCAGCCCGCAGATAGTGGAACAGGCGGCGGCCCGTCCGGCTTTCGCCGGCCGGCCGGCCGTAGCGGATGCGCTCGTCCATGTCGCGGTGGTAGGCCCCCATGACCTGGTCGTCGAGCGGATGGCCTGGCTCGAAGATGGTCTCGCCGTCGTAGTTGATCGTGAACCAGTAGACGCCGCCGGGGACCAGCAACCGCAACAATCCGGGCAGGACGGCCCGCACGTCCACCAGGTCCAGGACGGCGTTGGCGATCAGCGCATCGGCCAGCACCTCGTGAGCGGCCTCCAGGTACGTGCCGAGCTCGGCGTGCACCAGACGCACCCGCAGATCACCCACCTGCAGCCCATCCGGCAGCAGTTCGCTGCGCAGGCCCCGCGCCGCCGCCCAATCGCACAGCCACCGGCGAGAGCTAGCCAGCAGCTGCCGGTCCGCGTCCAGCAGGGTGTACTCGCCGGCGCTGACCACGCCCCAGTCCATCAGACGGGCCACCATCGTCCCCAGGCCGGCGCCGACCTCCAGCACCCGCGGCGCATCCGCGGGCATGAGGCGGCGCAACTCAGCCAGCACATGCCGGTTGAGCGCCCGGTCATCCACGGTCGTCTTCGCGGCCAGGTAGCGGGCATAGTCGGAGGTCATCGACGCTTCCTCGAAGCAGGTCATTGCTTCTCAGCTACCATCGCGAACTTGCGCACCCGCCCGCCGCCGAGCCAGTCACTCCACAGCTGATGGGCCGTGATCAGCTCGGCGGTGGCCTGCGTCCCGATCTGGTCGGCGATCTGAGGTGAATCAGCTCGGTAGCAGCGAAGCAGCGCCGTCGCTATCGCGTGATGGGAGGAGCTGTGCTCCTGCCGCCAGATGACGGTCAACCCCGCGTCGCGTAGCACACCCGTCAATTCCGCCAACTCGATGGGCCAGACCGTATCGGCGGCCGGCATCCGCGCCCGCTCCTGCTGGGTGAGCGGCCGGCCTTCCTCGACCGTGAAAGCGAAACGCCCGCCCGGCTCCAGCACGCGCGCCACCTCACCTACCAAGGCATCCTTGTCGGGGAAAGCCAGCATCGTCTCCAGCAGGAATACCACCTCGAAGCGGCCCTCGGGCAGAGGCGGGAGGTGAGCTTGCTCGAAGCGGCAGGGAAGATCCCCGGCCAGCCGTCGGGCGGCGGCCAGTGCGCTGGCGGAGTGATCGACACCCAGGTAGTGGCATCCCGATTCTGCCGTGATCAGCCGGCCGGGGCCCGCCACCCCGCAGCACAGGTCGAGCACCGGGACGCCGGGGCCGACCCGCGCCTGGTGAGCCAGCATCAGGACTTCGGCCGCCCGCATGAAGCTCTCCTGGCCCACATACTCGCCCGCAGGGTAGGCGGCCGCCCGGGCCCGCTCTAGCGCCGTCAACAATGGTGTCCGTTGCTCCTGTCTCACGTCAGATCCCGCGTCTCTCGGGTCGAACCGCGCCCGCGGCTGCCACGTACTACCTTGTGTCACGTATGACGGATCGGCAGCGGGCGTGGTTCAGCTCGGCCGCAGGGGAGGCTGGCTCGGTGCGACAGGCGGTCTGGAGGGCCGGAACATCGTGCGAGTCCACGTAGTGGTCCCAGAGGGATTCGACAATCCCAGGCAGCCTACGGGCGGCAACATCTATGACCGGCGGATCTGCGCCGGACTGGCCGAGGCGGGCTGGGAGGTGCTGGTCGCGACCGTCGCCGCGACGAGGCCGATACCCGTTTCGGGCGCCCGCGCCGACCTGGACCGCGTTGTTTCCGCCATCCCCGACGGCGAGACCGTCCTGATCGACGGGCTCATCGCCTCGCCGGCCGCTACTCAGTTGCTGCCGCACACCGGGCGGATACGGATGACCGTGCTGTTGCACATGCCACTGTCCACCGCCGTCAACGCGCACCATGATGCCGGCGCGGAGCGCTCCGAGCGGGCCGTGCTCAGCGCCGAGCGCTCCGAGCGGGCCGTGCTCAGCGTGGAGCGCTCCGAGCGGGCCGTGCTCAGCGCGGCCGCGGGCGTGGTCGTTACCAGCGAATGGACCCGCCGGCAGGTCATGACCCGGTACGCGATCCCGGCCTGCCGGGTGCATGTCGCCCGGCCGGGCGTCGACCCGGTCGCTGCCCCGGCCCGGCCCGTCCGCGGCCACTTGATCTGCGTCGGAGTCCTCGGTCGGCACAAGGGACAGGACCTCCTCATCGAGGCCCTCGCCGGCCTCGCCGACCAGGACTGGCACTGCGTGCTAGTCGGATCGCTCGACCGCGACCCGGATTTCGTCGAACAATTGCAGACGCGTATCACGAGCCTCGGGTACGACCACCGCGTCCGGCTCACCGGCGTCCTGTACGGCGCGGCGCTCAGCCGTGCGTACACCACCGCCGATCTGCTCGTCGCGCCGTCCCGCTACGAGACCTACGGGATGACCGTCACCGAAGCGCTCGCCTACGGCCTGCCCGTCATAGCTGCCGCCGTCGGAGGGCTGCCCGAAGCGCTCGGCTTCGCCGCCGATGGCACCCGCCCCGGCCAGCTGATCCCTCCCGGCGATCCGGCGGCCCTCGCCGCCGCGCTCGCAGACTGGCTGGGCAGCGAGGGCCACCGGCACCGGCTACGGGCCGCCGCACGACAACGGCGATTGACCCTGCGCGGCTGGGAACAGACCACACACGAGATAGCTAACGCGTTGACCACCGACGCGGGCAGTGAGCCGGTGCTGCCCGCACTGAACAACCACCTTGGAGAGACCGTCCGATGACATTCAGAACCGAGAGCCGGATAACAATCGCAGGCAGCGTCTACGAGGTGTGGACATATCTCTGTGACGTCGGACGCTGGCCGGAGTGGGCGCCGACGGTTCTCGAAGGCTGGGTCCGCGGCGGAGGTCCGCTTCAGCCCGGCTCGCGGGTGGAGCAGCGGGCGAAGGGGATACTCGGGACGAGTCGTCGCCGAAGCCAGGGGGTGACCGTTGTCGAGGCGCCCCACCACATGGCGTTCGCCGGGCCACTGGGTACTTCCGCGGCGCGCTGGGGAATGGAACTCGAGCCGGCTGACGACAGGCAGACCGACGCCATGATGTGGATCGAGGTCGACCTCGCGGGCATCATGCGCGCGATCCCCGCCGGCCTGCTCAAGGGCAGGATTCAGCGCGTAAGCGATATTGAGATGGTGGCGATCAAGGCTGCTGTCGAGTCCGCTGCGCGGGAAGGCGCGGAGTCCTAGATGGACCGGACGCGAGAGCACCTGATCGAGACATACCGCAAGAAGGCGAAGCACTACGACATCACCTCCCGGCTCTATCCCGTGCCCGGCTACCCTCAGCGGACTCAACGCCTCCAGGCCGTACGGGCGCTCCGCCTCCGCCCGGGTGACACCGTGATCGACATGGCATGTGGCACAGGTCTGAATTTCCGGCTGCTTGAGAAGGTGGTCGGTCCCGGTGGCCGGATCGTCGGCGTCGATCTGACCGACGCGATGCTCGCCCGTGCCCAGGATCGGATAGAGACGAACGGCTGGAGCAATGTCAGCCTCGTGCAAGCCGACGCGGCCGGCTTCGATTTCCCCGCGGGGGCCAACGCGATCCTGTCCACGTACGCCATGACGCAGGTGCCCGAGTGCGCCGAGGTCATCGCCCACGGCGTCAAGGCCCTTTCCGGAGGCGGACGCTGGGTTGTGCTGGATCTCAAAGTTCCCGGCAACACGCCTGGGTGGCTGGCGCAAGTCGGAACCGCAACTGTGCGGCCCTTCGCCGCCATAGATCAGTGGATCATGCGCCGCCCGTGGGAGGCGATCCGCGTAGCCATGCAGGAAGAACTGACCGATCTCTCCTGGACCGAGTTGTTCTTCGGAACCGCATTCCTCGCTGCCGGGTCCCGCCGCCCTTAGAGCCTGTTTGGAAACTTGTGGTCGCAGCAGGCAACGTTCGCCCGCTTGGGTGCGGCCGGGGAACTGGTTTGGTGGTGTCGGCCCGCGGTCTGGGTTCGGGTGGCCAGGTCAGCCCAGGCGCCCGGTGGCGCGCAGGACGCGCAGGGTGTTCAGCGTGATCATCTCGTTCGGCCCGGCCTGACCCCAGTCAACTACCTCGGCGTTCGATGGCTTCAGGCCGCGGCTGCTGTCCGGGCTGCTCCCGGCTGGCTTCCACCAGCGGCCGCCCGCGTACCAGGTCCCGTCGGCCGACCGCAGCTCCGCCAGCAGGCCGGTCGCGTCCTGCAGCCGGTCATCGGCCGCGTGCCCGAGCCGCGTCATGATCAGCGACCCCTGCAGGATGTCGTAATGCCAGTAGGGCGGGTAGTGCAGGTTGAGCCAGTTCCTGTTGATCGGCCGGCCGGTCGACAACGACCGGAACATCCGGTGCGACAGGAACAGCTCGGCAGCCCGGTCGGCGGCCTCCCGCGCGCCGCGGTGCCCGGTTGCGCTGGCATATTCGTGCAGCCCCCAGGCAGGCGGCAGCGACTCGTGAAAAGACGAGCGCCGCCCGGTGGCGTCCGGGTCGCAGTTCCAGCCGCCGTCCGGCCACTGCCAGCCGATCAGGGACTCCGCGAGCAGCGCGACCCGTTCGTCACCCGCCATCCCGAGCCGGCAGCAGACCGCGAGCGCGTTGCCCTCCTGGGAGGCGCACCGCCTGGCCAGGCCGTCCACGACCGGAACCTGCCGCAGCCGTTCGGGCCTCGCGAGCCAGCCGAGCACCTGCTCGGCCGCCAGGCAGGCTCGCGGTTCCCCCGCCGGGATGCCGAGCTCGACGAGCGAGACCAGCCGCCAGTGCGCGCCCGCCCACTTGCGGTACGGGTGGATCCCGAAGCCGCAGCCGGCTCCGGGCCAGCTGCGCCATCCCGGCCCGGCGCGGAAATCCGCTGGCCGCTGCCCGCCCAGGAGCGCCGAGACCTTGGGGCCGGACAAGACGTGGACGGTGTCCTGATCTGCCTGCTCGCCGAGGACATCGCGGCGGGTCAGCAGCCGGATCGCGGGCTCACCGGAAGTCAGCAGCCAGGCTACGGCGGTGTCCGTCCGCGCATCCATGCTCTTATTGTTCTCCCGCACCCCGCCACGCTGGCGCAGCAACCACGCCTGCAACGAACGACACCGCATCATCGGCCGGGAAAACGTTGCCTGACGCGGCACGCTAGGTGGCGGTCGGCTGAGCCGCTGGGCGGCGGGCGAGCCGACGGGTCATGGTGATCGTCATCGCCCAGTACACGATGGTTTCGTGGTGCCCGGGCAGGCGTTCGTAATCGCGGACGGTGCGGCGGCAGCGGGTGATCCAGGCCAGGGTCCGCTCGACGACCCAGCGGCGGGGCAGGACCTGGAAGGTGTGCAGGTCACCGGGCCGCTTGACGATCTGGAGTGTCAGCCTGGGCCTGAGCGTGGTCCGGGCCCAGGTGACGAGCTTGCCGGCGTAGCCGCCGTCAGCCCAGGCCAGCTTGACCGAGGGGAAGGCACGGCGCAGGTTCCACAGCAGCGGCTTGGCTCCGTCGCGATCCTGGACGCCCCCGGCGGTGATCAGCACCGTCAGCAGCAGCCCGATGGTGTCCACGGCGATGTGCCGCTTGCGGCCGTTGACCTTCTTGCCCGCGTCGTAGCCGCGGCTGGCCCGGGAGACCTCCTCCGCTGCCCTCACCGACTGGGAGTCGATGACCGCGGCGGTGGGCTCGGGCATGCGCCCGGCCGCGATGCGGCACTGGCGGCGCAGCTCATCGTGCATCTTCCCGGTCGCCCCGCTCTTGTGCCAGCCGTCGGCCACGTCATAGACGGTGCGCCAGTGCGGCAGGTCCGCGGGCATCGCCCGCCACTGGATGCCCTCCTTGACCAGGTAGCGGATCGCGTCCACGTAATCGCGGCGGCAGCGTTCTGCCGGGCGGCCGCCCCTGCCCGCCTTCCACGCCGGAGCAGGCAGCGCCGGCTCGATGACCTGCCATTCCGCATCGCTCATATCCGACGGGTACCGCGGCACCCGCGCGCTGCAGCCGATCCCGCCCGGGCAGCAGCGGCATGCCACCGCCGGGCCGTCCGGACGCGTACCCTGGGCATGCGCGGGTCCTCCGCTGTTCTTGATCGTCACAAATCGGGATCATGAGGACCCGCGCACCGCGCAAGCCGTAACGACACGCGGCACAACGCTACGATCCCCTCACAGCTCGCCAGCCCAACGTGGAGTCACCGGCGGGATCTGGAGTTTCCAAACAGGCTCTTAGGGAGACGTCCAAGACCGGCCGGACTGGCCGGAGCGACTGGCGTCATGCCCTACATGGCTCTTCTCGCCACCCGGGGCAAAGCTTTCACCTGCACGTGGCCGCGCCGCCGGGCTCGCTCTATCGGGTGCTCGTGTACCGGCTGGCTTGGTGATGATGGCGGCAGGGCGCCCCCAGCCAGCAGCTCCCGTCGGCCAGCAAGCATGCCGGCGCTCAGGGAGTTCTCGAACGCCTGGCAGCGAACGCAGGCGTATAGCACGGCTGAAACATCGCAGGAGCACACTGGGGCCATGGACATGCGACGGGTGCGGGTGGGGTGCGAGTTCGTGTACGTGGCTGCGGTCGACACCCCGGCCGTTTTCCAGATCGAGCCCCGGGACGCGGCCCCGGTCAGTCTCGCGCGACGGGAGTGGTCGACGGAGCCGGAGGTGCGCATCCGTCACTACACCGACCTTTACGGCAACTTGTGTGCGCGGGCGATGCTGCCCGCCGGGCGTTCCGTGCTGCGTTTCGGCGCCTTGGTGCTGGTGCCCGACGCGACCGAGAACGCTGATGAACAAGCGCCGGAGCTGCCGCCGGAAGAGCTGCCGGATGAGGTGCTCATCTACACGTTGCCCAGCCGCTACTGCCTGCCCGACATGCTCGGCGACGAGGCCTGGTCGCGCTTCGGTACCATGCCCGCCGGCTATTCCCGGGTCCAGGCGATCTGTGACTACGTCAACAGCCACCTGACGTTCGAGTACGGCAGGAGCGGCCCGCAGACCACGGCGGCGGACGTCAACGCCTCCGGGTTCGGTGTCTGCCGCGACTTCACTCACCTGGCGATCTCGTTCTGCCGGGCGCTGAACATCCCGGCTCGATATGTCTTCGGCTATCTGCCGGACATGGACGTTCCGCCGGACCCGGCGCCGATGGACTTCGCCGCGTGGATGGAGGTCTGGCTGGGCGATCGGTGGTGGACCTTCGATCCGCGCAACAACCGCCGGCGTAAGGGCCGGATTCTGATCGGATGCGGACGAGACGCGTCCGACGTGGCCATGGTCACCACCTTCGGCGCGCCGCTGCTGGAGTCGATGACCGTGCATGCGCAGGAGGAGCCGGAATGAATCTCCTCACCCGGCTCGCTCAGCCGAGCCGGGTGACCTCGACGGTGACGGCCAAGTGCTCCGCCGCCGGGCCGGAGTAGATGCCGGACAGCGGCCGTACATCCGCGTAGTCGCGGCCGCGGGCCAGCAGCACGTGCCGGCTGCCTACCTCGGCGAGACTGGTCGTGTCGGCCGCGACCCAGTCGCCGGCCCAGAATTCCACCCAGGCGTGGCTCTCTCCTGTCATCGTCTCGCCGGCCTCGGCTTCTGCGGCCGGGTAGAGGTAGCCGGAGACGTAGCGCGCAGGCAGTCCGGCTGCGCGCAGCAGGGCCAGCGTGACGTGCGCGAAGTCCTGACATACTCCCTTGCCTGCGGCGCGGGCCTCGGCCGAGGACGTGCGGACGTGTGTCGCGCCCCGCTCGTAGCGCAAGGCCTGGTGGGTCCACTCGGCGGCGCGCAGCCCGGCCTGCACGGGCGTCGGCTCGGCGCGCAGGGACCGCCCGAGCTCGGTGAGCTCGGGCTCGAGGGTGACGAAGGACGAGGCGGTGAGCAACTCGGCGAAGCGATCCTGGACCGCGGGCGCGGCCAGCTCGGACCAGCTGATGCCCGCCGGCACGGCCCGCGGCGGGGCGGTCTCCACTGTCGACGTCGCCAGCACGACAAGCTCGGTGTGCGGCACGTGGATGTCGAACGCGTCCACTGCCGTGCCCCAGTAGTCGACGTAATGAAGCGGCCGCACCGCGGGCGTGACGACGAGGGCGGCTTGCAGGGTGCGCTGCCCGTCCACGCTGGGCGGGGTCAGCCGCGCTTCGTTGTACGACGCCCGCACGGGTTCGGCGTAGTTGTAGACGGTGCGGTGCCGGATTGCGATCCGCCAGCTCATGCCCCGGTCTCCTTCAGGCTCCACTGGGGCGGCGGTGACCCGGCGAAAAGCCGTTGGGTCACCTCCTCGCTGATCGTCGAGACGGCGTGCTGAAGTCCGAGCAGCCGGTCCGGTAGGCCGTCGAGGAGATCGGCAGCGGATAGGAACTCCAGGTCGGTGCGTGCCCGGCCGATGGCCCGGCGGCCCGGTTCGTCCAGCCCGGAGCGCCCGGACGCCGGGTCCAGCCGGGCCAGCGCACGCTCCCCGGCCCGGAGCGCGTAAAAGACCGACCGGGGGAAGAGCCGGTCCACCAAGAGGAACTCCACCACCCGGGGAGCCTCGACGCCCTGCTGGTAGGTACGCAGGTAAGCATCGTGGGCGGAGCACGCTCGAAGGGTGGAGGTCCAGCCCTCGCTCGCGCGCTCGGCGCCGATCCGGGCCGCGAGCAGGCGCGCGGTCATGTCCACCCGCTCCAGACTGCGGCCCAGGATCAGCGCGTCATAACTGGTGTCCCGGCTCATGCTCGCCTCGACGTAGCCCGCCACGTTGGCCGCGCGCTCTCGGACATAGGAGAAGAACGGCGCGGGGCCGAAGTCGCGGGCGGCCGCCACCCGGGCCGGCAGGGAGTTATGGGTGGAGTTCAGGCACTCCCAGATCTCCGCGGAGAGCGCCTCCCGGGCGCTGCGGGCGTTCTGCCAGGCGGCGGATAGCGCGCCGACGATTGAGCTTGACGAGTCCTCCTGGTAGCCGAGCAGCTCCATGACGGCCCGGGAGTCCCGGTGCCGCTTGGCGGTGTCGTCCGGAACCCCCATGACAGCCAGCAGGACGGCGCATGCGTGGGCCTCGTCCACGCCCGGGTCTTCGAGCACTTCGTGGAAATGCACGTCAAGCAGCCGGGCGGTATCCTCCGCCCGTTCGACATACCGTCCCACCCAGAAAAGCGCCTCGGCGACCCGACTCAGCATCCCGGCCCCCTCACTGCTGCGGCTGGTCCTGGCGCGGACCGGCGTCGGGTTCGGCGCCGCCTACCGCCTGCGCGGGAAACGCCGATGGCCCGTCGGCTTCGGCGTCCCAGCCCGGCGAGGAGGTCAGCACCCAGGTGTCCTTGGAGCCACCGCCCTGGCTGGAGTTGACGATCAGGCTCCCCTCCCGTAGCGCCACCCGGGTCAGTCCGCCGGGCGGCACCCGGACCTGTACTCCGTCGTTGACCGCGAATGGCCGCAGGTCGATGTGCCGGGGCAGCAACTGGTCGCCGAGCTGCGCCGGCGAGGTCGACAGCAGCACCAGCTCCTGCGCGATCCACGCCCGGGGCGCGGCCAGCACCTGCTCGCGTACGGCGGCCAGTTCGGCGTCGGAGGCCTGCGGCCCGACGACGATGCCGTGGCCGCCCGACCCCTCCACCGGCTTGACCACCAGCTGGTCAAGCCGGGCCAGGCATTGCGACCGCACGTCAGGATCGTCGAGCCGGTAGGTCCTGACGTTCGGCAGCACAGGGCGCTCGCCGAGGTAGTACTCGATGAGCGCGGGAAGGTAGGTGTACGTCAGCTTGTCGTCGGCTACGCCGTTGCCGACCGCGTTGGCGATCGTGACGTTGCCGGCGCGGGCGGCGTTGAGGATACCCGGGCACCCCACGACGGAGTCGGCCCTGAAATGCACCGGATCGAGAAAGTCGTCGTTGACGCGCCGGTAGACGACGTCCACCCGCTGCTGCCCTCCCACGCTGCGCATGTACAAGATGTTGTCGCGGCAGAACAGGTCCCGGCCCTCGACCAGCTCGACGCCCATCTTGCGGGCCAGGAAGGCGTGCTCGAAATAGGCCGGGTTGCCCACACCGGGGGTGAGCAGCACCACGACGGGCTCCTCAGCGCCGACCGGCGCAGATTGCCGCAACGCGTCGAGCAGCCACCCCGGATAGGCAGCGACCGGCCGCACCTGCTGCTCCAGGAACAGGCCGGGGAAGACGCGGGCCATGGTCCTGCGGTTCTCCACCACGTAGGACATGCCGGACGGCACTTGCAGGTTGTCCTCGAGGACCCGCAGCAGGCCCGCCTGGTCGCGGACGATATCGATCCCTGCGAGGTGGACCCGCACGCCGTTCGGCGGCTCGATGCCGTGCGCCGGCCGGCAAAACCCGGCCGAGGTGGTAAGCAGCGAACGCGGCACCACTCCGTCCCGGACCACCTCGGCCGGCCCGTAGACGTCGGCGAGAAACGCCTCCAGCGCGCGGACCCGCTGCACGACGCCCGCTTCGACCAGCTCCCACTCGGCTGCCGGGATCAGCCGCGGGATCAGGTCGAGCGGGAAGACCCACTCTTCGCCGGCATGGGAGAAGACGACGCCCTGGTCGCGGAAGCTGCGGTCCCGGGCCTCCGCCCGCCGCGCCAGGTCGTCGCCTGTGAGCTTCTGCAGTGCGTCGTACAGCGCCCGCGTGTGCGGGTGCGGCAGACCATCCGCTTCGAACATCTCGTCGTAGGCAGGGCCGCGCGGGTATCTGTCGAGGAGGCCGCCCATAAGTGGATTCGTACCACTGGTCTGTTACCCCGTCATTCCGCGCGTCGTTACAGTTGAGAAACAAAGGTAGTTCACTATGCGGTAATGACAGCAGCCGCACCGCAGGTCCGGACCGGGCGTGAGCTCCGGTGTACTGCGGAGGTCTCGACCTTCGCGCTCAGGGTCCGGTGCTGCACAGACGGCGGTTCCGGACCAAGGAGATGACATGACGGAGGCGGCCGGTGCGCTGCCGCCCACCCCGCCGCGGCGTGAGCCGCCCCGCGAGCCGCCACCAGCAGGCCGGCTGACTTACGTGTTGCGCCAGCGTTTCAGCTACACCTATGACGCGCCGGTACGGGACCTGGATCACCGGCTGGTCGTGGTGCCGCCGCGCCGGCACGGCGACCAGCGTCGGCGGCGGCACTCGATCACCGTCTCCGCCGCCGACGCCCGGACCACCCACCGGCGAGACGCCGCCGGAAACCTGGTCACCAGATCTCGCGTGCCACTGGTGCCAGACAGGGTCGAGTTCGTGGTGGACGCTGTCGTCGAGCGTGTCGGGCCGGGCACCGACGCTCTTGTGCCGGCCGCCGCTCTCACCCACTCACGGCTGCTGCGTCCGACCCGGCTGACCGCCGCCGACGCGGCCATCCGGCGGCTGGCGGCGACGATGGCCGACCAGGACACGCTAGCCACCGCCGATCGGTTCTGCGCGTACGTGCATGAGGCGATCCGCTATGCGTACGGGGTGACCTCGGTCGCCACCACCGCGGCCGAGGCGCTCGCCAGCGGACAGGGGGTCTGCCAGGACGCCGCGCATGTCATGATCGCGCTCTGCCGGGCGATCGGGCTGCCGGCGCGCTACGTCTCCGGACACCTGCTCGGCGAGGGTGGCACGCACGCCTGGGTGGAAGTTATCGTCGCCGACGCCGACGCCGCGCGCGCTGTAGCGCTCGACCCCTGCAACGGCTGCCGCGTCGGCACGAATTACCTGACCATCGCCACTGGGCGTGACTACACCGACGTAGCCCCGACCTCCGGCACTTATCTAGGCACCGCCCGCGGCAACCTGACCGCCACCAAGCAGGTTGACGTCGCGGCGCCCTGACCTTTCGCCCGGATCTGCCCGGCCCGCTCATATCTGTGGCTGAAGATCCGCTTATGGATCTCTCGCAGGTGAGGCAGGTCATAGCTGGGCGAGATGGGCGATTCGTGCAACAGGATCAGGGCCACACCGCGGACGAACTGCGCGACCTTCTTTGAGCAAATCAGGCAAAGTGTGTCATTATCGCTTGCACGGTGGGCTGCGCCTGCATTTGCAGATATAGCATCTGAGCTGGGGAAAGTCGGCAGCTGACGGATTCTTTCTGTGAGTGGCGGCTGGCGGGCTGTTGTTAGTCTCGGCGGAACTGGCCATTCCTTCCCTGGGCGCCTGCTGGCGACACGCCGGGACCCGCCCGGTCGTGCTACGCACCCCGGTGCTGCTGAGCGGGTAGGCCCATTCGGGTCTGCGCGGTTAGGTGTCGTCCCTAACGAGCCCGTCGAGCATCTCGCGCATCGGTTCTGGATCGCCGCGCATGATCGCGGCAGAGGCCTCGACGTTGCGGACAAGATCAAGGTGCTGCCAGGTGAGGGTGAATCCGGCGTCGCGGGCGAGCTGTCCGAAGAAGGCACGCTGCGCCCGCCCGTTACCCTCGCGGAACGGATGCAAGGCGTTGACCTCGCAATCACAGCGCGGACGAGTTACAGGTCCAGGTGCATTTCGTTAACCAGATGCTGGCGGTTCCGCCGGACCGGCGGCCTAATTCAGCTTGATCCGGCCGTCAATGCTCGGTGACGAAGATGTCCCGTACTTCTCGGGCGGCGTAGAAGACCAGCACGTACCCGGCGGCCGGGTCGGCCTGCCACCAGCCCAGCGCGGTGTTCAGGACCAGGCCGGCTAGCACCGCAGTGGCCAGGATGCCGTCGATCAGGGTGACCCGGCCCTCGGTCTGCAGCACCGGGTTGGCCAGCGCGGCACCGGTGCGGGCCTTGCCTGCGGCCAGGGCGTACATCACCGCCGCGGTCACCGCGGTCCAGATGATCCCGGGCACAGAGTGCCGCGGGTGGTACCCGGTGGCCAGGACCACGGTGGATTGCACTAGCAGGTAGGCGGCCAGGGCGCCGAACGCGGCCCCGATCAGCCGCAGGCCTCGCCGCTGGCGTTGCTCGCCGGTACCGGACAGTTCCCAGATCACCACGATGGACGCACCGATCTCGATCAGCGAGTCCAGGCCGAACCCGGCTAGCGCCACCGACCGCGCCGCGACCGCTGCGATCGCCAGCACCACGATCCCGATCACGTTCCACGTCAGGGTGGCGTACTCCAGGGCAAAGCCGCGGCGTAGCAGCGCCTGGCGCGCCGGAGCATCGGCCAGCGTCATGACAGTATCCTCCCAGCAACCACGCCCGCTCTCCCGGCACCGTAACCCGCCGCTCCCGGAGTATTCGCTTTCTAGGAGGCAGGATGGTGCGGTGCCCGGTAACCATCCGCCCGCCCCCGGCCAGGCCCGAGCCGGGCAGATCACGGCCGCGCTGCGGCTGGTCTGGATCTCGGTCATCTACGGCATGCTGTCGGGCACGGGGTCGGTGATCATCGGGGTGCACGGCCATAGCCTCAGCGTGCTGGCCATCGGGCTGGGGGTGCTCGCTGACGTCACCGGATCGGCCACCTTGATCTGGCGGTTCGCCGCCGAGCGGCGCCAGCCCCGCCAGTCGCCGACCGCGGAGGCCCGCGCCGCCGTGGTGGTCGCCGTCGCCCTGGCCACCGCCAGCGCCGTGATCCTCGCCCAGTCCGCCGCCGCGCTGGCCACCGGGTCCCGGCCCGGTACCTCGAACCTGGCCCTGATCGCCGCGGGTATCTCGCTGGCCGTCCTGACCCCCCTGGCCTACGCCAAACGCCGTCTCGGCGGCCAGATCGCCAGCCGTGCCCTGCAAGGCGATGACACTCTGAGCGGCATCGGCGCCGTCACCAGCCTGTTCGCCCTCACCGCCCTGGCGCTGTACCGCACCTTGGGCTGGTGGTGGCCCGACCCGGCCGCCGCCCTGGCCGTCGCGGCCATCGCCGCCGCCGAAGCCTGGCACACCGCGCCCCGGGCGTACCCGCGCCCCTGAGGGACAGGTTCGGAGCAGGATCAGTCGATCGTGTGGCCGCCGTTCACGGTCAGCCGCTCGCCGGTGATGAAGGATGCTGAGTCGGACGCGAGGAACGACACGGCCGCGGCGATGTCGGCCGGGAGTCCGCGTGCCGCTCGACCGGGATCCAGCCCGGCGCGCGACGTAGTTCACGGTGATACCGGAGGGACCCAGCTCCCGAGCCCACGACCGGGTCAGGCCGAGCTGAGCTCCCTTGGCGGCCACGTAAGCTGACATGCCCGGCACCGCGCGCTCGAAGATGTCCGAGCCGATCTGGACGATCCGGCCGCGTCCGCTCCTTCATCCCGGGCAGCACCGCCTGCACGAGCAGCGTTGGGCTCTTGACGAAGAACAGCAGCTGGTCCAGGTGATCCTGCCAGCTCAGCTCCTCCAGCGGCACGACCGGCTGCGGGCCGGTCGCGTTGACCACGAGCACGTCGATCGACCCGAGCTGGTCAGTGGCCCGGCTCACCAGGCCAGCCACCGC
>Ga0070735_10001313_pt1 | contig 24328 bp, 18 predicted proteins | sample Coa_R1_FD_66443 | JGI IMG/M metagenome (GOLD analysis project Ga0070735, IMG submission 66443) | Surface soil microbial communities from Centralia Pennsylvania, which are recovering from an underground coalmine fire - Coalmine... | ecosystem: Environmental > Terrestrial > Soil > Unclassified ...
ACGGTAGCGCGCGTCGACGCCCTGCCCGCGCACGTCAAGCTCGCGGTCCTCGCCGCGGAGGACGCGGGGTTCTACGAGCACGAAGGTCTCAACTATTGGGGCATCGCCCGCGCTCTCATGGTCAACCTCCGCTCCCACGCGACCCGGCAGGGCGGGTCGACCATTACCCAGCAGGTGGTGAAGAACCTCCTGCTCAACAGCCGCGAGCGCACCTTCGCCCGCAAGATCCGAGAGGCCCTTCTCGCCCGACGTCTCGAGCACGACTTGCCGAAGAACGAGATTCTCGAGCTCTACCTGAACAACATCTATCTCGGCCGCGGGCGCTACGGGATCGAGGAGGCGGCTCGCGACGACTTCGGCAAGGATGCGAAAGACTTGACGATTGCGGAGGCGGCACTCATCGCGGGCCGAATCGCGAACCCGCGCGACTTCCATCCGCGCGCCAACCTCAACGTGGCCCTCGTGCGGCGCGCGTACGTCCTCGACCAAATGCACTCCAAGGGGTTCCTTGCCGACGCGCCCTGGGCGGCAGCGAAGGCCGAGCCGGCCAGGCTGGCCCCCCTGGCGGACACGCAGAGCGATCTCGCGCCGGAGGCCGTCGAGATCGCCAAGGCGGCGCTCTACAAGCTCGAGCCGGACCAGGCCCGCCTCGGCGGCTTCACGATTACGACGGCCATCGATCCCAGGCTCGAGGCCGCGGCCCGCGCGGCCGTCCGCGAGGGGCTCGGGGCCTACGATCGGCGCCACGGCCTTCAATCGGGCCTGAAGCCCGCGCCCACCGTCGCCGAGAGGAAAGCCAAGGCGCCGCTCCCTCGCGACGCGCTCGTGCCGTTCGAGGGCACTCCCGACTACGACCAGCACAAGGTGCTCGTCGGGGTGGTCGAGTCCGCGGACGACGCCGCGGGCACCTTCGACGTACGCGTGGGGACAGCGGTTGGGTCGGTCCGGCTCGCCGATTTCGAGCGCTACAACCCGAGCAAGCTGGCGCCGACCGCGTTCGCTCCGGTCGGCGCCAGGGTCCGCGTGAGTCTTTTGGCCCCCACGCCGGACCCGTCGCCGGGGGGGAGCGATCGCACGATCAAGGTCCCTCTTCGCGTCGAGTCGGGCCCGGAGGGAGCCCTCGTCGCGCTCGACGTCCGGACGCGCGAGGTCCTCGCGATCGTCGGAGGCTACGAAGCGGCGGCCGGTGCGCTCGACCGAGCGACACAATCCCGTCGCCAACCCGGGTCGACGTTCAAGCCCATCGTCTACTCGTACGCGATTCACACGCGCCGTTACACGGGCGCCTCCCTCGTCGATCCCACCCCGGACGTGTTCGAGGGAGGCTACCGGCCGAACAACTTCGAGGGCTGGCAGGGGCGGGATCCCCTTCGGCTGCGCGAGGCCTTGGCCAACAGCGTCAACGTGGCCGCCGTCCGGGTCCTGCGCGACGTCGGGCCGGAGGGGGTGGTCGCGTGGGCGAAGGCGCTCGGCGTGCAGTCGGCGATGCATGCCGACCTCTCGCTCGCCCTCGGCAGCTACGAGGTGAAGCCGATCGAGCTCGCGGGCGCCTACGCGACGTTCGCCGCCGGAGGCGTGTACGAGGAACCGCGCCTCATCCTGAGGATCGTGGGTCCCGACGGGCGGGACGTTCCGCTTCCGGCGCGTCCTCCGCCCCGCCGGGTACTCGACGACGCCGAGGCGTACGTGGTCACCAGCTTGCTGACGAGCGTCATCGATCACGGGACGGGCGCCAGGGCGAAGGCCCTCGCCCGGCCGCTCGCCGGCAAGACCGGCACCTCCAACGGACCGAAGGACACATGGTTCGCCGGGTACTCGACGGACATCACCGCGGTGACCTGGGTTGGATACGACGATGGTCGTCCTCTCGGCGCGAACGAACAGGGCGCCATCACCGCGTTGCCTGCCTGGATGTCGTTCATGAAAGTGGCGCACGAGGGCCGACCTCGCGTCGAGTTCTCGCGCCCGCCCGGCGTCGTCACCACGACGATCGACGCGCGCACCGGCGAGCTCCCGTACCCCGACGATCCCAACGTCCTCGACGAGGTCTTCCTCGCCGGCACCGAGCCGACCGACGTCGCCAAGCCGCCGAACCCCGCGGCGGAGTCGCCATGAGGGTCTTGCTCGTCGTCGCCACCCTCCTCTGGTCCTCGCGCGTCCTCGCGGCGGGCGCCCTGGACGCCGCCACACGAGAGGCGGGCAAGTCGCTCGTGGCCCCTTCCGGCGCCAGCCTGGTCGTCGCCGCACCTCTCGCCAGCGACCAGTCGGTGATCAAGGTCGACGACCTGGCGCTGCGCGTCGCCGCGCTCCTGGCGGGGTGCATTGGTGCCGGAGCGCGCGCGCATCCACAGACGGCACAGCTGGCGACCGCTCGCGCGCTGGCCGGTCGCGCGAGCGCTCTCGTCTACGTTCAGACGGAGATCGCGCGCGGCGACCTTCGCGTCACGGTCGACGTCTACCCTTCGATGGGCAACGCGTGGGATCGGATTCGCAACCCCCTGCCGTCGCCGACCGGGCACGCCTTCGCGACCGTCAAGGTGGACGCCGAGGTCCGCTCGTACTTGTCGCCTCTGCTTCTCGAGCAGGCGAGCATCTCCCGCGCGCGCACGGACGAGGCAGAAGTCTCGGCGCTCGCGTGCGGTGACTTCGACGGAGACGGGGGAAATGAGATCGTCCTAGTGTCGCGCGAGCGCGTCGCCCTCGGACGCATACGCGATGGAGCGTTCGTCGTGGAGCGCGCCGCCTCTTGGGGGACGCTCGGGCCCAAGCTGCCTGTGCCCATGCGGGAGGCGATCGGCGGCGCCGTCGTCCAGACGGGCCGCATCGCGATCGGCACCACGGAAAGAGGTGGAGTCGCCCTCTCGTCGGACTTCGGGAAGCACGACGCGCTGGCCGGCATCCCGGTGTGGGGGGGCGACGGCCCGGTGTGCCTTCGCGCTGAGCCCTCCGCCGGCTCCTTCGACGGGGCCCCGATCGACTGTGCGCCGACCCGGGACATCCGACCGAAGATGGCGGTGCCAGCGCCGCGATTCGACGCCTTCGCCGCCACGACCGCCTCCGACGCGGCGGGGGTTCCTCGTCTTGTCGTGGCCGTGCGCGAGCCGAGCGGAAAGGTGCGCCTCAAGTGCGGCGACGCGTCCGCTCAGCCCGATGGCACCTTCGGCGCGCAGCTGGCCCTCGGCGACCTCGACGAGGACGGCGTGCCCGAGATCGTGACGACCGGCGACGGTCCCGACGACGGGATCACGATCGGGAGCTGGGATCCCTTCAAGGGTGATTTGCGCCCGCGTCTGCACGTTCCCGCCCCGGCCGGCGTCCGCGCCCTCGCGGTCTGCCCCCCGGAAGCTCGCGGGGAACCGGCGCTCGTCGCCGTCGTCGGCGGCGAGGTGTGGGTAATCCGGGCCGCCGTGCAGGAGCGCCGGTGATTACGCGCAGGCAGTGGCTGCTAGGATCCGCCGCCTTCGCGCTCGCCTTCCCACCGAAGTCCGCGTTTGCGCGGGGGCGTACGCACTACGGCGGCAGCGTGATCCTCCACGCGCCCTGGCCCCTTGGCTGGGTCGATCCTCATCGCATCGACGATCCGGTCGCCGCGTTCTTCGGAGAGGCGCTCTTCGACACCCTGTACGCGAGAGATGCCGGCGGGACGATCGTGCCGTCGCTCGCCGAGGCCGACCCCGTCGTCGATGGCTCGACGCTGCGGGTCGACGTGCGGCAGGGCGTTCGCTTCGCGTCGGGAGCGCCGCTCGATCCGCGCGTGGTCGCGGCTTCCTTGGCGCGCTCGCGCGCTCGGGACGGGGGTCCCTGGCTCCTCGACGTTCCGGTTCCCAGGGTGGACGGGGCGGCGCTCGTATTCGCCACGCGCGATGCCCACCGCCTGGCGCACGCCCTGGCGTCCCCCCTCGTCGCGGTGCTGCCGCCTCGCTTCTCCCCGGAACGGCCCGATGGCACGGGCCCCTTTCGGGCCGAGGTTCGACCGGGCGCGCTCGTGCTCCTACGCAACATCGTCGCCGCGAACGGTCCGGCCTTCCTCGAGTCGATCGAGGTCCGGCGCGCGGCCGACTTGGCCGGGCCGCTTCGCGCCTTCGAGAGCGGCGCCGACGACCTCGGGTGGCTGGGCTCCTTCCTTCACGAACCCCGCCCCGGCGCCCGAGCCTTCGACGGGGGCGCCGTCGCGTGGGTCCTTCTGAGGACGGGGCGCGACGCCGGCGCGCAGGACGTTCCGGGCGGAGCCCAGGCCATCGCCGATTGCGTGCCTCACGCCGCGATCGCGTCGTTCGTCGTCGGCGCGCCGTGGGAGGTTCGCGACTCCACCCGGGCGGGCTGGACCGGGCCGCCGTGCGATCTCCTGGTCCGTGAGGACGCCCCTTGGCTCGTCGAGCTCGCGCGGTCCCTGGCCGCGGCCCTGTCCAGTCCTTCCCACGAGGTAACGCCACGGCCCCTTCCGTGGACCGAGATGCTCCAGCGGCGAGCCGCGCGTGCGTACACGCTCATGGTCGACGTCGCGCGCCCCGCCGGTCCCGGGCCCCTCGGGACCGTGCTGGGCCTCGCGACCGCGGACGATCGCGCCTCGGGCGAGGCTCTGGCGCGGCATCCTCCGCGGGGGGAGCTTCCGCCTCGGGCGGCGACCCGGACCAGCCGGGTCGGGGTCGTGGGCGAGGTCCGCCTGCAGGGCGGACGGGCTCCGGACGTGACACTGCCCCCTTCGCCGTGGGGTCGCGGCATCGACTGGGGAGGCGCTAGCCGCTCTCGAGCTTGAGCGCCCCTCGTCTCGGGGCGTACGGTCGACGGGCGAAATGCGGCTCGCGCCCCGGCTCTTCCTCGCGTTCGGATCGGTGGCCGCGCTGTCCGTCTTTGGTCTCGGATACTCGGTGCGCGAAGACCGGCGGGAGCGCGAGACGAGACGCTTCGAGCAAGAAGTCCGGAGCGCGTGCGATCGCGTCGTGGCGGAGCTGGGCCGGCAGGCCGAAAGCGATCGACTCCTCGTGGCGGGCGCGTGCCAATCGGGGGAGCTCGTCGATCGCGCGCTCATCTGGCTCGAGGCGCGGACCCTCGACGACGAGCGGCGCCTCGCGCTCTCTCGCCTCGTGCCGGAAGAGCGCCGGGCCTTCGACCTGGACGAGCTCCTTCTCGCGACGGCGGACGGCGACTCGCTCGGGCAGGACCCCCTCTCGTCCTTGCGCCGAGAAGAGGTCGTGTTTCTCGTGGCCGGCGATACGGCACGATTCTCCCTGCGCGTCGGGCCGTCGCCCGCGCTCCTCACGCGCTGCCGAAGCGCCGGGACGGCGGGCCGTGCCGTGGGGTTGGTCGGGGCCCGTCATCTGGTCCCCCTGGTCGACCGGCTGGGGAGGACCGTCGATGCGGCCGTCACCCTAGAAACGAGCGCACCGAGCCAAGGTGCGGATGTCGCACGGGCGAGCTGCGTCTTCGCGGACGCCGCGGGGAAGTCGCTGCCCATCGCGGTGACCAAGCCGAAGACGGAGCTGGTCGACAACCTGGCCCGTATCGATCGGACCATCGTGCTCGCGGGCCTCGCCTCCACGGGCGTCGCGCTCTTGCTGGCCGTTCTCCTCGCCCGAAGCCTCGGCCGCCCCATCGCGGAGCTCGCGGCCGAGGCTCGCAAGGTCGCGGCCGGAGAAGCCCGGCCGCTCCAGGTGCATGGCTCCGGCGAGATTGCCGAATTGGCGCTCGCCTTCGACGCGATGCTCGTGGATCTCGAGGCTACCCGACGCAGGTTGGCCGCGACGAGCCGGGTGGCGGCGTGGCGTGAGGTCGCGCGTCGAGTGGCGCACGAGGTGAAGAACCCGCTCGCGCCGATCCGTGCGGCGGTCGAGACGCTGCGGCGCTTGAGGGCGAGGGACGACCCGGAGTTTTATGCCTATTTCGACGAGGCCACCCGCACCGTGCTCGACGAGGTGCATCGCATTTCGAACATCGTGACGGAGTTCACGCGCTTCGCGCGGCTCTCGCCTCCGCGGCCCCAGGCGCTCGACGTCGTCGATCTCGCGCGCCAGGTTGTGCGCCTGCACGACACGGGCGGTCACGGCCCACGAGTCGACGTCGAGGTGACGTGCACGGTGCCGAGCGTGCGCGCCGACCGCGATCAGATCGTTCAGGTCCTGACCAACTTGATCCAGAACGCGCTCGACGCGGTCAAGGAGACCGGCGGGGCGGGCGCGGTGCGCGTGGCGATCGGATCGGACGGCCCAGGCTCCGTGCGGGTCACGGTGAGCGACAACGGGCCAGGTCTGGCCCCCGAGATCGCCGGCAGACTCTTCGAACCCTACGCCACCACCAAGCCGCACGGCACCGGCCTTGGACTTGCGATCGCGCAGCGCATCGCGATCGAACACGGCGGAGAGCTCGCGTACGTCGCAGCGCCGGCAGGACAGGGCGCGGCCTTCCGACTGGTCCTTCCGGTGGAAGGTCCCGCATCGTCGAGCGTCTGAGCGCTGGAACCCCGTGTGATAACGTGGCATTCGTGGTCGAACTCGTCGGGGAGGCCGTGGACACCCGCTACGAGCTCCGCAGGCTCATCGCGCATGGGGGAATGGGCCTCGTGTTCGAGGCGCACCACAAGTTCACGCGTCGAGGCGTCGCGCTGAAGATCTTGCCGGAGGAGCTTCGCTCCAGGAAGGAGGCGCGCGCCCGGCTGCTGCGGGAGGCGCATGCGCTGACGACCGTAAGGCATCCCGGCTTCGTCGAGGTGCTCGACGCCGGCGTGTGCGCTTCCCATGGCCCTTATGTCGTGCTCGAGATGCTCGACGGGCGGACGCTCGATGGCATCCTGGCGGCGCGTCAGAGGCTGACGGTGGCAGACGCGGTGCAGATCGGCCGTCAGGTCTGCGACGCCCTCGCCCATGCGCACGCTCGCGGGGTCATCCACCGCGATCTGAAGCCGAGCAACATCTTCATCGCCCGCAACGAGGTCGGCGAGGAGACCGTGAAGCTTATCGATTTGGGGGTGGCCTCGATGGGGGAGCAGCAGCTGGCGCACCTCGACCACAAGCTCACCGCGGCCCACGAGGTCGTGGGCACGCCCGAGTACATGGCACCCGAGCAGCTTTGGGGTCGGGAGATCGATGCGAGGACCGACGTTTACGCGCTCGCCATGTCGCTCTACGAGTGCTTGACGGGCGAGGTGCCGTACGTCGGGGCCTACCCGGACGTCCTCGTGCAGGTCTCGAACGCAGCGGGGCCCCCTGCCGTTCGCGATCGGCGCGCGGACGTTTCGCCGGCGCTCGCGACGGTGATCGAGCACGCGCTCGAAAAGGAGACCACCGCGCGCTTCCAGTCGGTGGAGGAGCTCGGCCGCGCACTGCTCGCGGCGAGCGGCCTCACCCCGGCGCGCTCGGCCGTTCTGGCCGTGGCGGACGAGCCCGGGCCCCCGAGCGGAGAGCGATCGAGCGGGGAGCTGCCCAGCGGCGAGCTCCCGAGTGGCGAGCTGCCGGTTCAACGGACCGAGGAAGAGGACTCGGAGCGTGCGATCAAGCTCGTCCGAAAGAAGGCGCGACCGCCGGCCGCCGCGACCGACGGATCGCCCACGGCGTCACGTCGGCGGCAACACACGAGGGTCCCTTACCTGACGCCGGTGACGCTGATGTCGGCGAGCGGGAGCGCGATCCAGGCGCGGAGCGAGGAGATCAGCGAAGAGGGGATGCTCCTGCTGAGCCCCATCGGATTCCCCCCCGGGACGGCGTTGAAATTGAAGTTCGCGAGCCCGACGACGGGGGAGATGATCGTCATCGAGGGCAAAGTACGGTGGCTGCGGGAGGCGCGCGCCCGGAGTGCCATGGGCCTCGAGTTCGTCGACCTCTCGGCCGTGCTGCGTCGCGTCGTGGCGGACTACGTCGTCATGTTCCAGGCGGCCCACAGCTGAGCCGCTCCGGAGCGCCGCGGCGTGTGGTTTGGGTGTGTCAGGGCGGCGCGTCCGCGCAGCAGCGGACGCCCGTTTGTACCGAGCCGTACTCTTCCCCGTGAAAGGTGGTGGCAGGACGACACCGGTCACGCGCCGGCATCCACCAACCTCCCTTGAGCGCCGACCGATACTCCCCGGATGTCCTGTCTCGCCAAACCCACTCGTCGACGTTGCCGGTCATGCTCCTGGCCCCGAAGGGGCTCACGCATCGTTCGACGGTCGACGGCGATACCCGATTGTCGCGAAGCTTTCCCGTGGACGAATCGACGAGATTCATCTTGTCGATGTTGCAAGAGGCCGCGTCCCGAGCCAGGCCCGTGGGATAGGGGAACATCTGCTCGCCCTCGCAGGCGAACTCCCACTCGGTCTCCAAGCACAGGCGCTTGCCGTCTGCCTTGCAGATCTCCCGCGCGCGAAGCCACGAGACGCCGCCCAGCGGGAGGGTGTCTCCGGGTGCGACGTACTCGTCCCGATCGATGCAGAAGCGCTTGTGCACGCGTTCGCCGACGCACTCGCTCGGCGCGAAGACCGCACATCGAGCCAGTTTCGTCGAGGGGGGATCTTCCCACGTCTCGCACGACTGGCTCACCTCGGTGCAGTACTGGCCTTCGACGAGAACCATTCCCGCGCGGCAGGGGTCGGTCGGCGCCGGCGTGGGTGAGGGAGGCGCGTCTTCCGAGGTGGCGGACGAGATCGCGACTTGAGGTGGCGGCTCAGGCGTTGCCGAAAGGTCCTTCGACGCCGAGGCCGCCGCCACGACGAGCCCAACCAGAAACGACGCAGCTTGACGCATGACGACTACGACTCTTGTCGTGGCGCGTCGTTCGCGCGTCGAGAGTCGTCTCTCGAATACGCGCGACCGACTCGGATGTTTCCCTTGGGCATGCGCGATTTGTGCCGGAGGGTGGCTCGCGTGCGATTCGGATCCTTAGGGTGTGTCGTCCGAACTCTTGCTTCGACGCGCGACACGCGGGTCAGGGGTCCGCAAGAGTGGCGAGGCTTCGCCTCCTACTACGGCTGGGCCGACGGCGACCTGATCGACTCGAGGTGCAGCACGTAGACGAACGCGCGCTCCTGGAGCAGTGCGGCTACCGATGCGTGACCGATAAGCGACGGGCCGAGGGCCGGAAGGCTCGCCGTCCGAATCGCGCGCAGGACGCAGCGAGTGACGTCGGCGTCCGGAAAGCGCCCGCTCCCGCCCTCCGCGACGTCTGCGACCTCCCCGCTTGGAGCGATGCGGAACCGGAGCTCCATCCGACCGCCGGTGTCCGGGCGTCCGTCCAGGGCGGCGGCGTAGCATTCCTCGACGGCGGGCCAGGAAGCGCGCAGCGCCTGGCGCACGCGTCCCGCGTCGGCGATGGGGCGCGCCACGGGGACCGGCTCGTCGCCCGTCGCCAGGGTGATCGTCACGACCGCATCGGTGGGCGCGTCGGCGACAAAGAACGCCAGGTGTCGTGCTTCACGCGCGACGCAAGCCGCGACACTCTCGTCGCCCAGCGTCCATCGCGCCAGGTCGGAGCGCTCGACGGCGCCGTTTGCGGAGACACGCACCTGGAGGAACACCTTTCCGGCCAGCGCCTGATCGCGTCGGAGGCCCTCCTCGTAGCAGCGACGGAAAGGCCAGTAGCCCGCGCTGCGCGCAACGCGCTGCAGGTCCGCCGCGGGCGCGGGGCCGCGCGCGTCGACGACGTCCACGACGATCCCAGGGGCGGGGTGGTACGGCCGGCCGTGACGCCCGTGCGTCTTGATGCGGTCCGGCGGGACGTCCTCGGCCTCGCGCAGATGGACGACGTAGTGCGGGCCCTCGTCGACAAGGACGATGCGCGGGTGCTCGTTCGGAGCGGTGGGCTCGGCGGTCGGACTGGGGATGTTCTCGGGGGGCGGGCCGAGGCTCGCCGTTTCTTCGGCTGGGAGCGCTGGCTGGGCCGCGTCCGCTTCCGCGATCGGTGGAGGTGGCGTCGCCGGTGGTCGCGTGGGACGTCCTGCCGGTGGCCCAAGAGCCGCGTCCCCGTTGCGCGGCGAGCTGGCGCAGCCCGACGGGGTCGCGAGGGCGATCCACGCGGCCAAGCACCCCGCGCGTGCCCAGCTAGCCCGGAGTCGCATGGCCGCGTCTTAGCCTGGATTTCGCTCCGACGCGTGGGCACTACGGCTCTGGCAGCCCGGGCTCGATCCGCCAGTGGGCGCCTTCGCGCACACAGACCACGCTCGCGTGCTCGGTGTGTGCGTCCTCGCCCAGCACCTCGACCGTGGCGCGATCGCCGACCACGGCGGATCGCATCGCCTTCGGCCGAAAGGAGAGTCCGAAGAGCCCCGCGGCGAGCATCTCCCAGGGTTCCACCTGTCGGCCTTGAAGGCGGCTCGTACGCCGCGCGCGCTCCGCGAGGTTGCCGCGGGCCGCGGGGCCGAGCCGATCGAACGCGCGACGGATCGATGGAGGATCGTCCTCCGCCTCGTCGATCTCGTCGAGAAAGGCCCGCAAGGCCCCGTCCGGGGTGGCATCCGGAGGCGGCCGGCTACATGCGGGGAGGCCGAGCGAGAGGAGCCACGTCGTCGCGAGCAAGGGGAGGAGACAGGTATGACCTCGCGAGCGCGTGCTCATTTGAGCCGGTCCGTGTCCGCGCCTAGGGCGAGAAGTTGATCGTATAAATGCCCCAAGCGTCGCCCGGCGACTTTTGCTTGGGGAACTTGAGCTTCTTCACGAGCTCGCCCACGCAGTTGGTGACGTCGACGTCCGTCATCGACGACGCCTCGTCGCGCCAAGCGCGGACCTCTCCGTCGTTCGAGATGACGAACCGGACCTTGACCTCACCCGACGTGGACGGGTCGCGCTTGAGCCCGGCCCGATAGCAGCCCTGAACCTTGGACTGCGCGGGCCTCATCGTCTTGAGCACGTCGCCCGGCTGCATCTGATGAGGCGCCATCCAAACGTCGTCGGCGGCGGCGGGCTTCGGATCAGCTGCCGGGGGGGCGGCCGGAGGCTCGGGGGTGGCGCTCGCCGCCGCGGCGGTCGCAGGCTTGTCGGCAGGGGCCGCCGTGGACGTTCCTTGCTCGTTGCTCGAAGCCTTTTCGTCGTCCGAACTCTTCGGGTCCGGCGTTCCGCCCCCGCAGGCAGCGACGACCAGCGCGAGCGACACCAGAAACCATCGCATGGTGAGCCTCCTTGCGCGCGCAGCCTACCCACGAACCCAGTCCCGCGCACGGTGCGCCTTGGGTCTCGACCTCGTCTTCAGCCGACAGGAATTATTATGCTCACGCCACCCGCTCGTAGGCCACTTTCGCGGAGCCGGCGGGGTTCGACGGCGCCGAGAACTTGGCGTTGGGACTCACCGGCTCGTTACGATCGCGTCGTGGACCGCATCCGAACGGTTGGACTTTCGTGGGAGGGGAAGGCCGATCTGCTCGCCGCGGGGGACGGTGCTCCTTCCACGGTACCCCGGCGAACCTGGTCGACCGACGACGGCGGAAGCTCGCTTCTCGAGGGAGACAACCTGGACTGCTTGCTGAGGTTGGCCTCGGAGGCGCCCGATCGCGCGGCCCTCGCCTATCTCGATCCTCCGTTTTTCACGAACCGCGAGCATCAGGCGTGGCTGCGCAAGGCGGGCTCCCCGCGCGGCGCCGGGCGAACCCGTGTGCCCGCGTTCGATGACCGGTGGCCCGACCTTCAGGCCTGGCTCGACGCCCTGGGTCGGCGGCTCGCCGCGGTGCGGCGCCTTCTCGCCCCGCACGGCTCGATCGTGGTGCACGTGGATCCGAAGACCAGCCACTACGTCAAGGTCCTGGGGGACGAGATCTTCGGGTGGGACGCCTTCGCCAGTGAAATCGTTTGGCGCTATCGCCGCTGGCCCAGCAAGACGCCCAACTTTCAGCGAGTCCACGACGTGCTCCTCCGCTGGCGCAAAGACCCGCGAGCGGCGCCACGGTGGAATCAACCGTACGAACCGCTGGCCGCCTCCACCCTGGCCACGTGGGGAACGAACAAGCAGCGAGCCGTCTTCGACGCCGCCGGCCGCCGCAGGCGTTCATCGTCGACCGAAGAGCGGACGCGAGGAGTGCCGATGGGCGACGTCTGGGACATCGGCGTCATCGCGCCGATCTCGCGAGAGCGCACCGGATACCCCTCGCAGAAGCCCGAGGCGCTGCTCGAGCGTCTCCTCCGCGCCCTCTCGGATCCAGGCGATCTCGTCGTGGATCCATACGCCGGGAGCGGGACCACCCTCGCCGTCGCTTGGCGCCTCCGCCGGCGCTTCATCGGGATCGACGCGAGCCCGGTCGCGATCGAAATCGTGCGCGCTCGCGTCGCCGAGCTGGGCGCCGAGCTTCGCCCTCAGGCGGGCCCGGGCGGGGGCGGAACGGCGGACCCGGCGACGCCGAGGGCCGCGGCAAGTGCGCGCCAAAACAACCAAAAACGAACAAAAAGGGACTGCGACTCCGAAACGAACCGGGATACCGTTCCCGCGCTTGGCGGCGTATCCTTGTAGCGTGCGGTTCAGTCCCTTGGGCCTCGGCCTCCCTCTGGCCTTAGGGGCACTGCTCGGCTGCGCCAACATCGCCGGCCTCAGCGCATTTTCGAAGGGAGAGTGCACGGATTGTGTCGACGCGAGCGTCGACGTCGTGCACCCCAAGGACGCGTCGACGGCGCTGGACGTGGCGCACGAGACCGCCCCGGAGGACGTGACCCAACCGGTCGAGGCCACGGTGGAGGCCGGAGACGACAGCGCCGCGGGAGATGACGGCGGCACGGACGCCTCGTGCGGGGCGACCGACACGATCCTCAACTGCGGCGTCTGCGGGCGCCGATGCGACACGCTCCAGAGCCTCGGCGCCGCGTGCGTGGGACTCGCCTGCACGTACACGGGCTGCGCCGCCGGCTGGAAGGACTGCGACAACGGCGCGGACCTGGGCAACGCCGGGGGGTGCGAGACCTCGCTGTCCTCGCCGGAGAATTGCACCGACTGCGGCAAGTCGTGCGACACGACGCACAGCGTGGGGCCGTCGTGCAACGGCACGACCTGCGCGTACTCGAGCTGCATGCCTGGCTGGGTCGACTGCAACGCCAAGACGCTGCCCAACCTCGATGGGTGCGAGACGGATGTGACAAGCGTCTTCAGTTGCGGCGGCTGCGGGAACACCTGCGACGATCAGCACAGCACCGGCGCGAGCTGCGACGGCACGACGTGCTCCTATACCGGATGCGCGCCCGGGTGGGCGGACTGCAAGACCGCGCCTCCGGACACCGACGGCTGCGAGACGAAGGTGTCGACGGGTCAGGCATGCGGGGTCTGCGGGCAGACGTGCAGCCCGACCCACGCCAGCGCCTCGGCTTGCGACACGACGGGGGCGACGCCGACCTGCAAGTACACGTGCGCCGCCGGCTGGGCCGACTGCAACATGACGCCCCCCGACACGAGCGGCTGCAACACGTCGCTCTCGTCGCCCGGGGACTGCGGCAAGTGCGGTCAGGCCTGCGATACGACGCACAGCATGGGCGCGAGCTGCTCGGGGGTCGACGCCGGGGCGGCCCTCTGCAAGTACACGGGGTGCAACCAGGGCTGGGCGAACTGCAACACGACCGCGCCCGACACCAACGGGTGCGAGACCTCGCTCGCCTCGCCGTCGAACTGCGCCAAGTGCAATCAGGCATGCAGCACGCAGACGGGTCCCGCCTCGTGCGACGGCACCAAGTGCAGCTATACGTGTAACCAGGGCCTCTCCGATTGCAACGGGACGACCGCGCCGAACACCGACGGCTGCGAGTGCGCAACGCCGGGCTGCTGCGGCTCGGGGTGTCAGACGAAGCACAACACCGGCGTTTCGTCGCCCACCAACTATTTCGATTGCAACGCCACCGGGAACGGCCAAGCGCAGGCGATGGCCGCTTGCGGCGCTTTCATGACCGCCAACGGCGGCAGCCCCGGAGCGTGCTTCCAGAGCCAGACCGGCGGCCTGCCGTGCTGCTGCTTCGGCACGGCGCAGTCCATTTGTGGGTCGGCGGGGAACAAGTGCTACTGCTGGCAGTACGGCGGTCCGAACAGCGGCACCGTGCAGACCATCAACGGCACTTGCAAGGCCTCCTGCGGCAACAACAACGACCCCAGTTGGAATTGACCGCCCTCGCTGGGTTCCGCGCGCGGCGCAACCCCTAACCTACATTGGCGCACCCACGAGGGACGCCCCTGCTTCGCTCGGGGCACGGGCTCGCGTCACCGAGGGGAGTGCGCGATACTTCCTTGGGTGAGCATCCCGGTGCCCCAACCGTCCCCCCTTGCGCCGGGGTTCAAGCTCGATCGCTACGAGCTGCTCTGCCCGATCGCGGAGGGGGGCATGGCCAGCGTGTGGATTGCGCGCCAGACCGGCAAGCACGGTTTCGAAAGGTTCGTCGCCATCAAGACGATTCTGCCGAAATTCGCCGCCGACAGTCGATTCCAGACCATGTTCCTGGACGAGGCTCGCATCGCGGCGCGCATCGAACACGCCAACGTCGCCCAGGTGCTCGACGTGGGCGAACAGCACGGCACGACATATCTCGTCATGGAGTACGTCGACGGCGAAGCCCTCTCGACGGTCCACCGCGCCGTGAAGAGGAAGGGGGCGCGCCTTCCTCCCGGCGTCACACTGCGCATCATGGCCGACGTGTGCGGGGGCCTGCACACGGCCCACGAGCTCCGCGGCGACGACGGGCAGCTTCTCGGCGTCGTCCACCGCGACGTCTCCCCGCAGAACGTCCTTTTGAACATGAAGGGCGTCGCGAAGCTGATCGACTTCGGGATCGCCAAGGCTCGCGATCGCGTGGCGGGCGACACGAACGCCGGGACCGTCAAGGGCAAGGTTCGATACATGGCGCCCGAGCAGGCCCTCGGCAACGCGATCGACCGGCGGGCCGACCTCTGGGGTATCGGCGCGATCCTTTATCACCTGCTGTCGGGCAAGCCGCCGTACGACGGTGAAAATGACGTGCAGACGCTGCTCGTCTTGACGAGCGGGCGGCCTCCCGTCCCCCTCCCGCCGAACGTGCACCCGGCCATCAGCCGGGTCGTCAAGCGCGCGCTCGCGGCCGACCCGGAAAAGCGCTTCGAGACAGCCGCCCAGATGCAACAGGCGATCGAAGACGCGATGGTCGAGGCGAAGCTCGTCACCGGCGCCGCGGCGGTCGCCACCACGCTCCAGGAGTTTATCGGGGACCGCGCGCAGAAGCGCAAGGATGCCATCTCGCTCGGCATCAAGGCCGCCACGGACCGCGAGAAGTACGCGGCCCTCATGCGCTCGAACGTCAAGACCACGGGCAATCACACGGACACGTCGCGGACGAGCGTGCCGACGGTCCAAGGGCTCGGTCCCGTCACCTCCGTCACCTCGGCCACGCCGATCAGCGCGGTCGGGGTCCCCGGCACCTCCGACACCGCGTCGACCTCCAAGTCGAACGGCACGCTGGGGTCGGCCTCCCTCGACGTCCCGCGCGGCCGGCAGGCGCGCAACCGGGCGGCGGCCATTTTCGGCGCGGTCATGGGCGTCGCGATCGGCATCGTGGGGCTCGTCATGTTCGCCACCCGCGATTCGTCGGGGCACGGGTCGGCCGCGGGCCACGAGCCGCCCCCGCCCGCGTCGTCAATCCGGACGGTTCCGGTGGAGGAACTTCCGTCGGCGCCAGTCACCGCTTCTCCAGACCCGACGAGCAGCGCTACCATCGGCGCTCCCGTGGTCCGTCCGCAGGCGCCGCAGGCGCCCGAAACGGCGGAGGGCCCGGGCCCGAATGCCGCCCCCCCTTCCCTGCCAATGCGCCCCCCTCCGCGGACGTTCCCGTCGAGGCCCGGCGCGCCGGTCAAAAAGAGGACGATCGACGATGGGTTCTAGCTGTGTGCGTCTCGCCGCCGCGGCCGTCGCGCTTGCGGTCTTGGGCGCGGCGGTGCCGGCGTTGGCCGACCCGACGGCAGCCGACCGGGAGACGGCGCGGTCCCTCATGGCCGAGGCGCGCGAGCTCCGAGACAAGGGCGATCTTCAGGGCGCCCTCAAGCGCTTTCAAGCGGCCGACGGCATCATGCACGTGCCGACGACGGCGTTCGAGGTGGCGAAGACCCAGGCGGCCGTCGGGCTCCTCGTCGAGGCGCGCGACACGATCGCCCTCATCCGCAAGAGCCCTCAGAAGCCCACCGACCCCGAGCCGTTCAACGAGGCCCGCAACAAGGCCGAGGAGCTCGACACCGCGCTCGAGGGGCGCATTCCGTCGCTCTCGATCTCGGTGGAGGGCGCGACCGAAGGGGAGACGCCGACGATCAGCATCGACGGGGTCCAGCTACCCGCCGCCGCCGCGGGCCTTCCACGCCGTGTCGATCCCGGACATCACGTCGTCACCGCGAAGACCGCGGCAGGGGAGGGGTCCCAGGACGTCGACGTTCGCGAGAAGGAGTCGAAGCAGGTCCAGGTCACGATCGTCGCGGGAACGACGCCGCCCATGGGCGGACCGGACAACGGCGGGCAAACGCCGCCGGCGGAGGCGGGCGGCGAGGAAGAGACGACCTCCCACGCGCCGAGCCTGCTGACATGGGTCGGAGTCGGCGTCGCGGGAGCCGGGGTGCTCGCTGGCTCGATCACGGGTCTCATCGTGCTGTCCGACACGTCGAAGCTCTCGAGCGACTGCAACAAGCAGACGAAGCAGTGCGTCACCATGAGCTCCCAGAACGAGCTATCCTCCGCGAACTCGCTCGCGACGGTCTCCACCATCTCGTTCATCGTGGGGGGCGTGGGGGCCGCGCTCGCGGTCGGGTCGCTCGTGGTCGGTCACGGGATCCCGGCGGCGGCGACGGCCCCTCCCCCGTCGGCCGCCTCGCGCGTCGAGGTGATCCCGTGGATCGGGCTCGGGAGCGCGGGGGTCCGGGGAACCTTCTAGGTTTCCTTGCCTCCGGCGAGGCGGGCCCGGTACCTTCGCGAGACGGGGGGGCACTCCCTCCTCCGGGGTCCGACTGAGCTTCGCGCGGCCCCGGGATCGTAGCCCGCGCCTCGCGGGGCGTGCCGCTGGCCTTCTCCCATGACCCTGTCGTCCAAGCAGCTCATTTCGCTCGCCGCCGTCATCGGCGTGGGATTCGCTGCGACCTTCGTCGCGAAGGACTCGGCGCCCGTCCTCATGCTCGTCGCGCTCGTCGGCGCGATCGGGATCGCGGTGTCGGGCGCGGGCGGGTCGCAGCCGTCGCTCCGCGGGTTGCTCGAAGCCGCGCGCCGCGTCGCCTCGGGGGAGCGGCCCAGTCCGCCGGCGCACGCGGCGGGCGACGTGCTGCGTCTGTACGAAGCGCTCGGCTCGCTCGCCGATCAGCGTCGCAAGGACGGCGCCGAGCTCGGGGCCAAGCGCGACCAGATCGCCGAGTACGAGCGGATGCTCGAGGAGAGCGCCACGCACCTCGAGGCGAACGTGCACGCCCAAGTCTCGGCCGCCGACGAGACGTCGCGGCTCATCAAAGATCTGACCAGCGTCGTCCACGAGATCGCGGCGCACCTCGAGGCTCTCACCCAGAGCGCCGAGGAGTCGTCCAGCTCGATCCTCGAAATGACCGCCACGCACGACGAGGTCGCCGAGAACGTCGGCGAGCTCGCGGGCAGCGTTCGCGAGACCGTGAGCTCGATCGAAGAGATGGCCTACTCCATCAAGGAGGTCGCCAAGAACGTCGATGCGTTGTCGCTGACTGCCGAAGAGACCAGCAGCTCGATGAACCAGATGGACGTCTCCATCGACCAGGTTCAGAGCAACGCCAACGAGACGGCACGCCTTTCCGAGGAGGTCGCGCTCGACGCCGAGAAGGGCGCCGAGGCCATCCTGAAGACCATCAGCGAGATCTACCGAATCAAGGAGAGCTCTCAGGAGGCCGTCGCGGTCATCTCCAGCCTCGGGTCGCGAATCGAGGCCATCGGCCAGATCGTGAACGTCATCGACGACGTCGCCGAGCAAACGAACCTCCTCGCGCTCAACGCCGCCATCATCGCCGCGCAGGCGGGCGAGCAGGGGAAGGGCTTCGCCGTCGTGGCCGACGAGATCAAGGACCTGGCCGAGCGCGCCGGCGCGAGCACGCGCGAGATCACGGACCTCATCAAGACGGTGCAGCACGAGAGCAAGAACGCGATCGCCGCCGTCGAGCGCGGGGCGCACAACGTCGACCGCGGCGTCGAGGTATCGAACGAAGCCGAGCGCGCGCTCAAGAAGATCCTCGAGAGCTCGCAGAAGAGCACGAACATGGTCCGCGCCATCGCGCGCGCGACGGTCGAGCAAGCCAAAGGGAGCAAGCAGGTCACCGACGCCATCGGGCGTATCGCCGAGACGGTCCAGCAGATCGCGGCTGCCACCGCCGAGCAAGCCCGCGGCTCGGAGCTCATCATGAAGAGCGCCGAGAAGATGCGCATCATCACGCAGCACGTGGAGCGAAGCTCGCAGGAACAGGCGCGTGGCGGGCGTCAGATCTCCGGCGCGATCGAGACCATCTCGAACATGGTGACGCAGCTCAACTCGAGCCACAAAACGCAGGCCGCCGGGAGCCAGCAGCTCCTCGTCTCCGCCTCGCGAATCGAAGGCAGCGCGGCTGCGCAGCAGCAGAGCCTCAAGCAGCTCATGGTGGCGATCGATCGGCTAAAACGAGCCGCCGAGTGATCTTCAAAGCCTGACGGCGCAGACGGCGCGCGACCCGCGCACCACCACGGCGCCCGCCCCGGCGTACACGGTCGGGCTGCTACCGAGATCGCCGGCGTCGATCGTCCAGCGCGGCACGGCGCGCCGTCCGAGGACGCGCCCCTCGTGGTCGATCGCGAATCCGCCGACCTCGACACGCCCATCGCGTCCCTCTCGATGCGCGAGGAGCAGATCGCCGAGGGCAGCGTCGAGAACGTACGGTCCTCGCGCGCCCAAGAGGATCGTGTCGAGGCGCCCGTCCGGGCGCGCGCAGACGAGCGGGGTGCACGGTACGCCGTCGGGCCCCAGGCTCTGAAAGAGGAGCTCCCCGTTGGGACGCCGCGCAATTCGCGCCGCGTCGCCGAGGTGGGCGGAGATCGAGATGCGGTCGTCCTGCGCCCGCCACCGGAGCGTCCCCGATACGCCGTCGACCGCGAACGCCTCGATCCGCGCGCGCTCCGGCCGGACCGCGTCCTCGGCGAGGGCCACGGCGCAAACGACTCCCTCGCCCCCCAGCGCGTGGATCTGTGCGGCCGGGCCCGAGACGCTCGCTTGCGCCCACGCCGAGTCCCCACCGCTCGGAGCGTCCAGCGCGTTCAAGCGCAGGATCTCGGGAGGCACCTTGTCGTCGTTGCCGTCCCAGCGGCCGTCCCGGGGGACGAACAAGTGTCGACCGCCCGCGCACGCGTCTCGGGCCAGCGGGGGAGACTCCGTGGCGGGTCGCTCCTCGGCCAGTCGCGTCGACGCGGGTCCGCCCGTGGCGCCCGCGAAGGCGTAGGCACGCATACGCACGGAATCGGGTTCGGCGGTCGCGTCGAGCTCCAGCCATAGTCCCGCGTCGGGCGCCGCCCACGCGTCGAGCACGTCGTCGTGCCGGACCCCGTCGGCCAGCAATACGGTGCGCCGGTGCTGCGGGCTGAGGTCCGCGAACGAGAGTGCGTACCAAAAGATCGGCTCCCCCCGACGCGTGGCCACGACGTGCACGCACTCTCCCTCAACCAGCATCGCGGCGACCGGCACCGGGTCAGGCAGCCCTCTCCGCGCGACCTGCACGCCAGTGTGGGCGTCGAGCACGTAGATGACGGCGTGCTCCCATCCAGGTGCGCCGGTATCGCGCGGCGCCATGGTCGCGACCACAATGCTCGTCCCCGCGACGCGGACCTGGTCGATGCGGCCGCCGTGCTCGGGCTCCCACGACCAGGCCACCACCGGTCGCGGGCGATCAATTTCCGCGGCGACCGCACGAGCTCCCCCCGGGTCACCCCTTCGGTGTGTCCATTCACCCAGGATTACCGAGGCCATGGAACCCCGGTATATCAGAGAGCCTCGAAGTACCCGAGCCGCAGAAAAACGGCCCCATGCGTTGCTGAGAGGGTGCCCTTGGGCTGCGCGAGGCGCCCTAGATGCTGCTGTTCAGCGGGTCGAACTTGTTCCCGCCCGTCGTGAACACAGGCGACTTCGAGCGTGAGGTCCCTTGCGACGGACTGCTCCCGCTCGACGGGTGGGCCGCGGCGCGTGCCTTCGAACGCTGATCGCGCTGCTTGTCCGCATCGAGAAGCTTCTGGCGCGTCGAATCCGTAAACCGCGGAGTCAATGGTGAATCCCCGCCAGGCGCGGCGGCTACCGGTGGCGTGGCGGCAGCCGGCGGGGGAGGCGGTGCCGGTGAGGTCTCCGGGGGGGGCATGGCCGCGGGCGGCGGAGTGACCACAGCGGCTGCAGCCGTCGAGCCCCCACCCCCACCCAAGAGCTGCGCCCGCAGGTCGGGCCGCGCGGCGCCCACGCCCCCTGCCGCCAAGAGCGCGACCGCAAGTCCGCCGATGACCCACCGTTTGCCCCCGCCGGACTTCTTGTGGAACGGCATGTCCAGATCGAGATCGCCGGCGTCGCCGAGGTCCATGCTGACCGGGCGCAAGCTGTTCGGGTTCGGCACGGGGGCGGGCGCTACGTAGGGCGCGCGCACGGGTACGGCCGCGGTCATGGGCGCGGTGACGACGGCGGGCCTCGGTTGAGCGACCGGCGCAGCGGCCACGGGAGCTACGGCCGGAGTCGGCGCCGCGTCGTCCAATCCAGCGGCGTCCGCGAGCTTCATCCATCGTGTCCCGCCGGCGGCGAGCACCATGGTGTTCTCATCGATGTGGCCCCCCTGGAACGCCTCGTCGAGCTGGTCCAGCGTGACGCGATGAACCTCGCCGTCCGGGAGCTTCACGTACCAGAGATCGCCGCTGCCGTTCATGGAAAACCCTCCTAGCCAACAGGCGAGCCTAGAGGATGGCAAAGGGCCTTTCGCTTCGCACGCGGAGAACGCAAGAAAATCGCGTCTTGACAAGGACAACGGATCCATACAGTGAGGACACCCCAAAAGACTACACCTCCCGACCGGAATTGGTTCAGGCGGGGCCGCATCGCTGACGACCCCGTTGGGGGACGATCCGCTATCCCCGAGCCCCCCAAATTCGATTCTTCGACCGTTTTTCCGGGTCGCGCTCTCAGACGTCTCGCAACGAACCGGCGCCCCTCGTCGACGGGGGGGCATGGGTCTTCTTCTTCGTTCTCGGTGGATGGGGTGCGCCTGCGCTTTTCTCGCCACCGCATGCTCTGGAGCGAGCGGCGTCCTGGCCGGGGCCGGTAGCGAGGACTGTGATGCCGCGTGCGACGCGACCGCGAGGACACCGGGGTCCCGCGGACGGTTCCAGGTGCCGGGCCCGGCGCCCACCGGGAGCGTCACGTCTGCGGGCGGGCGCGTATCGCGTCTGGTCTTCGCCGTCGTGGGCGATACGCGTCCCGCGACGGAGGACGACACCTCGGGGTACCCATCGCAAGTCATCGCGCCCATCTACGGGGCCATCGAGGCGCTCCGTCCGCGCCCCCAGTTCGTCGTGGCCACAGGCGACTACGTCTTTGCGTCGGGCCGCGGTGGCCAGGCCTTGCCGCAGCTCGCCCTGTACCGCGCAGCGCGGTCGCGTTTCTCGGGCCCGGTCTTTCCTGCCCTCGGAAACCACGAGTGCACGGGGGCAACGGCATCCAACTGTGGGAGCGGAGCCCCGGACGGGGTCACAGCCAACTACTCGGCCTTCCTCGACACGATGCTCGCGCCGCTCGGACAGGCCCTCCCCTATTACGCGATTCGCGTTGACGACATCGACGGTCGATGGACCGCCAAGCTCGTGTTTGTCGCAGCCAACGCCTGGTCAGCCGAGCAAGAAGCGTGGCTCGATGCAGCCCTCGCTGTGCCCACGACGTACACGTTCGTCGTTCGGCATGAACCCGCATCGGCCACCGTCGCCCCGGGGGTGGTCCCGTCCGAGCGGATCATGGCGCAACATCCCTATACTCTCGCGCTCGTAGGCCATACCCACACCTATCGACACGGCCCCGACGCCCCCCGAGAGGTCCTCGTAGGCAACGGCGGCGCCCCCCTCACCGCCAAGTCCTACGGCTTCGCCGTGATGGCGCTGACCCAGGATGCATCCGTGGCGGTCGACATGATCGATTGGCAGACGGGCGCGACGGACGCCGCATTTCACTTCACCGTCCAGCCTGATGGCTCCCCGGGGGGAGTCACTGCGCCGGGTAACTGAAGACGAGGACTCGGGCGTTGGCCGGGTCCGCCTCGTACGCGGTCCCGCTCGAGTCGGCCACCGGATTGCGAGCGCCCTCGGGGGTTTCGCCGCTGGCGACGATGGTCGCGTGCCCCTGCTCGTCGACGTGCGCCACCGTCAGTCGTCGAGCCCGCGCCGCCCCGACGAAGAGGAGTCGACGCGCCGGAAGCCAATCGATGTTGTCGACTCCGGCTCCCGTGTCGATCGTCGCCGCCCGTGCGCCCTCGTGCGCGCGGTCGAGGACGACCACGTGGTCCGTGCAGGCGACGAAGACGAGGTCGTGCTGGGAGTCGACGGCGATCCCGCGCGGGCCGGCCTCGCCGCAGTCCGGATGGTACGGGCCGCCGACAGGCTTGTGGCCTCGCACGTCGATGACGAGGGTGCGGTCCTTGTCCTCCAAGTTCGTGAAGAAGAGCCCGCGGGCGTCGTCCACCGCGTAGCCCTCGGGCGAACCGTCCAGGCGAACCACGGTCTTCGAAGCAAGCGCCTCGGGCCGCGTGGCGTCGAGGACCGTGATCGACCGATCGCGGGGCGTGGTGACCCAGACCTCCCTGGCGGAGGCTACGTACGCCACCCCGTCGGTGGGGCTCGAGAGCTTCAGGCACTTGCCTAGCGTGAGCTTGCGCGAATCCACGGGACACACCTCGCCGGTGGCCCGGTCCCCCACGAAGACGAAGCCGTCGCCCGCCGAAGCAGCGCTCGGTCCCATCACCCTCTTTCTTCCCTGCATCTCCCGTTCGGCGGTCTTGAATCCATCCACCCGGCTCCACGTCTGGGCGGCGACGTCCAAGACGTCGACGCTCGCGGTGTCGCCGACGGGGACCCAGACCCTGCCGTTCGCTGCGTCGTACGCCAGATAGTCGAGCGTCACGGGCGCGGTTGCGCCGGGCAGGGGCAGGGCCTTCCACGTCAAGCTGGCGGGACCCGCGGGCGTCGCGGCGGGCGCAGGCGCAGGCGCGGGCGCAGCCGGAGGGCCCGACGCGGGCGCAGCAGACGCGGGCGCAGGCGGAGGCGCAGACGCAGGGGCGGGCGTGGCGGGCGCGGTCGCACAGGACAGGGCCGCGATGGAAAGAAGCGAGGCATACGTGCGCAGCATGACCACCTCAAGCGAGGGGTTTACAGCAACGGCGAAAGATCGGAAGCATCTCGTCATGCTTCAAGCCACTCCCGAGCTCGCATGCATCGTCGACGCTTCGCGGCTCGCGGGGGGGGCCCTCATGCGAAGGTTTGTGGATCGCTCGGCGCTGAACGTCGAGCTGAAGGGCCCCGCTGACTTCGTGTCGGAGGCGGACCGGGAGGCCGAGGACATCCTGCGCTCGACGCTCCTCGGCACCTATCCGAGATTCGGGTTCTTGACAGAGGAGAGCGTACCGACCGAGGGAATCGACACACGCGCCCGCTTCATCGTCGACCCGCTCGACGGAACGACCAACTTCCTCATGGGGATCCCGCACTTTGCCGTCTCCGTGGCGTTGGAGCGCGACCGCCGGATAGTCGCCGGAGTGGTCTTCGATCCCGCGAAGGACGAGATGTTCGTCGCGGAGGAGGGCGGCGGCGCGTGGCGGTTCCCCGGGGGCAAACGAATGCATGTATCGGGCGATCGGGACTGGTCGCGCGCGGTCGTCGGGACGGGCATCCCGCACGCGAACTCGGCCGGTCGCCATGCGTCGTACTTGCCGATGCTGGCCGCGGCGATGCGAGAGGCGGCGGGGATACGCAGGCTCGGCGCGGCGGCGTTGGACCTCGCCTACGTGAGCGCCGGGCGGTTCGCGGCGTTCTTCGAGGTGGGGCTCAAGGCCTGGGATCTGGCAGCCGGCGCCGTTCTGGTCCGGGAGGCCGGCGGGCGTGTCACAGGCCTTTACGATCCGTCCGCCGAGAGCGCGGCGGCGTCGCGATTCCTCGAGACGGGCGACGTGCTGGCTACGAACGGGCTCCTGCACGAATCGATGTCGTCGTTGCTTCGTCGCGCGCCGGCGCCGCCCGACGTGTGACGGCGACCACCGCCGCGCAGGTGCCTGCGACGACGAGCTGGGCCGTCCTCGCGACGAGGGCGATCGAAAGGGCGCGGGCGGGAGCGGCCGACAGCCCGAGGGCGCCCGCGAACGCGCGGTACGCGCCGTCGACGACGCCCACCTGGTTGGGCAGGACGTCGCCCGCCGTGGCGCCGACGAG
>Ga0070735_10001314_pt1 | contig 24318 bp, 21 predicted proteins | sample Coa_R1_FD_66443 | JGI IMG/M metagenome (GOLD analysis project Ga0070735, IMG submission 66443) | Surface soil microbial communities from Centralia Pennsylvania, which are recovering from an underground coalmine fire - Coalmine... | ecosystem: Environmental > Terrestrial > Soil > Unclassified ...
CCTCCAATCGGATGATCATCTGCGTGCCCGCTGAGCGCGGCGGTAGACGAACGTGTTGACCAGCACCGCGAGGAACAGCACGATGCCCAGGAAGGTGAAGTCCCACGAGCTGTCCCAGCCCGCGTAGATCACGCCCTGGAAGGCCATGCCGATGATGCAGGCGCCGAGCGCGGCCCCGACCGCCGAGCCGTACCCGCCGGTGAGCAGGCACCCGCCGACCACCGCGGCGATGATGTAGTAGAACTCGTACCCGACACCCTGCTCGGACACGGCCGACGAGGCCTGGGTGAAGGAGATGATCCCGACCAGGCCCGCGGCCAGCGAGGTGGACAGGAACAGCATCGTCTTGGTCCGGCCCACCGGGACGCCGGTGTTGCGGGCCGCGTTCGCGTCCCCGCCGACCGCGTAGATCCAGTTGCCGAACGTCGTCCGGCTCAGCACCCAGGCGCCCAGGACGGTCACCGCGATGAACCACAGGACCGCGGTCTGGTACCCGCTGGGCAGCGAGGTGCTGTTCCCGAACGAGCTGCCGAACACGTCTTTGGCGCTGGCCAGGCCGCCGGCCGAGGTCCCGTTCAGCGCGACCTGCGTGCTCCCGTGGTTGACCAGCAGCACCCCGCCGATGCTGACGCCGCGCAGCACGAAGAACGTGGCGAGCGTGACGATGAAGCTGGGCAGCTTCGATCTGACCACCACGAAACCGTTCAGCAGGCCGATCAGCGCGGCGAACACCAGCGTGCCCGCGATGGCCAGCCAGGCGTTCCAGTGCAGGTGGCCGACGAGCAGGGCCATGACGATGGCGGTGGCCCCGGTCATCGCCCCGGCCGACAGGTCGAACTCCCCGCCGATCATGAGCAGGCCGACCGGCACGGCCATGATCCCGTAGAAGGCCGCCTGCTGGCTCCACGAGGCCAGCCCGGTCTGGGAGAACCACAGGTGGTTCGACGTGGCATCGAAGCCAGCGAAGATCACGAAGATGGCGATGACGCCCATCAGCGCGCCGAGTTCCGGCCGCTGCATGAGCCTGGTCAGCCTGCTGACCTGGACGATGCGCTCGTCCGCCTGGCCCGGGGGCGCTCCCGCCCCCGGGCCGCTGGCCACTGCTACCACCGTTAGTCCTCGCCCGCGTTGATGGCGGCCTGGACGGTCGAGACGTTGTTCTTGTTCACGATCAGCGGTCCGGTGTCCAGGACCTGGCCCGGGGAGACCGAGTTGCCGTGCGCCTTCAGGTACAGGTAGAGGGAGACGATCGGCATGTAGCCCTGCAGGTACTGCTGCTGGTCGATGGCGAAGTCCAGGGAGCCGTTCTGCAGGTCGGTCACGACCGTGCTGTTCAGGTCGAACGTGGCGATCTTGGCCTTGGCGCCCGAGCCCAGGGCGGTGATCAGGGCTCCGGCGATGGCGTTGTTGAGCGTCATCACCGCGTTGATCTGCGGGTGCGCCTGCAGGTAGGAGACGATCTGCTGGTCGGCCTGCTGCGGGTTGCTGGCCGCGTTGGGCGTGGACAAGATCAGCTCGGTGCAGGCCGGCCCGCTGCTCGGGGCCGAACCGGTCGAACAGGTCGACCCGGCGCCGAGCGCCTGCGCGATGCCGTTGCAGCGGTCCAGCAGGTTCTGGCCCGACTGGTGGATGACGCACAGGACGTTGGTCTCGCCCTCGCTCTTGAACTGAGCCCCGGCCTGCTGCCCGGCCACCTGCTCGGGCTGCCCGACACAGGTGATCGCCTTGGTGGCGGCCAGGTCGGTCGGGTCGCAGCCGGCGTTCAGCATGACCACGGGGATGCCCGCGGCCTCGGCCTTGGCGATCGTCGCGTTCATCAGGCTCGCGTCGTGGTCGGAGACGGCGATCCCGTTCACGTGGGCGTTGATCGCGTCCTGGATCTGGGCGTTCTCGGCGTTGTCGTCCGGCTCGGCCTGGCCTTGCTGCTGCGAGCCGTAGACCTCGCTCAGCTTGCAGCCCAGCGCGGACGCCGCGTCCTTGGCGCCCTTGTAGACCACGCTCCAGAAGCTGCCGTTGTCGCCGTGGGTGATGACCGCGAACGTGTACCCGCAGCCGCCGGACCCGGTTGCAGCCGTGGTGCCCGATCCCGAGCTTGAGCTCGAACCGCTCGAGGAGCACGCGGTAACCAGTAGCAGCGGCACCCCGAGGAGCGCCACCAGCACCTTTTTGCTCACATGCATGTTCCCTCTCCTTGCCAGAGGCGCCGCATAGTGCCCGAAAATTAACACGCCCCTCATGTCATGTCAATAGTATGTAAGGAGGTCAGGACAATATACACTTAACTGAGACCCGCTCTATACTGCTGGCATCAACACGGCTCCCCAGCGAGCCCCGCATGCTGGGAGGCGCCATGACCGAGCGACCGCTCGACCGCAACAGCCCGATCCCGCTGTACTTCCAGATCGCCGAGAACCTCAAGCGGGCCATTGAGGAGGGGGCGCTCAAGCCCGGCGAACGCCTGGACAACGAACTCGACCTGGCCGAACGCCTCGGGGTCAGCCGCCCCACCGTCCGCCAGGCGGTGCAGCGCCTGGTCGAGCAGGGCCTGGTGGTCCGCCGCCGGGGCCTCGGAACGGTCGTCATCGCGCCGCGCATCCTCCGGTCGGTGGCCCTGACCAGCCTTTATGACGACCTGTCGGCCAGTCACCGGCATCCGGCCACCACGGTGCTGGCCGCGCGCGAGGTCCAGGCCGACGACGAGACCGCCTCGATCCTGGCGCTGCCCGCGGGTGCCTCGGTGCTGTCGGTGCAGCGGCTGCGGCTGGCCGACGGGACGCCGCTGGCCATCATGCACAACTTCCTGCCCGCCGGGCTGCTGAAGGGCCGCCCGGAGGACCTGCTGGACAAGACCGGCCTGTACGAGCTGCTGCGCAGCCAGGGCGTGGAACTGCACGCGGGGGAGCAGGTCATCGGGGCCAGGCACGTCACGGCACACGAGGCCAAGCTGCTGCAGGCGCCCCGGACCGCCACGGTCCTCACCATGACCAGGACGACGTTCGACGGCACCGGACGGCCGGTGGAACACGGTAGTCACGCCTACCTCGCCGACCGGTACTCCTTCAAAATGACCCTGATCGCCCATTGAAAACCCTTTTATGCCGAACGGGCCACACTGCGTGCTCCCGTTACAAGTAAGGTCGCTGGCGCTCCTTGGCCTTCTCGTAGCTGGTTCGTGCGTCCCGGGTGCTGGCCAGCGCGGCCACCTCGGCCACCGGCACGTCCCACCACGCGTCGCTGGCGGGCGCGCCCACCAGCGGGTCGGTCTCGATGTACACCAGCGTGGTCCGGTCCGCGGCCCGCGCCTTGACCAGCGCCCGGCGGAACTCCTCGATGGTCCGCGTGCGCAGCACGTATACGCCCAGGCTGGCGGCGTTGGCGGCCAGGTCGACGGGCAGGAACCCGCCATCCAGCCGTCCGCCGGGACCGCGGTACCGGTAGCTGGTGCCGAACCGCTGCGAGCCGACCGACTCCGACAGGTTCCCGATCGACGCGAACCCGTGGTTGTCCACGCACACCACGACCAGCTTGACCCCCTCCTGCACGGCCGTGACCAGCTCGGCGGACATCATCAGGTAGGAGCCGTCGCCGACCATGACGAACACCTCGCGGTCCGGCGCGGCCAGCTTGGCCCCGAGCCCGCCGGCGATCTCGTAGCCCATGCACGAGTACCCGTACTCCACGTGGTAGCCGCCCGGATCGCGGGTGCGCCACAGCTTGTGCAGGTCTCCGGGCATCGATCCGGCCGCGCACAGCACGACGTCCCGTTCCTCGGCGACCTCGTTGACCACCCCGATGACCTCGGCCTGCGCGGGCCGCGGCTGGTGCCGGGTGGTGTAGGCGGCCTCCACCGTGGCCTGCCAGCGGGCCGCGAGCTCCGCGGCCTTTTTCCGGTAGGCGGGCTCGGTCTTCCACCCGGCCACGGCCAGGGCCAGGGCCTCGAGCGCGGCCCGGGCGTCGGCCACCACCGCCACCCCGGACTGCTTGGCCGCGTCGAACGAGGCCACGTTGATGTTGACGAACCGCACCCCCGGCTTGGCGAACGCGGTACGCGAGGCGGTGGTGAAGTCGCTCCAGCGGGTGCCGATGCCGATCACCACGTCGGCCTGGGCGGCAAGCTCGTTGGCCGCGGTGGTCCCGGTGGCGCCGATCGCGCCCGCGCACAGCGGGTCGTCGGAGCGCATCGTGCCCTTGCCCGCCTGGGTCTGGCCGACCGGGATGCCGAAGGCCGCCGCGAACTCCTGCAGCGCGCCGGTGGCCTCGGAATACAGCACCCCGCCGCCGGCCACGATGAGCGGCCGCTTCGCGGACCGGATCACCTCCGCCGCGCGGGCCACGGCCGCCGGGTCCGGCGGCGTCCGGGGGATGTGCCAGACCCGCTCGCGGAACAGCTCGGCGGGCCAGTCGTACGCCTCGGCCTGCACGTCCTGCGGCAGCGCCAGGGTCACCGCGCCGGTCTCGGCCGGGTCGGTCAGCACCCGCATCGCGGCCAGCAGCGCCGACGGCAGCTGCTCGGGTCGCCAGATCCGGTCGAAGAACCGCGACACCGGCCGGAACGCGTCGTTGACGCTGATGTCCTGCCCGGCCGGATCCTCGAGCTGCTGCAGCACCGGATCGGCCACCCGGGTCGCGAAGACGTCCCCGGGCAGCAGCAGCACCGGCAGCCGGTTGATGGTGGCCAGCGCCGCCCCGGTGACCATGTTCGTCGCGCCGGGCCCGATGGAGGACGTGCACGCCAGCGCGGACATCCGGTTCCGGGTCCTGGCGAACGCCACCGCCGCGTGCACCATGGCCTGCTCGTTGCGTCCCTGCAGGTACCTCAGCCCGCCGTCGCCGCCCGGTTCCGCCTCGAGCTCGGCCTCGAGCAGGCCCTGCCCGAGGCCCGCCACGTTGCCGTGCCCGAAGATCCCGAAGCACCCCTCGATGAGCCGGTGCCGCGTCCCGTCGCGCTCGCTGCGCTGCGCGGCCAGGAAGCGCACGATGGCCTGCCCGACCGTGAGCCGTACCGTCGTCATCCCGTGCTCCAGGTCGTCACCCGGGGATCGACCGGCTGGTCTTTCCACTGCTCGCGCACCCAGGAGTGCGCCGGATCGTCGCAGATCAGCCACTCCCGCTTGCCGGGCCCGGCCATCACGTTCAGGTAGTACAGGTCATACCCGGGCACCGCCATCGAAGGCCCGTGCCAGCCGTGCGGGACGATCACCACGTCGCCGCTGCGCACCTCGGCCAGCACGTCCGCCGGGCGGTCCGCCGTGCCGTACACCCGCTGGTAGGCCAGGCCAGGACCGTCCGGGCCGTCCGCCACCTCGAAGTAGTAGATCTCCTCCAGGACCGACTCGCCCGGCCGGTCGGTGTCGTGCTTGTGCGGCGGGAACGACGACCAGTTCCCGGCCGGGGTGAACACCTCGCACGCGATCAGCCGGTCGGCCTCGAGCACGTCCGGGGTGCCGAAGTTGCTCACCCGGCGCGAGCAGGACCCGGCCCCGCGCAGCTCGACCCGGACCTCGTCCGCCTTGACGTGCCGGAACGGCAGCCCTTCCGCGTCGGACCGGGCGCTGGCCAGCGCGAACCGGCCCCCGCCGGCGGTGCTGATCCGGTAGGCGGTGTCCCGCGGCACGTACGCGCAGTCGGTGACCGCCGCGAACACGCCGGCCCGTCCGGCCAGGTCCGCGCCGCCGGCGTCGGTGTCCACCGCGCACGCCCCGGCCAGCGGCAGCACGACCATCTCGTCCCCGCCGGTATCGCCCAGCTCGACCTCGCCCGCGGCCAGGTCAAGCACCCGCAGGCCGCTGTACCCCCACCGCGCCACCTCGGGCGTGATCCGCACGATCTCCCGCCCGTCGCCTGTACTCCCGGCCGGGAAATGCCAGTCCAACCTGTCATTCTGGATCGTCATGGCCGAACCGTAACATCGTGGACCAGCGCGCACGCGGCGTCCACCGCCGAAGCCACGTCGCCGTCATGGGGGTAGAGCAGGGCGCGGCCGATCACGAAGCCGCGCACCCCCGGGAGCTCAATGGCCGCCTTCCAACGTGCGTAGGTCTCCTCCGGCGGCCCGGCCGGATCGCCGCCGAGCAGCAGCGTCGGCAAGGTGGTGGCCGCCATCACCTCTTCCATCCCGTCGGTCACCGGCAGCTTGAGCCAGCTGTAGCCGCTCGTCGCGCCCAGCCCGGACGCGATCGCCACCGACCTGACCACCGCGGCGGCCGACAGGTCGTTGACCACCCGCCCGTCCGCGCGGCGGCACATGAACGGCTCGAGCATCGCCACCAGGCCCCGCGAGCCGAGTTCGGTCACCGCCCGCCCGGCCGCCTCGAGCGTGGCCACCGTGCCGGGGTCGCCCGGGTCGATCCGGGTCAGCATCTTCCCGCCGTCCAGCCCCATGGCCGCGATGGTGGCCACGTCGTAGGCGGTGAACCGGTCGTCGAGCTCGAAGCTCGCGCCCTGCAGCCCGCCGCGGTTCATCGAGCCGAACACCACCTTGTCCTCGAGCGCGCCGAGCAGCAGGAGGTCCTCGATGATGTCCGCGGTGGCCAGCAGCCCGTCCACGCCCGGCCTGCTCAGCGCGACCAGCAGCCGGCGGAGCAGGTCGTAGCGGTTGGCCATGGCGTTGGCCACCCCGCGGACCCCGAGCGAGCCGCGGGCCGGGTGGTCCGCCGCGACGATCATCAGCCGGCCGTCCGCGCCGAGCAGCGGCCGGCGCCGCCGCTCGGCGGCCCGCGCCGCGATCAGCTCCGGCCGTCTGGCCCGCAGCTCCCGCAGCGCTTCGAAATCAGGCTCAATCTCTGTTGCCTCCGGGGGGGACACAGTGCCTCCTGGGGACACCCCAGACCCCGATGGCCCCGAACCCCCCCGCTCAGGCATTCTGGGTCCGCAGGAAATCCTCGACCTCTTCGGTGGTCGGCATCGCGGACGAGCACTCCAGCCGGGTGGTGACGATCGCGCCGGCGGCGTTGGCGAAGCGGATGACCCGCTCCAGCGGCCAGCCGGCCAGCAGCCCGTGGCACAGCGCGCCGCCGAACCCGTCGCCGGCGCCGATCCCGTTGACCACCTCGACCTTGATCGGCGGGATCTCCACCTCCTCATCCTTGGTCCGCGCGTAGACGCCCGCCGGGCCCCGCTTGACCACGGCGAGTTCCACGCCCGCCTCGAGCAGTGCCTCGGCCGCGGTCCTCGCGTCCCGCGTGCCGACCGCGGTGTCCACCTCGTCCAGGTTGCCCACGGCCACGGTGACGCGGGGGAGCGCGGCCTGGACCTGCTCGCGGGCCTCCTCCCGGGAGGCCCAGAACACCGGCCGGTAGTCCAGGTCGAGTACGGTCAGCGGCGCCCGGTTGCGGGCTTCCCAGGCCTCATGGTGCGCGGACCGGCTGGGCTCGGCGCACAGCCCGGTCACGGTCGCCCAGAACAGCCGCGCGTCGCAGACCTCGGCGACCGGGATCTCGTCCGGCTTGATCTCCAGGTCAGGTGCCTTGGGGTAGCGGTAGAACCAGATCGGGAAGTCATCGGGCGGGAAGATCTCGCAGAACGTCACCGGCGTGGGCAGCTCCGGCACCGCGGTGACGAACGCGTCGTCCACGCCGAACTCGCTCAGCGCCCGGTGCACGAAGCGGCCGAACGGGTCCGCGCCCGTCCTGGTGATCACCGCCGAGGTCCGGCCGTGCCGGGCCGCGGCCACCGCGACGTTGGTCGCGCTGCCGCCCAGGAACTTCCCGAACGTCTCGACGTCCTCCAGCCCGACCCCGGTCTGCAGCGGGTAGATGTCCACCCCGACCCGGCCCATGGTGAGAACCTCGTAGCTCACCGCTGGTCACCGGACAGGCCGTCGAGGTAAGTCAGGCTTTCCCGGACGGCCCGGACCGGTCCCTCGTCCGCGGGCGGCCCGTCCAGGATCGTATCCTGCTCGAGGACGTACCAGCCTTGATAGCCGGACGCCTCCAGGGCGCCCACCACGGCGGCCACGTCGACATCCCCCTGGCCGAGCGGCCGGTACAGGCCGCCGGCCACGCCCTCGGTGTAACTGATCTCGCGGCCCGCGACCTTCTGCGCCACCGCCGCCGTCACGTCCTTCAGGTGCACGTGCCCGATCCGGGCCGCGGCCTCGCGGGCCAGTTCGGCCGGGTCGGTGCCCCCGATCAGCAGGTGGCCGGTGTCCAGGCAGAGCGGGATCTCGCTGCCCTCGAGCACCCGGTGCACCTCGTCGGGACCTTCCACCATCGTCCCGGCGTGCGGGTGCAGCGTCGCGGTGATCCCGCGCTCGGCAGCCAGGGCGGCGGCCCGGTCCAGGTTGGACAGCAGCCGCGACCACTCGCCGGCGTCGAGCTCGGGGCGGGTGTCGTAGCCGTCCAGGCCGGTCGCGGCGGCCAGCACGAGCACCGGGCGCCCGCCGCCGGAGCCGGCCGAATGCGCACCGCCGGAGCCGGCCGAATGCGCACCGCCGGAGCCGGCCGAATGCGTACCGCCGGAGCCGGCCGAATGCGTACCGCCGGAGCCGGCCGAATGCGCGTCGCCGAAGGCGTCAAGCGCCCGGCCGACCGCCTCGACCGCGCCCGGCGCGTGCAGCGCCACCGGCACGAAGCCGCCGGCCGCGCCCAGCGCGTGCCGGGCCAGCAGCCGCGCTCGCTGCACCGGATCGGCCGGCAGGTAGCCGGACGGCCCGAACTCCGTCGCCGTCAGCCCCACCGCCGCCATCTCGGCCAGCACCCGGTCAGCGGGCAGCTGGTAACCCCAGCCCGGGACCTCGCACACGCCCCAGGAGATAGGCGCCCCCGCGACTCGCCCCTTCATCGGCTGCTCCTCCTGTCTGTTGCTGGTTGTCTGGCGCTTGATCTTCTACCGGCGGACCTCGGCCACGAGCACCGGCTGCCCGCGGTGCCGGGACAGCTCGCAGGCCTCGGCCACGTAAAACGCCTCGAGCGCGTCCTCGACGGTGCACGGGCTGGGTGCTTGCCCGGCCGCGACCCCGATGAACGCGGTCAGCTCGGCCACGTACGCGTCCCCGAACCGCCCCACGAAGTCGCGGTGCGGCGGCCCGGCGGGGAAGACCTGTCCCGGATCGGCCGAGCGCAGCGCCATCGCGTCGTCCAGCCCGGCGCAGACGCTGCCCGCGGAGCCCATCAGCTCGAGCCGCACGTCATATCCCGCGTTGTTGTACCGGCCGCAGGACACCACGGCCAAGGTGCCGTCGTCCAGGGTCAGCGTCGCGCTGGCCGTGTCGACGTCGCCGGCCGCCCGGAAGAACTCCTCGCCCCGGTTCGCCCCGGTCGCGTACACCTGCGTCACCTCCCGCCCGGACGCCCAGCGGATCGCGTCGAAGTCGTGCACCGCGCAGTCGCGGAAGATCCCGCCCGACCCCGGGATGTACCCGGCCGGCGGCGGCGCCGCGTCGAACGTCGTCGACCTGATCGTGTGCAGCCAGCCCAGCGACCCCGACCGCGCCGCCTCCCGCGCGGTCCGGAACCCGGCGTCGAACCGCCGCTGGAATCCGATCTGCACCGCGGTCGCGCTCCCGCTGACCCACTTGATCACCTCCAGCGTGCCCTCCACGTCCGGCGCCACCGGCTTCTCGCAGAACACCGGCACCCCGGCCTGCACGCCCCGCTTGATCAGCTCCGGATGCGTCGCGGTCGGCGCCGCGATAACCAGGCCGTCGAGGCCCGCTCCGAACAGTTCCGTTACCGACCCGGCGGTCTGCGCCCCGAGCTCCCCGGCCACCTGCCGCGCCCGGCCGGCGTCCGCGTCCGTGATGATCAGCGAGTCAACCCCCGGCAGTCCGCGCAGCGTGCGGGCGTGGAACACGCCGATCCGCCCTACCCCGATGAGCCCGATACGCATAAAGTTCCCCTGCGATGCCCGGTAATCCGATGACCACAGCTTCGTCGTCCCCCCGTCTACATGTCAAGATGATGTCCTATTGATAGTACATACTCTAAAGCGGACATTATCAGGGTGCCCCTCGCCCCTCGCCCCTCGCCCCTCGCCCCTCGCCCCTCGCCCTGAATGGGGCACGTGTGCCACGACCCCCGTCTATCGGGGCTTGTGTGCCACAACCCCCAAACGCCTGCGCCCCGAACGCCAGCGCCGCTCAAACGAGTACGCTGCATGCGGCCTTGATCCTCACGTCACAACGGAGCGGCGCGCTCATGCTGAGCCAGCACCTCATCGATTCCCTGTTCCCGCCGGACCTGCCCGAGCCTGGGCACTGGGAGCGCCGCTACCCGCCGCGTGACCTGCCCGAGGGCGCCGAGGTCACCAGGTTCTCGCCCAGCCCGACCGGGTTCTTGCACATCGGCGGCGTGTACGTGGCCTCCATCGACGTGGACGTCGCCCGGCATTCCGGGGGCCGGTACCTGGTCCGCTTGGAGGACACCGACCAGGCGCGGGTCACCGAGGGCGCGGCCGAGCAGTTCGCCGAGGCGTTCGCCTACTTCTCCATCGGCCCGGACGAGGACGAGCAGACCGGCCGGTACGGGCCGTACTCCCAGTCCGGACGCGCCGACACCTACCTGACCTTCGTCCGCGAACTGCTCCGCCAGGGCCGGGCCTACCCGTGCTTCGCGACCAAGCAGGATCTGGAGGAGATCACCGCCCGGCAGCGGGCCGCCGGGGCCCTGCCCGGCTACTACGGCAAGTGGGCCATCTGGCGTGACGCCCCCGAGGAGCAGGTCGCCGCGCGGCTGGCCGCCGGGGATCCCTACGTGGTCAGGTTCCGCTCCCCGGGCGCGGCCGGGGCCCGGGTGAGTTTCACCGACGTGATCCGCGGCGAGCTGACCCTGGACGACAACCGCAACGACGCGGTGATCCTCAAGAGCAGCGACACCGAGCCGAGGTTGCCGACCTACCACTTCGCGCACGCGGTCGATGATCACCTGATGCGCGTCACCCTGGTCATCCGCGGTGAGGAGTGGATCTCCTCGGTGCCGCTGCACCTGCAGTTGTTCGACGCGCTCGGCTTCCCGCGCGTCCGGTATGCGCACGTCGCCCTGCTGATGAAGCAGGACGGCGGCAGCCGGCGCAAGCTGTCCAAGCGGAAGGACCCCGAGGCCAGCGTCACGTTCTACATCGAGCAGGGCTTCCCCGCCCCGGCGGTGCAGTACTACCTGCGTGGCCTGGCCAACGGACGGCTCGCCGAGATGCCACTCGACCAGGCGCTGGCCGAGCCGATCAGGCTGTCCGAGATGGGACTCGCGGGCCCGCTCGTCGACATGGTCAAGCTCGACGACATCTGCGCCGACTACATCGCGGCCCTGCCCGGGGAGCAGATCCTGGCCGAGGTCATCACCTGGGCGGGCCGCTACGATCCCGACCTCGTCCCGATCCTGGAGGCCAACCGGGCCCTGGCGCTGGCCGCCCTGGACATCGAGCGCGTGAACACCGAAAAGCCGCGCAAGGACCTGCGCAAGTGGTCGGATTTCCGGCTCGTGTACGGGTACTTCTTTACCGAGATGTTCGAGCTGGTGACCGATCCCGCCGACGCCAGGTTCGGCGGCGTGCAACCCGACCTGGTCCGGGCCGTGGCGGACGCCTTCGCCCGTAAGTATGCCCCGCCCGGCGGGGAGACCCCGTGGTTCGACCAGATCCGCCAGCTCGCCGCCAACCTCGGCTTCGCGCCCAGCCAGAAGGTCTACAAGCAGGATCCGCAGGCCTATCCTGGCTCGATCCGCGAGGCCTCCCAGATCATCCGGGTCCTGATCACCGGGACGCAGCAAAGCCCCGATCTGGCCCAGGTGGCCGCCGTCCTCGGCGCCGAGGAGGTGCTCCGCCGGGTCCGCGCGCTCCGGTAACGTTCCCGGAACGATCCGGGCGTACCGTGACCTTTCGTGAGGTACGGCAACCGGATGCAGGCGCTCGCCGGGGTGCTGGCCGCGTTCGGCATTCTCCTGCTGTCGGCGGACATGGTCCTGCTCGGGCTGAACGCCGCCCGGGTCGGCGCCAGCCGGGTCGCGCTGAACGCGATCCTGGGTGTGGCGGTCCTGGCCTATGCCGGCTCCGGGCGGCTGCTCACCAGCCGGCGGCCGGGTAACGCCGTCGGCTGGCTGCTGGGCCTGATCGGCATATCGATAGCGACCTCCACGTTCGCCGAGCAGTACGCGCTGTACGGGCTGACCGCCGGGCGCGGCTCGGTGCCCGCAGCCCGGCAGGTCGGGACCTTGGCCGGACTGGCCGCCGAGGTCACCGTGCTACTGCTGTTGTCCCTGATCCTGCTGTTCCCGGACGGGCGGCTGCCGTCGCGCCGCTGGCGGCCGGTGGTCTGGGCACTGTTCGTTGTCGCCGCGGCCTGGCTTACGCAGGGCCTGCAAGCTGGCACCAGGATCGGCGGCGGACTGACCAACGCCCTGGTCGCCGCGAACGTCACCTACCCGAATCCGTTCGGGTTGCTGCCGCGGCACGGGTGGTTCAGCGACCTGCTGAAGCTGATCTTCGTCCTCGGGATCGTGACCGCGGTGCTGGTCATTGCCTCGGTGTTCGTCCGGCGCCGCGGCGCGAGCGCCGAGCTCCGTAAGCAGCTGGCCTGGCTCGGCTATGTCGGCGCCCTGACCATCTTGTGGGCGCTGGTGCTGGCCCTCGCCAGCGTGGTCGCTCCGGGCCCCGCCAACAGCTGGCTCGGCCCCGTGATCTGGGGCCTCTGGGAGCTCACCCCGGTGGCGGGCATCCCGGTGGCATGCGCCGTGGCGGTGCTGAAGTACCGGCTCTACGAGATCGACAAGATCGTCAGCCGCACCCTGGCCTACGCGATCGTGACCGGCCTGCTGGTCGGCGTGTACGCCGGGCTGGTCCTGCTGGCCACCCAGGTGCTGAACGTGCACACCCCGGTGGCGGTCGCAGCCGCCACCCTGGCCGCCGCGGCGCTGTTCACCCCGCTGCGATCCCGGGTGCAGCATCTGGTGGACCGCCGGTTCAACCGGACCCGCTACGACGCCGACCAGACCCTGAACGCGTTCGCGGACCGGCTCAAGGACGCCGTCGACTCCGACGAGGTCAGCGGCGACCTCCTCGGCGTGGTGCATCGCTCCCTGGAGCCCGCCCACGCCACAGTCTGGGTCCGGCCGATCCACTAAGGCGGCCGGCGCGGGCGTGACTGTCCAGGTACGTCGCATGGGTCAGGTGTCCGGGCCTCGCCCCGTCGTCTCGTCGTCGGACCAGGTCTCGTCCTCGGGCCCGATCGTGTCGTCGGGTGGGGTGTCGATCACGGGTACCGGCTCCAGCCCGAGCCTCGCTGCGATGCTAGTCAGCAGAACATCCTGGGCGGTCAGGTGCCCTTGCACATGCGCCAGCTCGTGTAGGGCAGCGCTCGCGTCGTGGAAGGTCGCCTCCGCGCGCTTGTCCGCCGCGGCGGCCTGTACGTTCTGTCCCACCATTCCCGGTAGAACGCCGCGTTCACCTGGCACGAACCGCGTCAGCGGCGAGATCTCCTGCCAATTCCCGGCACTGGCGGGACGGACGGGCATCGCGAGGCGATACCGTCCCGGTCTGCCGGGACACTGCTCACCGCGGCCCTCAGAGTCAGCCGTCGGCCTGGTTGAGGCCGGCCTAGCCGCACGCTCCGCGTCGTCGGGGCACGTGTGCCACAACGCCCAAAAAAGGGGAGCCCGCGCCGCCCGGCCGGGAAGCCTTGGGGGCGATGAGCTAGCCTGCCGCAGGGAGGCGTGAGGGCATGAACGCGGCATCCAGGGCATCGGGGCGGTGCCTTTGCGGGGCGGTTTCCTTCCAGATCTTCGGAGACCTCCGGGACGTCTTCGACTGCCATTGCCACCGGTGTCGGCGGTTCACGGGTCACCATATGGCCGCCACAGCCGCCAATGCCGCTGACCTCAGGATTAAGGATGAAGATTCGAACCTGCGATGGTTCTACCCCGTGCCCGAAGCGGGATATGCGTTCTGCCGCACATGCGGCTCCTCGCTTTTCTGGCAGTCCCGACTCACCATTGACCGGATCTCCATCTGCGCCGGGACGCTTGACCCGCCCACGAGCCTGAAAACGGTCCAGGCATGGTGGACCGACGAGGCCAGCGACTATTTCACGCGTCCCGCTCTGCATGAATTCGCGACCGAGTAACCTCGGCCCGCTACGCGGCGGGCCGGGCGGGAGCAGGAGCCGCTCGGTGGAAGCGTGGCCAGTCATTCCGGCGCCGAGCGTTCTCCTGGCCGAGATCATCGCGGTAGTAGGCTGCCGGATGACTACCTGACAGGGCCGCCGGGAGGCATCATGCCGCTGTTCTCCAATCCGCAGGATCCGAACCCGGGCGCGTGGGAGCCGGAGGCAGCCGAGGGCAGGCTGGCCAAGACGACCGGGGCCAGCGAGGCGGGCGTGTTCACCTCTGACCTGTCGGTGTCGGAGTACGTGCTGCTCGGCGAGGCCGGTTTCGAGCCGCTCGGGTTCGTGGTCGGCTCCTCGATCTACCACGTCGGCCTGCAGATCGGGCGCTGGAACAAGAACCAGGAGCTGCAGGTGCTGACCCAGGCCATGTACCACGCCCGGGAGCTGGCCATGGCCCGGATGCGGGCCGAGGCCGACCACCTGCACGCCGACGGCATCGTCGGGGTCCAGCTGCGGATGCAGATGTACGCCTGGGGGCAGAACTGCCTGGAGTTCGTGGCCACCGGTACCGCGGTGCGCCACCTGGCCGGGCGGGGCGCGCACCGTGCGCCCGACGGGCGCGCGTTCACCTCGGACCTGTCGGCGCAGGACTTCTTCCGGTTGCTCGCGGCCGGCGCGGTGCCCGTCGCCTTCGTGCTCGGCACCTGCGTTTACCACATCGCGCACCAGACCGTGATGCAGAGCCTGCGGCAGGCCTATCAGAACCAGGAGATGATGCAGTTCACCCAGGGCGTCTACGAGGCTCGCGAGCTGGCCCTGACCCGTATGCAGGCCGAGGCCGCGCAGGCCAGGTCGTCGGGCATCGTCGGCGTGACGGTGGAGGTCAAGAACCACGTCTGGGGCGCGCACGCGACCGAGTTCCTGGCCACGGGCACCGCCGTCCGGCGGCTGACCGACGAGCATCGGCTGCCGGAGACCTCGCCCAAGCCGACCTTCACCCTCGGCCTGGACAACTAGCCCGGCCAGCTGCCGGGGCCATGGCGGCTCTGGCGGAGGTCGCTAGCCCGGCCAGCTGCCGGGGCCGTGGCAGCTCCGGCGGAGGCCGCTAGCCCAGCCGGGCGGTGCTAGCCCGGGCCACCAGCTCCAGCGGCAGCTCCGCACGCCGCACCCCTAGCCGCTCGCCGCGCAGCAGCGCGCACAGCCGCCGCGCTCCCTCGGTCCCGCTGCGAGCCAGTGGCTGCCGGACCGTGCTCAGGCCGAGAAACGCGGCCGACTCGATATCGTCGAAGCCGACCACGGACAGCTGGCCGGGCACGGCCACGCCGAGCCGGTCGGCCGCCGCGAGGACCCCGATGGCCTGGGTGTCGGAGGCCGCGAAGATCGCGGTCGGGGGATCGTGGGCCTTGAGCAGCTGCGCGGCGTGCTCGGCGGCGGTGGCCGCGTCGTGCGGGCCGCGCCGGACCAGGCCTGCTTCGTAGGCCAGGCCCGCCTCGGTCAGGGCCTGCCGGTACCCCTGCAGCCGGTCGGCAGACGAGGTGAAGCCCAGGCCGGCCGGGGGCCTGGCGAACGTCATGTCGCCGACGAACCCGATCCGGCGGTGCCCGAGCCCGGTCAGATGACCGGCCGCCATCCGCCCGCCCGCCACGTTGTCGATGATCGTCTGCGGGATCCCGGGGATGGCCGCGTCGATGCTGACCAGCGTTACCCCGCCCCGGCCGAACTGTTCTCGCTGCTCGCGGGACAGCGGCAGGCTGATCGCCAGCACGCCGTCGGCGCGGTGCGTGGGCAGCAGCGTCTCCAGGTGCCGGTCCCGTTCGGCCGCGGTTTCCACGTTGCACACGATCGTGTCGTAGCCCTCCTCGGCCAGCACCGCGAGCGCGCTGGCCAGCCGGACCACGGTGGACGGGCGCGTCATGTGGGCCACGAGCACGGCGACCGTGCGGGGCGTGCCGCGCACCAGCGCCACCGCCGCGTGGCTGGGCCGGTAACCCAGCCGCACGATGGAATCCTGGACGGCGCGTAGGGTAGCGGCCCGGACCTGATCGCTCCCGTTGAGGACCCGCGATACCGTGCCGAGCCCGACCCCGGCGTCGGCCGCCACGTCCGCGATGGTCACCCGGCGGCCATCCGGCCCGGCGCCGGGCCCGGCCAGCTCCGCCCCCTGGAAACGTTTCCAAGGGAGCCAAGGCGCCTCGCTGCCGCCCTGGTCGACCCCTGGTACCGGCCCGGGCCCGCCGCTGGTGCTCTCGCCCAGGCGCAAGGTGGCGGGCACCACCTCGCCCGGGGCCTCGTCCGGTCCGTGGTCAAGCTGGCGCAGCGCCCGGGCGATCACCCGCCGAGCGATCTCCTCCACCGGGATGGTGACGCTGGTCAGCCGCGGGTGCAGCAGCCCGGCCGCCACGCTGCCGTCGAAGCCGGTGACGCCGAGGTCGCGGCCGATCCGCAGCCGGAGCTCGGCGGCGACCCCGTAGACCATGGCTGCCAGCCGGTCGCTTCCGGTCACGATGGCGTCCGGCCGCGTGCCGCGGCCGTGCGTGCCGGTGAGCAGCGACCGGATCTTGCGGCGTGCGCTGGCCTCGTCCACCAGCAGCACGGCGGCCTCGTCCTCGGGCACGCCGTGCCGGGCCAGCCCGGCCCGGAACCCGGTGACCCGCTCGTGGTCCCAGTGGTTGCCCGACCCGTAGCCGACAAACACCAGCCGGCGGAACCCCCTGGCCAGCACGTGCTCGACCGCCTCGATGATGGCCGCGTGATTGTCGGTGTCGACCCAGTGCTGCGGCAGACCCGGCCCGACCTGGCCGAAGCAGGCGAACGGTATCCCCGCCTCGGCCAGCAGCGCCACCCGCGGGTCGTCGGGCTGCAGTTCGGACAGCAGGAACGCGTCGACGGTCCGGCTGGCGACCAGCCGGCGGATCTCGTCGCGCGGGTCGCCGTCGGGGACCACGACCACCACGCTGTGGCTGCGGCGCGCGCTGGCCGCCGCCAGCGCCTGCAGGAACTGCTGCATGATGTAGTTGCCGGGCAGCAGCTGGATATGCGGCATGACGTAGGCGAGCTGCCGCGTCCGGCGCGAGCGCAGGCTCCGGGCGCCGTGGTGCGGGTGATACCCCAGGGCGGCCATCGCCTCCAGCACCCTGATCTTGGTGGCCTCACCTACCCGGCCGCTCCCGTTGAGTACGTTCGACACCGTCTGCCGGCCAACGCCGGCCGCCCGGGCCACATCCTGGATGGTCACCTGGCCTGCGGCGGCCGGGCTGGCCTGGCCCGATCGAGACGTGCTCATTCCGTTACCGTACAACCCGCGCATGTCACGTGAACCGGCCAGTTGAACGAGGCCAGTCGAAGGAGGCCAGTCGAACGCGGCCAGTTGAACGAGGCCGGCTAGGACCGGCCGCCGCCGATCACGTCATCGGCGCCGCGGGTATTGATCACCCGCTCCGGTCCGATGCCGAACTTCTCCGCCCGCACCGTCCCGTTCCCGAGCCAGTCGAGCTGACCCGGCGCGTGCGCGTCGGTGTCGATCGCGAACACGCAGCCGGCTTCGGCCGCCAGGCCCAGCAGCCGGTCCGGCGGATCCATCCGCTCGAGCCGGCAGTTGATCTCTACCGCCACACCCTGCTCCCGGCACGCGCCGAACACGGCCGCCGGATCGAACGCCGACTCCGGCCGGCGCGCCCGCCCGCCGAGCATCCGGCCCGTGCAGTGGCCGAGCACGTCGGTGTGCGGGTTGCGGATCGCGGCCAGCATCCGCTTGGTCATCGGCCCGGCGGGCATCCGCAGCAGGGAGTGGACGCTGGCCACCACCACGTCCAGCCGGGCCAGCAGGTCCTCGCGCTGGTCCAGCGAGCCGTCCTCCAGGATGTCGACCTCGATCCCGGTCAGGATCCGGAACGGCGCGAGCTCCGCGTTCAGCGCCTCGACGAGCTCGAGCTGAGCCTCGAGCCGCGAAGCCGACAGCCCGTTGGCCACCGTCAGCCGCGGCGAGTGGTCGGTCAGCGCGATCCACTCGTGCCCGAGCACCCGCGCCGCCTCGGCCATCTCGGCCGGCGGGCTGCCCCCGTCCGACCAGTCCGAATGCGTGTGACAGTCACCGCGCAGCGCCGCCCGCATGTCATCCGGCGCGGCCGGCGACCGCCCGGCGAGCAGCCGGGTCAGGTAGCCGGGTTGCTGGCCGCCCGCGGCCTCCGCGATGACCTGGGCGGTGGTCGCGCCGATCCCCGGCAGCGCCTCCAGCGTGCCCGTCTTCAGGCGGCGCTCGAGCTCGCCGGGCGCCAGGTCGCCGACCACCTGCGCGGCCCGCCGGAAGGCCCGCACCCGGTACGTCGGCTCCCCGCCCCGCTCCAGCTCGAACGCGATCTGCCGCAACGCCTGCCCAGGGTCCACTGGTGATCTTTACCCCCGTCGCGCAGCGGGCATCCCCGCCGGTTCGGGCACAATTGAGCCTGTGCAGGTGGCGATGCTCGGGCCGTTGGAGCTCCGCACCGACGACGGGGGAATCGTCGAGGTTGCCGGGGCCAGGCTGCGCGCTGCTGATCATGCTGGCCCTGCACCCCGGCCAGCTGGTCACCGCCAGCCAGCTGATCGACGGCCTGTGGCCGGCCGAGATGCCCTCGGCCGCGGGCAACGCGCTGCAGGCCCTGGTGTCCCGGCTGCGCCGCGCCCTGCCCGAGGCGGTCATCGAATCCCGCCCGTCCGGGTACCGGCTGACCATCGACCCGCGCTCGACCGACATCGTCCGGTTCGAGGACCTGGTCGCGGCCGGCCGCGCCCAGCTGCGCGACGACCCGGCGGCCGCCGGCCAGACCCTGCGCCGGGCGCTGGCCCTGTGGCGCGGCCCGGCCCTGGCCGACGTGGCCGACGCCGACTTCGGCCAGGCCGCCATCGCCCGGCTCGACGAGCTGCGGCTGGCCGCCGTCGAGCAGCGCATCGACGCCGACCTGCGTACCGGGAATACCGCGTCGCTGGTGGCCGAGCTGGAAGGCCTGGTCGTCGCCCACCCGATGCGTGAGCCGCTGGCCGCCCGCCTGATGCGCGCCCTGCACGCCGCCGGGCAGCGCGGTGCCGCCCTGGAGGTCTACGAGCAGACCAGGAAACGCCTGGTCGGCCAGCTCGGCGTGGAGCCCTCGGCCGAACTGGCCGCCCTGCACCTGCAGATCCTGCGCGACGAGCAGCCCGCCGAGCCCGCCGCCCCCCGGCCCCGGACCGGACCCGCCGGACCCGCCGACCCCGTCCGCGACCACCCGAACACCAACCTGCGCGCCGAGCTCACCAGCTTCGTGGGCCGCGACGCCGAGCTTGACCGGGTCGCCGGCCTGCTCAGCTCCCATCGCCTGATCACGCTGACCGGCCCGGGCGGCGCGGGCAAGACCCGGCTGGCCGTCGAGGCGGCCTGCGCGAGCAGTCGCTGCTCAACGCGGGCCGGCCGGCCGCGCTGTGGCCCGCGGACGAGCAGTCCGACGCGCTGGGCCGCCGGATCCCGCCGCAACGTCCTTTGCTACCGAACGGGCCGTGGTTCAAGACTCCGCCTCGGTCCGCCTGCTTACCCAGCGGGCGCGGGCCGTGGTACCGGGCTTCGAGGTCACCCCGGACAACGCGCCCGCCGTGGCCACGATCTGCCGGGCCCTGGACGGCATGCCGCTGGCCATCGAACTGGCCGCGGCCCGGCTGCGCAGCATGGCCCCGGAGCAGATCGCGGCCCGCCTCGGTGACCGGTTCCAGCTGCTGACCGGCGGCAGCCGCACCGCGATGCCGCGGCACCAGACGCTGCGCGCGGTCGTGGACTGGAGCTGGGACCTGCTCGATGACGCCGAGCGCGCGCTGTGGCGCCGCTTCTCGGTGTTCGCCGGCGGCGCCACGCTGGAGGCGGCCGAGCAGGTCTGCTCCGGGTCGGGCCTGCCGGCCGGCCAGATCCTGGACCTGCTGACCGCCCTGGCCGACAAGTCGCTGCTGACCGTGCGGCACGATCCCGGCGGACCGCGCTACCGGATGCTGGAGATCATCAAGGCCTACGGCCAGGAACGGCTGGCCGAGGCGGGGGAGCCGGGGGAGTTCCGCGCCGCGCACGCCCGGTACTTCACCCGGCTGGCCGAGGCGAGCCCCGCGCATCTGCGCGGCGCCGACCAGCTGGTCTGGCTGCGCAAGCTGTCCGACGACCAGGACAACCTGCACGCCGCGATCCGCGGTGCGGTCGCGGCCGGCGACGGCCCGGCCGCGGTGCGGCTGGCCGCCGCTCTGGGCTGGTACTGGTGGCTGCGCAGCATGCGGCTGGAGGGAAGCGACCTGATCGCCGAGGCGCTCGAGGTCCCGGCCAGCGCGGACGCGGGCTCCGAAGCCCTGGCCGTCGCGTACGCGATGGGCGCGCCGCTGGCCGCCGACACGCCTCGCAATCATCAGGTCCGGGAATGGTTCGACCGGGCCACCGAACTCGCGGCCCGGGTCCCCGGCGGCGACAACCCGATCCTCAAGCTGATCGGGCCGATCAGCATGCTGTTCAGCACGGAGCGGGTTCCCGCGGATCCCGGCGTGTTCGACGAGGCGGTCGATGACCCGCATCCCTGGGTGCGCACGACCGCCCTGGCCCTGCGTGCCCACACCACGCTCAACCTGGGCCGGTCCCAGGCCGCGGCCGAGGCGGACTTCCTGGCCGCGATCGGCATCGCCAGCACGGTGGGAGACCGGTGGGGCCAGGCGCTCGCGCTCAGCGGCCTGGCCATGCTGGAGAGCTGGCGGGGCGAGCACGCCGCCGCGGCCAGTTCCTACCGGAGAGCGGCGGAATTCGGAGCCGAACTCGGCACGACCGCAGACGAGCTCGAGTTCCGGATCCTGCTGGCCCGGGAACTGTGGGCGCTCGGCCAGCGCGACCAGGCGCGGGCCGGGCTGAGCCGGGCCCAGCGCGGCGCCGAACGGCTGGGACTGCCGCATGTCCTGGCCTTCGCCGCGTGCACCGCGGGTGACCTGGCCCGGCGGGGCGGCGAACCGGAGGCGGCCCGCGCGGCCCTGACCCTGGCCCTGGACCTGTGCGCCCAGCCGGGCGGCGTCCGGCAGATCCGCGCCGTGACCGCTACCGCGCTCGGCTACCTGGCCGGCGCCGAGGGCGACCTGGACGAGGCCCGCCGCTGGCACGCCGAGGCAGTGCAGACCGCCCGGGCCTCGGCCGACGGCCCGGTGATCGCCCAGACCCTGACCGGGCTGGCCGATCTGGCCGTGCGCGAGGGCAAACCCGGCGCGTGCCGCCGGGTTGCTCGGAGCGAGTTTCGCGATCCGGGGAGCCACGGACCGTTCGGTCCATGATGAAGAAAGGGTCGCGGCGCAGGCCCGGTCCGTGCTCGGCGAGGCCCGCTACGGCGAGGAATACCAGCGCGGCCAGCGGGTCACCATGGACACGCTGGCCGCGCTGATCGACGTCACACCCGGCGCTTGAAGGCCCGGACCGCGAGCGGCGCGAACACCGCGGTGAACGCCACCGCGTAGAGCAGGGACTCGACCACCGGCCGCCCGGCCGGGCCGGAGACCATCAGGCCGCGCACGGCGTCGGAGATCAGCGACACCGGGTTCGCCTTCGGCCAGGCCTGCAGCCAGCCCGGCATCGAGGCCGTGCGGACGAACGCGTCGCTGGTGAAGGTGATCGGGAACAGCACCACGAACCCGAAGATCTGCACCTTCTCCGGGTTGGCCGCGAGCATGGACACCAGTACCAGGGCCCAGGACACGGCCAGCGTGGAGACGAGCACCAGGGCGAAGGCGGCGAGCACGCCCAGCGGGTTGGTGCCGATCCGGAAGCCGAGGATGTACCCCATGGCCAGCAGCATGGCGATCGCCCAGGTCTGCTTGGCCAGGTCGGCCAGGATGCGGCCGGCCAGCGGCGCGAACCTGGCGATCGGCAGCGACCGCAGCCGGTCGAAGAACCCCTTCTCCAGGTCGGTCGACAGCCCGGTGGCCGTGTTCAGCGTGGTGAACAGGGAGTTCTGCACGATGATGCCCGGCAGTGCGAACAGCAGATACGCCTTCGGCGAGCCCCCGATCGCGCCGCCGAACACGTAGCTGAACAAGAGCAGGAACATCACCGGCTGGACGCTGAAGTCGATCACCTCGACCGGGTTGTGCTTGATCTGCACCACCATGGTGTTGGCGACCTCGGGCTCGGCGCCGGTGATCGCGGCCACCACCGCGATCACGTCCGGCACGTCGGCCGGGCGGCTCGGCCGCACGGCCAGGGTCAGCGCGCCGGTCCGGGCCTTCAGTTCCTCCCGCGTCCCGGTGGCGATCACCGTGCCGTGGTCGACGACCGCGATCTCGCTGGCCAGCTGGTCGGCTTCTTCCAGGTACTGGGTGGTGAGCAGGACCGTGACCCCGGTCGCGGTCAGGCCGCGGACCACATCCCACATCTCGTTGCGGCTGCGCGGGTCCAGGCCGGTGGTCGGCTCGTCCAGGTAAAGCACACGCGGCCGGGTGACCAGGCTCGCGGCCAGGTCCAGTCGCCGGCGCACGCCGCCGGAGTAGGTCTTGGCCGCCCGGTCGGCGGCGTCGCCGAGCGAGAACGAGGCCAGCAGGTCGCGGGCCCGGGCCCGGGATTCGGCCCGTGACTGGCCGGTCAGCCGCCCGATGAGGATCAGGTTTTCCAGCCCGGTGAGCGTCTCGTCCACCGAGGCGTACTGCCCGGTCAGCTCGGTGAGCTGCCGGACCTGGTGCGCGTGGCTCACCACGTCGTGCCCGCAGACCGCGGCGTGCCCGCCGTCGGGTCGCAGCAGCGTAGCGAGAATCCGCACGGCAGTGGTCTTTCCCGCGCCGTTCGGGCCCAGGAGGCCGAATACCGAGCCGGTGCGAACGGCGAGGTCGATCCCGTCCAGCGCGACGGTGCCCCCTTGGACGCCGAACCGCTTCATCAGCCCTTCGGCAATGATTGAGTACGTCATGCCGCTACCGTGCCGCCTCGTCCTGACAAATCGCCTAGACGTCGCCGACGCGCCTGAGCAACCGCTGACATCCGGCTGACACGCGCCCGGTGAGATAACTTCAGGACATGTTCCATGTGGACTCCGAGGTCGGCCGGCTGCGGCAGGTGATCCTGCACCGCCCGGGCCTCGAGCTCAAACGCCTGACCCCGGACAACGCGGCTGACCTGCTGTTCGACGACGTGCTGTGGGTGAGCCGGGCGCAGGACGAGCACGACGCGTTCGCCGGGGCGCTGCGCTCGCGCGGCGTCGTCGTCCACTACTACGGCGACCTGCTGACCCAGACCCTGGACATCCCGGCCGCGCGCGAGTACATCCTGGACCGGGTGTTCGACTCGCGCCGGCACGGGCCGCTGGCCGCCGAGACCCTGCGGGCTTCGATGGCCGGGCTGGACTCGGCCCGCCTGGCCGCGTTCCTGGCCGGCGGGATCACCAAGCGCGAGATCGCCGAACTTGGCCCGGAGCCCAAGAGCATCGCGTTCCACTCGCTCGACCCCGACGGCTTCGTGCTCGCCCCGCTGCCCAACCTCCTGTACCAGCGCGACACCTCATGCTGGATCTACGGCGGCGTCTCGATCAACGCCATGCGCCGCCCGGCCCGGATCGGGGAGACCGTCAGCTACGAGGCGATCTACCGCTGGCACCCGATGTTCGCCGGGACGGACTTCGACGTCTGGTACCAGGGTTCCGATGCCGCGCCCGCCACCATCGAGGGCGGCGACATCCTGGTCATCGGCAACGGGGCGGTGCTGGTCGGGATGAGCGAGCGGACCACCCCGCAGGCGGTCGAGGTGCTCGCGCACCGGCTGTTCGAGGCCGGGGCGGCGCGCTGCCTGGTCGCGATCGACATGCCCAAGACCCGCGCGTTCATGCACCTGGACACCCTGCTGACCATGGCGGACTACGGCGTCTTCACCAAGTACGCCGGGATGGGCATGCTGCCGTCCTATACGGTCGAGCCCGGGGCCAGCGCCGCCGAGCTCAAGGTGACCGACCACCCGCCGGAGGACATGCACCGGGCCATGGCCGCCGCGCTCGACCGGCCCTCGATCACCGTCCTGACCGCGGTCCAGGACGTCCACTCCGCGCAGCGCGAGCAGTGGGACGACGGCTGCAACGTGCTGGCCGTCGAGCCGGGCGTGGTCGTGGCCTACGAGCGGAACGTGACCACCAACGCCTACCTGGAGAACAACGGCGTCGAGGTGCTCACCGTCCCGGGCGGCGAACTCGGCCGCGGCCGCGGCGGCCCCCGCTGCATGAGCTGCCCCATCGAGCGCGACGCCTAGCCCGCCGAACGGCGCGAGGCTGGTCTCGCTCAGCGGCTCCTGGCCATTG
>Ga0070735_10001315_pt1 | contig 24315 bp, 18 predicted proteins | sample Coa_R1_FD_66443 | JGI IMG/M metagenome (GOLD analysis project Ga0070735, IMG submission 66443) | Surface soil microbial communities from Centralia Pennsylvania, which are recovering from an underground coalmine fire - Coalmine... | ecosystem: Environmental > Terrestrial > Soil > Unclassified ...
CTCCACAGGTCGGTCCGCTGATTCGCGGAAAGCTTTACCCGTCTCCGTTGCGTCATAAACACCACCTTATAGAGAAAAGATTTATATCAGATGGTGTTGCATCGACCGGTTGAGCCGGCAGGCGTTCTCGGAATGTGACCACAAGCCTCCGATAGGGCATCGTCACCCTGATCCTTGTATGCCATCCTTCGGACAGTTGTATTCCGTCCTGCATTCAAATACCCTAGCCGGCATCTTCCTGTAGAAAGCAGTTTGAAATTCCGGCTCGGCGAATCTAAGAGGAGGACATCGATGCGTGGAAAAATCAGAACCCTGAATTTTACAGCGTCGTTGTGCTGCGCTGTGGGCATCAGCGCGCTTACAACTTTACTTCTTGCGTGGGCCGCGCCCGCAGCCGCGCCACAAGATCGCATCAATGCCGCATACACTGCGATGGGCGGCGACAAATTGAAAACGATCACTCTGAAAGCTACATTGCAACAATTCGATCTAGGCGAATCATATTCTCTTTCCGATCCCGCAAAGCCGGATACCGGCGTGTCAGAGTTGGTACAGAACCGAGATCTCACGCGCGGGTTCACGCGCAACGAATGGGTGCGCCCGCTTCCGGAAAGTTCCTCCCAGCGAACCTATATGGAAATCATCACGCCGGTTGCCGGCTATGTGATTGGTTACGACGCGACAAATGGTCGCCTGCCGAAGCGCTCAACGAAGGCCACGCCGCCCGAGCACACCATGTCTGGCCGTCGCCTGACAGCAACCTTGCGGGAACTTGCGCGGCCGATGGTCGTGATCGAAATGAAACAGCATCCCGAGCGTGTCTCGGCAATAGCCGACCAGAAAGTTGCGGGCAAACCCTATACCGCCATGCAATATCGCGACGATTATGGACCGTTTATCGTTATGTTTGATCCCGTCACTCATCTTCCCGCACTCGTGCGCACGCTCGATTGGGATGGCCTCGAAGGCGATTCCGTTTATGACGCGGCGTATTCGGATTGGCGTGATGTTGACGGCACGAAGATCGCGTTTCATGCCCTGTACACGCTGAACGGTATGAAGGTCGCGGAACTGACCCTTTCCAGCGTTACTGTAAATCCGAATTTATCGCCCGAGATTTTCGCCATTCCGCAAAGCATGTTAGCTGGCGCCGCGAAGCCGGCTGCGGCGAGCGTGACGCCCTTTCAATGGATCATCCGGCGCCAGTTCCTGGGTTTTTATTACGATTCCGATGCGATGTATACGGACGACGCTGACAGCCTGCGGCTCGACGACATCGGACCGAATATCAGCCAGACGCAGGGCGGTACTCACAATACAGTCTTCATTGCCACGAACACCTACCTGATCGCGGTGGAAGCGCCCAACGATGACGGCCAATCGATTCAGTCTATTGACATGGCCAAGAAAAGATATCCCGGCAAGCCGCTCCGCTACCTGATTCTCACGCATCACCACGTCGATCACGTAAGCGGCATGCGCACTTATGCGGCCGAGGGCGCTACGATCGTTGTGGGCAAAGGCGACGGCGATTATTTCCGCAACGTCTTGTCGCGTCCGGAAACGCTGAATCAATACGCGCCAAAGACTGCCTTCACCCCTAAAGTAATCGAAGTCGATGGCAAGTGGAGTGTGAACGATGGCGACCGCGAGGTGGACGCTTATGCCGTCGAAAATCCCCACGCGTCTGGATACATCATGGCCTATGTCCCCGATGCCCGGATTGGTGTCATAAGCGATCTCTATGTTCCGGGCGCGCCTGTGCATACCAATGAGATGGTGCTGGCGCTCGGTAAATCTGTCGATAAATGGGGAATTAAGCCGGAGCGCTTTGCCGGCGGTCACGGCTCAACGGGCCCTTATGCAGATGTGATTCAAGCGGCGCAAAAGTGAAGAGGCGCGAGGGCCTTCGCGCTGCCTACAAATTGGCCATTACTTTTCCGTCTTCAAGCACGATTTTCTGAAGGCGTAAAATGGGTGATCCGCTTTTGGCTCGAAAGCCGAAGGCGGTGATGACGTCCCCTGGCTTTAGCGTGTTCTTATCCCAACCGCCCACGCGCACCAGCATGTTCGGACTTCTGGCTTCACAGCTCCATTTTTCGATTTCGCCCTTGTCGTTCTTTGCGTCCATAAAAATTTGCACGTGAGGATTGATAAATTGAAAGTCTGTCACGGTTCCCTTGACGGACACTACTTTTTCCGTATCGTAGTTCACTTCTCCGTGATGCGCCGGCAACGGAGCCGAAACAAAAAGAATCGCGAATACCAACGTCAGGCAGATCGCAAAATATTTCATTTTCCAAGCCTCCTGAAAATCGGGACCCGGTAAAAGCTTGACTGCGAGGCCTTACAGCTTTGGAAACGAACTTCACAGAATATCCCATCGCGCGCGGGGAACTGTCAACACGATGCTCGGCGCCAATCCCTCCAAGGCGATTCGCCAAGTAGCACAGGCTTCAGCCTGTGTGCTTTTGATTTTTGCCTGGTGTAAATTTCAAAGTCTTTTCTAAACCAGCGATCGCCCGGGTATCAAGCTTCAAAAACACCCGGATTCTGCTAACGTCAAAACCAAAATCACAAGCGCACACACTGAATTTCGCGCTACTTCTCCGACGCTGCATTCTTGTCGAAAGTTTGGAAGCTCTCTTCATCCTCACAAAATTGCTCTCCAAGCGTCCAGGTCGGCTTTAATTGGAAATCCAGATGCGCTGTCCAGGGCTTGGTGTACGCCTTGGGATCCTCAATTGTGATGTCGTCTACCAGATGCTCGTGCGTGATCCGCCGGAAGCGTTCGACAACATGGAGCGCGTCGCTGTGCGGGTGACCCATCCGGTCGATCCAGGTTTTGTCGTTGAAATTCACTGTGTCAACGACGAGAACGTCTCCCTCCCAATGCCCGATCGCGTCTCCCATCCACAGAGGACCGAGGGAGGAATCATGCTGGCGGCCATCCGTGAAAATCTGATGCCGGATCGAATCGTATTCAAAAAGCATAATGACTTCGCCGGGCGTCTGAACGATCTGCAGCGGGAAAGGATGTAGATAAATTCGCGGCAGGCCCGGCGGAGAACACGTGTGGTAGATGGGATCATTTGTTTCCGCGAGGGGATACGGGGTAGGCCCAAAGGAAGACTTGGCGGATTTATATTGCGCCTTCCCCCAATCGGTCATGGGAGGTTCGTCCTGCGTGAGTTCATAAATCCAGTAGCGCTCCCGCACAGTGGCCGGCCTGCCCAGGTCTTGCATCCATACCCCTGAGAGGTCATGGGGTTGGTCCGGGCCCGCCGATGTTTTTGGTGGCTGTTTGGTTTGGCCAGACGCCATCAACAAACAACTCGAGATTATCGCAATTGCGAACGCAATGCTGCAGGAAGGATTTCGCATTGTGAAACTCCTTGCAATGCGCGAACGCTATGTTCGGAATTCCGCTGGGGGATCATACACCGCTGGACTTCGATGGCGTCAAGACCAATTCGCACAGGAATCCGCAGCGTGACTCGGTCAGGCCTTTTGCAGCACGCTGCGAAGCTCGCGGATGTCCGGCACCTTTTCGATTCCCATTATTTTATCGATAAGGCCTGTGCAATTCGCTTTACCGAGGACCGGTTCCACGAGGTCGCGGCATTTCTGGATCACTTCCTCGCGTGTCATCGGATTGTCCACGGTGCCGCGCACGTCGGTAACGCGGTCGGACAGAACTGTTCCGTCGTTCAGCGTGATTTCCACAATGGCTTGCCGCGCCGGTTCAAGTTTCTCAAGCTCATCACTCGGAACGAGTTGCACTTTGGCGCGAACACGAAGGACCGCGGGGTCCTTCATGCGGGGCTTGTCATGTGCGGCATGGAAAGAAGCGGTTTTGTCGATGAGCATCACGGCGATCATGTGCTGAAGGCAGATGTCCGGCATCTCGCGATTATCGACGACGCGCGCCTCGGTATGCGCAAGCCGCACGACCACCGACTTCACATCGTCGGGATCAACCGTACGCTTTTTCAGAATGTTGTACATGGCATCGAGCGGCGCCTGAATTGGCGATCCCACGGTCCATTTCTTGATGTTGGTTCTGGCAATTTCGTAGCGCTCGCCTAGTTTGTCGACCAGTTCCTCCGGATGCGCGTTAGGGGCATACGCCTGAAAATAATTGTCGACGCCCGAAAAAATGTCATCGAGACCGTTAAACCCTGCATGAACGACCAGGGCCGAAGTGACTCCGCTGCGCGCAGTCATGCCCGCGAAGACGAAGGCCTTCTCGATGTGCTCGGTGTCGCGATTCCACGCCCCGATACCCGACGATTGCTGGGCCGTGTAATCGAGCAGCCAACGCATCTGCTGTGCGTTCAAGTTCGCGGCGCAACCCGCAGCCGCGGCCGAACCAAAAACGCTCGAAATGGCGTGCGTGCTCTTATGGCTGTTGTTCCGAAAATCGATGGCGCCGAAGCTGATGGTCATGCGCGGCCCAATGTCATAGCCAAGCGTCACGGCGCGCAAAAAACGATTTCCGTCGATTCCAAACTTTTCCCCTGCCGCCAGAGTGGCAGGAACGACTGAGCAGCCAGGATGCGATTGTGAGAACTCGTTGGAGTCGTCGGTTTCGTCGGAATGTGCCAACATGCCGTTGATGAGTGCGGCTTCCAGCGGACTCGAAGTCATCTTCGAGGCAACGATCGTGCAAGTCTTGTCGGTTGTAAAATCGCGCGCGAACTGAAATGCCGCGCGAGCGGGAGGCAAGTCCGAGCCCGAGATCATGGCGGCGAACGTGTCGAGGATATGATGCTTGGCCTTCTCGACGACCTCATCGGGGAGAGCGCGGCCGCCGGCTTCGCTCATGTATGTGCTGAGCTTGGCCATCACGGGGCTAATCGTGTCAGCGGCAAACACGCCAGTGGGAATGGCTGCTGCTGCGACGCTCCATCCGGCGCGTTGTAGAAGGCTGCGCCGCGTCAGGCTGCCGCTGTTCGCTCGTGGAGTGCTGCCGTTTCGATGGCGTCCCATATTTTTCTCCCGCAATTTGTTTTTGAATTTGCCTTGAGGACGTCAGGATATCGTCCCCTTGCTCTCCGGTCGCCTGGTTAACACGACATTCTACGAAGAACGACTTGCCAATCACCAAATTTTCCGTTTGAGCTCTACTCGTCCAAAAGTGTAACCCGCGAGCCATGTTCCAGCAAGTCCACTTAGCCTGTTCTACGAGATTCACTTTGCGCCAATCGCATCTACGCCTGTCACATTCAGGGACAGGAAAACACTACTGTCCTTATTCTGCTCCAACGGACGGGGTATTCCCAGGGTCAGATATCCGACAATATAAGTGGGATATCACGGAATATATGATTGTACTTGAAGGATTTAAGACGCTTAGGAGCGTGTTTCGGATCGTGTGGATTGCCATGTTGGTGTGTGGCGGTCTATTCGTGATCGGCCATCTGTTGAGGCAGCTGAGCATCGTAGTGAATCCGCTCGTCTGGTCAAGCGCCCAAATTATTACCGCATTATTGAGCTTTACCATCGCCGCGAATGTTTTAGTGCGCTACCACGGCACGGGAAATCGCGTGTCGCTGCAACTGGGAGTGACGTTGGCCGTTAGCGGCATTATCCACCTGATTGCCATTCTTGAACGGTATCGTAATTCTCTTTCACTGGAACAGAATTTCCGCGCGCCGCTCGCCTGGATGGTGGGCCAGACCGTGCTCGCCCTGATGTTTCTATTGGCCTATGCCATCGACAAAAATCTGCCGTGGCCGCGCGAGCTGAGAAGAAACATCGTTGCTGTGGTAGCGCTCGTCATAACCGTGTCGTGTATGGTTGCGATGGCCTTCCTGCTGGTTCCGTATGCGCCGCCCATTCATGCACAGAATCTGATAGCTCGACCGTGGGAACTCCTCCCAGGCGTCATCTTTCTTGCAGCCGCTGTCGTTTTGAAGCGCAGCCCCGAGGGGGACCGCTTCGCATTTGATGCCGTGCTCGTTTGGGTAGCGGGTATGAACGCGGCGGGACACCTGATCGCCACGCAATCCGCCCGTATCAACGATGCGCCAGGGGCGGTCGCGCAGCTGTTGAGCACTTCGGGCTGCGTCGCGCTTCTAGGCGCGACCTTGCTCGACAACGCACAGCTCTTCAGCCAGGTCCGGACTCTGGCCATCAGTGATAGCTTGACGGGTCTGGCGAATTACCGGCGTCTTGTGGATGTTTTGCAAAGTGAATTGGAACGATCGGGACGAACGAACCGTTCTTTCTCCGTCCTGCTCATGGATCTCGATCGACTCAAGGTCATCAATGATCAGTACGGGCATCTCGCCGGAAGTCGCGCACTCTGCCGCGTGGCCGATATTCTTCGTCTGAATAGCCGGTCGATTGACACGGCGGCGCGCTACGGCGGCGACGAATTCGCCCTGGTGCTGCCGGAAACCGACGCATCTGCCGCGCAGCAAGTTGCCGATCGCATCCGCGAATGCCTCCGAGTCGACAAAGAAATTCCGCGACTCAGTTTGAGCATTGGCATGGCGACGTTTCCGCAATGCGGCTACTCTGTTCAACAATTATTGGAAGCCGCGGATCGCGCTCTATATAGCATGAAAGAGCAATCGAGAAGCGGGAAGGCGCAGAACCCACGCCCCGTTGAAAACGGGAGAGAATTTTAGCTGGAGCCCGACAGAACGGGAGCGGCACCCACTTGTAGCCTACCAGAGACGGGAGCGGGCTCTACTTGGAGCCCGCCGGAGACTGAACCTGTTCGACCGCAGTTTCTTCAGTCAGGTTGAAAGAAGCATCCGGAACATCCCAGAATTCCAGATTGGGCGACGGAAATTTTACGCCTACCTCATTTTTATCCGCGCCACAGCTGCGAACGCGCACAATTTGGCAAAGTTGTTCTTTCGACGAGAAATTGTTAATTAAGAGCAATTCCTGTCCTTCGCAAACCGGCGCCTGGATTGCGATGAGGGCTCCTTGGGCGCTCACGTTTATGGCCTGCGCCTCTTGATAAAATGGAGAGCCTCCCGGTCCGCGGCCATAGACGGTCAGGGGCACATCCAACTCCCACCGCCGGAACTTCCGCTGCTCCTGTAGTTCCATGACGCCGAGGTTGCCCTTGGGCGTGCCGTGCACTGAACGCATCGCTTCGGCGGTTCTGATGGCTTCGTAAATCCTGCTCATAGGTCGTGTCCTGTCATTGGCTTAGCAGATTCCCGCGACACCAATAGTGTCATTCGATTGCGTCCATTGATATAGGTGTCTGGTTACAATATCGGGTAGTACCAGAGTTCTAGTACCTTGAGTGAGCTAGCCAGGATTCGGAGTGCGACGTCGTTGTTCCGACCGAAGTTCGCGGTGCCAGCGGTGCCACTTGAACCCGTGATTTCGACGTGAGACGATTCCGCGTGCGAGCATCTGCTTGACTGCAAAACCGGCCAGAGCGAACCGCGCGCGACAGTCTGGGGAGGAACCAGTGAACCGGAGAGAATTCGTAAAGCTTGGCGGTGTGGCCGCAATCGAACTAAGCGCCGCCAGGTTGCTTATGTCGCAGATGCAGCCGGGCATGCAGTCGAGTGCGCCGGTAAACGAGGCCACCAAGGCCGATTTCTCATTGAGAATTGCCCCTGTTCTCGTGGAGTTGACTCCGGCTCACACCATCAGCACAATCGGCTACAACGGAACCTCGCCGGGGCCGCTGCTTCGCATGCGGGAAGGCAAACCAGTCACAGTGGAAGTCATTAATGACACTGACGTGCCGGAGTTAGTGCACTGGCACGGCCTGTTCATTCCTCCCGAAGTCGACGGCGTCGAAGAGGAGTCGACTCCAATGGTGCCGCCGCACGGTCGCATCCGGTATCAGTTCGTGCCGCGGCCGGCCGGGACGCGCTGGTATCACACACATACGATGGCTGGCGCGGATTTGCATCGAGGCGCCTACACCGGACAATTTGGATTTCTCCTGATCGAGTCTGGGGACAATCCCGGTAACCATGACAAGGAAGTTTTTCTGGCCCTGCGCGAGTGGGAACCGTTTTTTAATCCGGAACCAGACGACGATGAAGATGCCAGTAATGCCGGGCCGCAGCCGGAAAGGCCCAAAACGCTGGACACCAGCCCGTCAGGTCTGGAGGTTGGCTATGCCATGTTTTCGATCAACGATAAATCGCTGGGAGCCGGAGAGCCGATTCGCGTGCGCCAGGGCGAACGCGTGTTAATGCACCTGCTGAATGCGAGCGCGAGCATGAATCGCAGCGTCGCGCTTCCGGGACACCGCTTCCAGATTATCGCCATGGACGGGAATACCCTTCCCACGCCGCGAAGTGTCGATGTCATTGATCTAGGTCCGGGAGAACGCGTGGACGCGATCGTTGAGATGACCCAGCCAGGCGTGTGGATTCTTGGCGTGACTACGGATGAAGAACGCAACTCCGGCATGGGCATTATCATTGAATATGCGAATCAGCACAAACAGCCGCAGTGGGGTCCGCCGCCGAAATCGGCGTGGGACTACACAATTTTTGGCCGCACAGGAACACAGCCTGTGCCGGACCAGACCATCGACATGATCTTCCAAAAGATTCCCAGTGGCGCGGGAATGTTTAACAGCTGGACGGTAAACGGAAAAGAATATCCGCACGATCAGGAATTTGTTCTCAAGAAGGGCAGCCGCTACCGGCTGGTGTTCCGAAATCGCAGCGAAGATGCGCATCCGCTGCACATGCACCGCCACTCGTTTGAACTCGTCGAGATCAATGGGAAAACGACGGCGGGAATCATGAAGGATACGGTTGTGGTGCCGGGCTATGGGCGTGCGACAGTTGATATGGTGGCCGATCAGCCTGGACTAACGCTATTTCACTGCCACATTCAGCAGCATATGGATTACGGGTTCAAGGCGCTGTTCCGCTACGCGTAGTTTAGCCTCGCGACTGGATAAATTGCGTGAAGCACTTTTGTCGTCATTCCGAACGCAGTGAGGAATCTCTCTCGGTGTGGATGAACCGAGAAGAGGGATTCTTCGACACGCAGCGTACCGAGGAATGACCAGCTTGTGCTCATAGAAACTATTGTTTGTCGTCCGCTTTTTTCGCCGGCGTTCCGATTTTGACGGTTACGCCGAACCTCTTGTAATTCTCGTAGCGCACTGTCATGCGAATCGGCACGTCTTCATTGCTGAAGTGCAGCACATCATTAGATCGCGTGTAGGTAGGGAACCAGTAATTGCCTTCCACGTTTTCACGGAAAGTTTCAAAACGCGGAAAAACGTTTTCCTGTCCCTTCTTCTTAATATCGGGAACCGCTTTTCCGTCCGTCTTGATAATCTCGAAGTCCTTGTCGTCTACCCAGATGCGCCCTTGAAAATAGCGCTGATTCTTTTCCAGTGTTTTTGGGGCCACGTCGAATACATACGTGTTCAGCTCATCGAGCGGCTCGTGGTCCACGTACTTGATGTCGTATTTCGGAAGCTCTTTGGTCGTGAGCACAAACGGCTGCACGTGTTCCAGGTCATCCAGATCCTGCTGCGAGAGAGAAATGCGCTCGAGAGTCGGCTGCGGGGCATTGGTCACTTTTTCGTACCGCTTGCCTTCGGGAGTGAACACAATCTCGCTGGTCATCCGATATTCGCCGTCCACTTTCCCGCCATCGAGGGTTTGAATAATGAAAGTCTGCGTGTAGGTGAAATTGTCTCGCTCGGTTTTGAATTCAGCTTCACGCGCGGCGAAACGCTGAATGATTTGATCGATGGGGATAGGGGGCGGTTCATTGGACGCAGCGGCCGGCGCGCTCTTGGGCGTCGTAGCCGGGCTTGGCGACGCGGGCGCCGCTTTTGCTTGCGGATCGCTCTGAGGCGCGGCCATCCCCGCAGGTGACTTCATCGGACCTTGCTGCTGCGCGGATAAAGCCTTGGATAGCCACAGCGCCGCCAAGCACGTCAAAATAGTTATTCCAACTCGCCAAACACGATTTTTCGCCGAATTGAATAAAATGCCAGCCATAACTAGCTCCTCTTCTTGCTTTTCTCTATGGACCTCCGTGCGCTCTGTGTTGAAATCTTTTTCGTTCCGGGCACTGGAGAAAAAGATTTCAGCATAGAGTGCACAAAGAACTCAGAGAGCCCGTGCCTATTCGCCAGTGAAATCCATCTCCGTCAGTTAGACGTTCCACAGTCTTTGGAGTTTCAAGCAAGGGGCTGGGGTTGCTTCTCCGGGGTCCAACGTCTAGTCTCATGACGCCGCTTACAAATCCTGCAGTTCGGTACATCATTCCATTTTACCTCACCTGCGTGCCCGCCGCTCGCAGCAACTTCAGGTGAGGGGATGCGATTTCTCCGGAAGTCCCGAAGGACGAACAACCTAGCCCATCGCGGAAGCGGTGGGAAAATACATACCGAAAACAGGAAAACTCCGTAGGGTGACACAAGCAACTCCATCCAGGAGAAATTTGCCCACGACCGGAACGAACACCCCGTTGACAGCAATGCAGATTGTTTGTACCGTTCCCGCGACATCAATCGCTCCTGCAATTGACATTGAGTAAGCGTAATGCAAAGCATCTGGAGAATGCGTGTCCGCACCCGCGCCACACAAAATATCTCTCCGTCTGACTCCCGTCCAATGGCTTATTTGCGGCGTTGCTTGTATCGGATTCGCATTCGACACGTATGAACTCCTGGTCCTGACGCTGACCGTTCAACCGGCCCTCAGCGAATTCCTTACAGCCAAACCCGGAAGCGCGATTTTCAATCATTGGATCGGAATGCTGTTCTACGTTCCCGCAATCGCCGGCGGAATTTTCGGCTTGCTTGGCGGGTATTTCATCGACCGTCTGGGACGCCGCCGGATTCTGCTCTGGAGCATTCTTCTATTTTGTTTTTCCGCGTTTGCGACTGCGTACTCGACATCCGCTCTGCAATTGCTGATCTTCCGTTCCACAACTCTTGTGGGGGTTTCCGTGGAGTTCGTTGCCGCAACCGCCTGGCTCGCTGAACTATTTGATGAGCGCAAACAAAGGGAGACCATCCTCGGTGTCACACAGGCATTTTCCTCCACCGGCGGCCTGCTGATGAGCGGAGCAAATTATTTGAATCTGACGATCGGTCATCTCCTGCCCGCCATTCGCGGCGGACATGAAGCGTGGCGCTACACGGTGCTGTGGGGAATTCTTCCCGCCATCCCGCTTCTCATCGTCAGGCCGTTCTTGCCGGAATCTCCCCACTGGCTCAAGAAAAAGAAAGAGGGAACGCTGAAGCGCCCCAGCATTCTGGAACTGTTCCATCCCGAATTTCGCAAAACGGCCCTGCTCACTTGCCTGATGATGGCGTGCGCGTATGCAGCATCCTTCGGAATGTTGCAACATTTCGCGCGGATTATTCCCGGCGGGCCTGGAGTCAGAAGTCTGGCGCACGGCGAGCAGCAAAAAATTGTCAGCTTCCTGCAGGGCGCTCAGGAACTGGGAGGCCTGGGTGGTCGTATTTTAATGGCTGTCCTGGCAGTCTTCGTCATCAGCCGGAAACGTCTGCTGCACATTTTTCAAATTCCTGGTCTGATTCTAATTCCCCTGGTGGTTTTTCTTCCCGCAATTCGCGATGCGGACATGTCCTTCTGGGGAATTTTTGCGCTTGGCGTGGTGTCCGTGGCGCAATTCAGTTTTTGGGGGAATTATCTGCCCACGCTTTACCCCACGCACCTGCGCGGCACAGGCGAAAGCTTTGCCGCAAATGTGGGCGGGAGAATGCTGGGAACTTCAGCAGCATTGATCACGACCTCCATCGTGATGGTTATGCCGGGCGGCACGGTGACGCGACAGCTGGCCTACGCAGCCGGCATTGTGGGATTTTCCGCGTATGCAATCGGATTCATCGCCAGTTTTTGGCTTCCCGAACCACGTCAGGATGCAATTCCGGATTAACGATTTTAGTAGCACAGGCTTCAGCCTGTGTGCTTTTTCTTCGGATCTTTTCTGAGGGTTTATGTCGGGCGATCGTTGGCTTGGAAAAGACTTTGAGATTTCCACCGGGCAAAAATCAAAAACACACAGGCTGAAGCCTGTGCTACTGACTGCTCACGCCAGCTTCAACCGCAGCATCTTGCGCGCATTTCCTTCATAAATTTTCGCGCGGTCTTCGGCTGACATTGGAATTTCCTCGATGCAACGAATCGTTTCGCGAATATATCCGGGGCCTTTCTCCGGATCAAACGGCGAGTCGGATGCAAACATGACTTTATCGGCTCCAAAAAAATCGAGTCCGCATTGCAGCGCAGCGCGGGAGCCAAAAGTCGCGGTGTCCGCGTAAAACATTTTGAAATATTCCTGCGGGCGTTTTTTGAGCCGCCGGGAATAAACAGTCAAATCTTCATCGGGCGTCCGCGCGCCAAGTTGATCGAGCCCGGGCCCGGTACGTCCGGAAAAATAGGGAATCATCGCGCCGAGGTGATGCGTGATGATCTTGAGGTCCGGAAAGCGGTCAAAGTATCCTGCGAATAAAATGCGCGCCATCGCCACCGACGTTTCATACGGCCATCCGAATACCCACCACAATTCCAATTTCGATTTTTTCTCGGTTTGGTAATCCGGAAAATCGGCGCCCCGCGAGGGATGTAGCCAGATCGGCAAGTTAACCTCGGCCATCTTCTCAAAGATGGGCAGAAACTCGGGGGCATCCAGCGGTTTTCCATTCACATTTGAAAAAATTTGAATTCCGGTGGCTCCCAATTTCATGACCGCGCGGTCGATTTCCTCGACCGCAGCCTTAGGGTTATTCATCGGCACGCCCGCCACGAATCCGGGAAAGCGATCGGGATGCTTCACGACTAGCTCCGCCATTCCATCATTGGCGATCTGCGCCAATTCCGGAGAGTGTTTGGCATCTCCAAACGCTTCCATCGGCGGCGAAGCCAGGCTGATAATTTGGACGTAATCACCGAAGCGATCCATCATGCGGAAACGAATATCGAGATCAACCATTGCCGGGACACCCAGCGAGCGCATCTTGATGCCGCTGTCCGGCAACTTCTGCATCCGATCAAAGAAGTTTTTCGGATAGATATGGCAGAAGATATCAATCTTCATCAGACTCTCTTTCGGAAATAGTGTTGTGAGATATGCAAGGGAACAAAGTCCAGCCTGAAAATCGCCGGCGTTCCCACCCAATTGCGAATTGAGCGATGAACATAGCAAGGCCTCTATTCAGTGTCAACAAACTGTTCTTGCGATCTGCCTATCCGCTGGCATTATCTTCTTGATAACACCGCAGATCAAGATGAGCCAAATCGCATTGAGAACCCTCTGCGGCGGGTAACCCTTTGAGAAATTCAAAGCAACGTTGCGGTTGGTTTCTGACTCAAATCGTTGGACTATAGAGTTTGCCCGCAATTCATTCAGATTGACCTCTTCATTTCTGATTCATGCGGCCAAACTGAGGGATGTGCCTTTGTGTATCTCACGGCATCTAATCCAGCATTTCCATTGCAAGCGGCCAAAATCGATCGGGCCGCTCGCGTATTTGTAATACGACTTCATAGAGGTGTGTAAGTGAAGAAGCATAGCAATTCGGCCAAGTTTGCATCATTCAAGTTATACGGCGGATTCTTCCTAGCCCTCGTAGTTTTTGCGTTTCCCGCATTTGCCCGCGCGACGGCAGACCCCCAGCTAGCTACCGGTTCGATCACAGGTAAGGTCACGGTCCGCACGATTGAAGGTTCCGTCAATAATCTTGGGGGGATCACCGTGAAGTTAACCGGTCCAGCCCCTGAGACAACTTCCACAACCGCCTTGACGGATGCCGATGGTCATTACGAATTCACGCACGTTGCTGCTGGAACTTACACGACGGAAGCACGCCTGGAAGGTTTTGACCCATGGATAGAGAAGGTCACTCTCACGCCTGGTCAGACTGCTGTGCTGGATGCTTCGCTGCAGATTAACACCATCAGTGAGCAGGTTGAGGTTAAAGCGGAAGTTACTGACATTGCCACCGAAAGTGTGAGTGCCACATCGACCGTCAGCGAAAAGCAGTTGGAAGCCTTGCCGCTGCGCACGCAGGAATTAGCCGAAGCTCTGTCTTTGTCGCCCAGTGTGATCCGAACGCATGAAGGCAAGTTGAATTTCAACGGGCAGACCGAAAGCCAGGGCATGTTGCTCGTGGACTCGGCTGAAAATGTGGACCCCGTGGCAGGCAGCTTCGCGATTCCCATTCCGTCGGGCGTCATTCAATCCATTCAGGTTTATAACACGCCGGACAGCGCCGAATTCGGTGGGTTTTCCGGCGGCCTGACCAGGATCGAACTGAAATCTCCCCCGCAGGCGTGGAGCTATAAGGTGATGGATTTCATCCCAGCCTTCAGGGCCAAGAACGGCAGCCTCTTGGGAATCGCGAACATGACTCCGCGGCTGGAATTTGGCGGCCCGATCGTCGCTAACAAATATAGCTTTTTTGAAGATATGACCTACGAGTTCCGTAGGGATCCTGTGCGCGGGCTATCGTGGCCGTATAACGAGACGTACAGGCGCAGCTTTAATTCCTTCACCGAATTTCAAGCCACTTTGTCGCCGCGGCACGTGATGAATTTCAACGCCAACGTGTTCCCGCAGAATCTTCAGTTCATTAATATCAACACGCTGGTGCCGCAATCCGCCTCGGTGGACTATAGGCGGCGAGGAGTCTCTGCCGGCCTCTCCGATACTTACCAGTTTGAATCCGGCCTGATCCTCAACACGATCCTTCGTTACACGCGTTTTGATAGCAGCACCTACGCGCAGGGACCCGCCGACATGGAAATTACTCCGGAGGGCTGGGGCGGAAATTTCTTTAATAACTGGACCAGAAAAGCCAATCAATTTGAAGGCTTGCCGACGCTACAACTTCCCACGAAATCCTGGTACGGACGTCATGACCTGAAATTCGGAACAGACATTTTGTATCGGACGTATGGTGGCGAGAGCGTTTCTCACCCTCTAAAGATCCACTCGGAGAATGGCTCTGTTGTCGAACGTATTGACTTTCAAGGCCCGGGATTATTGAGAGCTACCAGCGCGGAAGTCTCCGAATTCGCGGAGGACCGCTGGACGCTGACGAGCAACTTCTCCATCAACTTCGGTGGACGCCTGACCAGCCAGTCCATTGGGCGGAGTGTCGCATTTGCTCCGCGAGGTGGTTTGGCATATTCACTGCGAGGCGGCAAGACCGTGTTGCGCGCGGGCGCTGGCGTACTTTACGGACACGTTCCGTTGCTGGCGGATGGCTTCGATGATAATCAGCAACGCGTGATCAGCATGTTCAATTCCTCGGGCGGACTTGCCGGCCCGCCCGTCACGCTCGTGAATCTGTATGTCCCGGCTGGCGCAACGACGAGTTCGCCCGGGCCACAAGATCCCAGGAGCACTCCCCGGACGCTTAGCTGGAATTCGGAAATTGAAACCGCTGTGACCAGGAATATAAGCGTCAGAATCGGTTATCTTGACACTCGCTCCAGAGATCTCTTTATCGTTGATCCGATGCTTCCCACCACCGGCACGATTGGCGTACTGGCTCTGACCAATACAGGAACATCGCAATACCGTCAGGCTGAATTGACGGCTCACTACCGGCCCAGCGAACGTGCCGACGTAAATTTGACATACGTCTGGAGCCGCGCCCGGGGCGACCTTAACGCACTCTCGGACACGTTTGTCCCGTTTCAGGCTCCGGTGATTCGCCCGAACACTTACGGAATTTCCTCTTCGGACATTCCTCAGCGCGTCATTGCGGGAGCCCTGGTCCACCTTCCCTGGTGGAAACTGATTGTGAGTCCGATCGCCGATGTGCATTCGGGATTTCCATATTCGCCGCTGGACGGTTTACAGAATTATGCGGCCGTGCCGAATAGCTTCCGTTTTCCGATGTATTTTTCGCTGGACGCAAAAATTTATCGCGACATCGTGCTGCATTTGCCGTTCCTCGACAGTTCCAAGGGTCGCAAGATTCGCGTCGGAGTGTTCTCTCTCAACGCCACAAACCATCTGAATTACCATGACGTCTTCTATAATGTCACTTCTCCGATGTATGGAACCTTTGCCGGCAACCAGCGGCGTTTTACGGGTTTTGTGCTTGGCCTCGGTGAGTGAAGTAGGACTGGGACGCCTGTCCCCGGTAACCGCTAATAAATTCAATCTCAATGTTCATCGGATAATTGCGCCACGATCCTCTCTCGCACAAAGGGGACAGGCAAGAGCGCCTGTGTGGCAACCACGGAATACTCGTGGGTTGTGGTTTTAGCCACGACATAAAACGCTGTAAAATCAGTGCGGCTTTAGCTGCTGAAGTTCAGGTTTTGCAGTCTCACACAGACAAGACCCGCGAGTGGAATCCCTCATCCATCCAGAGTATTTTATGGAGAGACATTCGGCCTGATGCGGCAATCTTCGACCGGGCGACGCGGACGAAAAACATTCTGGCCAATTTGTCGAATGGAGATTGCACATGCCAGGCTCCGCGCCCGAGACAAGCAAGACGAATTGGGGCAACCCTCCGTGGACGATTGATTTTTCCTCCAAGAAACGACGCATTCCGAAAGAAGTGGATTTCGCCATTGTGGGCGGCGGATTTTCGGGACTTTCGGCTGCTGCCTGGCTGCGGCGATTTGAGCCTTCAAAAAGTGTCACTCTCTTCGAGTCGAGCCGCGTCGGGGCCGGCTCGAGCGGTCATACCGGGGGAATGACTCTGGGCGAAACTGCGGCGGGTGACATTCCCGGTTTAGGTGATGTGTTGGCGGGCCTCTCTGAAATCGTGAAACAGCTGGCGATTGACTGCGACTTGTCGCTACCGGGCGCCTGGGAAATTGGTCGAAAGGATGCGTTACCGGATTCTCCTATCGCCTGGACAGATTCGGGCAATCTGCGTGCGGTCAAGGAAGTTCCAGGGGGCACGCTTGATCCAGGAAAAATGCTAAGTGGCTTGGCGCGCTGCGCCGATGCATCTGGTGCGCAGATTTTTGAGCACGCGCCGGTGAAGAATATCGAATTCCAGGCGCCATTACTATTGCACGTCAACGATAACGTCGTTCTGGCTCAAAAAGTATTGCTGGCAACGAATGCTATGTCGCTTGAACTAAGTGAACTGGCCGCGCGCGCGCAGCCAAAGTTTACCTTGGCTGTTGCAACTGAACCTCTCACTGAAGTGCAGCTCGGAGCTCTGGGATTGGGCTCGGGCAAGCCATTCTACACGATTGATTTCCCTTATTTGTGGGGTCGCCTTTTGCCCGACCATGCAGTTATTTTCGGCAGCGGCCTGGTGCATTTGAATGATTGGCGGGAGTTGTGTGATGTGGACATCACGTCCGGGCAAGCTGCGGAACTGCTAGCCCGGCTGGAGGCACGCGTACGCGGACTGCACCCGGTCCTTCATTCTGTCGAGTTCTCGCATCGCTGGGGCGGCCCAATCCTGATCGCGGACCAGTGGAGGCCCGTATTCTCGCTCCATCCGCGCAGTGCCCACGCCGTCGTCCTGGGGGCCTACAGCGGCCACGGTGTGGCCTTATCGGTCTACCTGGGACGATGGGCAGCCGAAGTGCTGCTCGGACGCAGGGAACCTCTTGGCATGGCGAATGAAGGTTAGAAACTGCCGTTTTACCCGCAGTTTCAGCTACTTAGACCTACTTGTGGACGCACATCGTGATGCACGAAGGTTTGGACTTCTCAGTTGAGCAACAGACCGCTGAGGGAAAAATCCCGGGAGAAAAGGGCAATGGATTACCCCGAAGTCGCTGTTGCAACGCTCTTGTCGACACTGAAAAGAAGCTACTTAGAAACGCTACAGTGATCGGCAGCGACTGCGCTGCGTGGCCCCGGAATTGCTACCTCCATCCCGAAGTCTAGGACTCTTAAGGAGGCAAGGCGCATGACGAAGAACATCGGTAAATTGGGTCTGGCAGTTCTGGCATTGATGCTCGTCGGCAGTCAGTTGATCTATGCCCAGGGAAATAACAATAATGGTGGAAATAATAATAACGATGACGACGAGAAGCCGCTCAAGCGTAAAAAGGTGCCAGAACCAGCAACGCTGACTTTAATGGCCCTCGGTGTCGCCGGTGTTGCCGCCGCCCGCCGCCGACGGAAGTCTTCGTAAGCGCACCTCAAAGTCTTTATAGTTTGCGGAAAAAGTCATACTGTCGTCATTCCGAACGAAGTGAGGAATCTCTCTCGGTGTAAATGCCCAGAGAAGGAGGGATTCCTCGGCACGCAGCGTGCCTCGGAATGACAAACGTTGATTTTTCGCAAACTATTTGGACACTTCATGCTGGTTGGATCGTTTCACGTTTCCACAAACGACCAATAAATTCGTGACGGCGGCTGCAACAACAATGATTCGTCTCCATATTTGTCTGGACGATCGTTGCGCCGGAGAAGTCTATAGAATGCCCACTATCGCACCGCCGAGATTGGAATCATTCCGCTCGAAGACGACGTGGTTCGCCTTATTCATAATCGGCTGTTCCACGTTATTTCTTGGTCCGCTGCGGGAACTCTTTCATTTGTCGTTGTCCTCGGATACGTACTCGCATATTCTCGCCACTCCATTGATCAGCATCTGGCTGATTTATCTGGAGAGAGAGACTATTTTTAGGGAGGCAACAAGGACGGGAAAATCTGCGGCTTATTTTTTAGGGATCGCAGCAATTCTCCGCATATTTACCTGGCAATTTGGCAAATCTATTTCCGGGGAAGGCTCGCTAGCGCTGGCAATTGTCGGCTTTTTGTTTCTGGTGTGGTCCGGATTCTCGTGGGTCTGCGGTGACTGCGCGTTCCGCGCTGGAGTTTTTCCGCTACTTTTTCTTCTTCTGATGATTCCGCTGCCGGTGTCCGCCGTTGATCGGATCATTCTTTGGCTGCAATGGGGTTCCGGCGATGTGACGAGTTGGATTTTCCACGCCACACGAACGCCCGTGATTCGACATGGCTTGTCGTTTACCTTGCCCAGCGTAACGATAGAAATTGCCAAGGAGTGCAGCGGGATTCGCTCCGCGATCGCTCTTGTCATCTCCTGCCTGGCCGCCGGCTATCTTCTGCTTCGGAGCCCCTGGACACGCGTCATTTTAACGCTGGCGACGGTGCCGGTTCTCGTTCTGAAAAATGGACTTCGGATCGCCACGCTGACGCTGCTCGCGATTCACGTTGATCCTGGTTTCCTGGATGGGCATTTACATCAGCAGGGCGGCTTCGTATTTTTCGCTGCTGGCCTGACAATGCTGCTGCCAGTGCTCTGGTGTCTTCAAAAACTTGAAAGAAAACGCTCGGGCTCGCGGCCACCGGATCAGCGCAACACCAAATTTACGGGCGAGGACCTTCCTCAACGAATTGCGACCTAATTCTGCCTGGAACTACCAAGTATTGTAGGCTGTATTCTCAAACGGAGAAATGGCATCGGACGCGGAGTGCACATCCGTGATTCCGGAAGAGGTTTGCTCGGGCGACAGGAGAACATCCTCGGAATCGACGTGCCAATCTTTCGCGCGCGTGATGGGATCGACAGGAATCCCGCCAATATACTTCGATGAAACGAGATCGTCGAGCGATGTGGGCGCCGCCTGTTTATCCAGGGTGTATTGCTGGATAGCCTGCCGCATTGTGTAGAGGTCCTGCTTCAGTACGGCTTCCCTGGAACGTTGCACGGACCTGTCGTATCGCCCCGCGGCAATGGACGCCAGAATCATGATGATCGTCAGTACGATCATCAATTCGAGCAGGGAGAATCCTTTTGACCGGGACCCGCGCCAATTTCTACCAATCCGCATAATTTGTTCCGTCCATGGCCGTGTCCGTAGAGAGCGAGTAGACGTCGAACACGTTGTGCCCTCCCCAGCTATGCGAGTCAGGATCATCCTGCACGGCGCGCAAGCCCCAGTCCGCTTTTCCCGTCATCGGATCCACTGGAATCTTCCGGAGAAATCGTACTTTCGTCGGTGTGTTGGAAGTGGAGGACGGACTGGATGCCGCGCCCACCTGCGCCGTGCCGCTCAAATTAGCCAAGGCGGATGCGCTGATTCCAACTTGCGACGTGCCGCCAACACTGACCGTGACTCCCTTAGTCAACGTATCGAGATCGGGCGGATAGCCTTCGCTGCCAACTTCGATGCGGATCAAGTTCTTGTCCGCCGCGTCCTTGTACCTGTCGATGGCATCTCTCATTTCGCGCAAATCGCGCCGCAATTCAGCTTCTCTTTGACGCTTTACAGTGACGCGCGCGAGCGGCAATGCGGCCGAAGAGAGAACTAAGAGAATTCCGCAGGCAATAACCAATTCAAGCAGCGTCATGCCCGCTTGATTATTTCGCCGGTCGCGCCGTCGGGAAAAATGTTGCCTCATAAAATCTCCGTCGCGATTACTGCACCCGGATGAGGGCCTCGCTGGTCACCATCTGGATCGGCCGTTGTTGTGAATCCTTGGCGTTCACCTGGACGATGGAAAGCTGTGAATTGCCTGGCGCTATACCGCGCACCACGACGCCAACCAGCGTGCCCGAGCCGCTGACGCCGGGAGTATTAGGCATGCGCGTCGCGGAAATGATTGCTTGTCCGCGTTCCTTGTCAACGCGTTCGACGATGGCAATGTCTTGCGTGCCTCCGGAAAGAAATCCGCCCTGGCGCACGTCTTCGATGGAAATGACCGCCGGGTTGAATTGCAGCAGCATGGGAATGGAATACAAATCCTGAGCATTCTGCACGACTACACCAATCGTTGCTGTTTCGCCCGGCTTCAGAGATGCCGCTGCGGGATCAAATCGCAAAGTGGGGTTCTGCGTTGCCGGAGCCGGGTTAGGCGTGGATGGCGCTGCCGGCGTCTGATTCGGCATGGCGGCTCCTGCGGGAGGCTGTGCCTGCTGCACAGGATTGCTTTGTGTCTGCGGTGTACGTGGCGCCATCACTACGTTTTCCAAGCGGACTTCCGCATTCGCATCGGTTCCTGATGCGATGCTCCGCAAATTCTCCGCGGTCATCGTGGGGAGGCGAACGATGTGCGGAATCAAAACGATCAACACCTCGTTCTCCTGATGATCGATGCTGTCGCTCGAGAAGAAATAGCGAAAAAACGGGAGTTTCGCCAATCCTGGCCAGCCGTTGATCGTATTGACGTCCGTGCGCTCGATCAACCCGCCGAGAACGTTCACTTCGCCGTCTTTCAGGCGCACATCGTGTTCGATACTTCGCTGGCTGATGATGGGCTGGTCGATCCCGCCGATCGTTGCGTGCCCAGTGACCGACGAGACGACTACGTTCACTTTCAAGCTGATTTCGTGATCGAGATGAATGCGCGGAGTGACGTCAACGTTCACGCCAACGTCAAGATACTGGAATTGCGTGTTAACCAGCGGATTGACCAGGCCGCCCGCGGCCCCCCCGCCGACGCCAACACCCGCCTGAAAACTTCCGGTCGCAACCGGCACTCGATCGCCAACGCGAAGCTTGGCGGTCTGGCCGTCAACCACACGAATTTCCGGGTTGTCGATAATGTGTGTCGAGCTGTCGGTCATCAGGAAATTTGCCTGTGCTCCCGGCAGCGTCAAGCTGTAATCCGCTGTCGACAGGTGTTGCAGCTGGTTCAGGGCCAATGTCGTAGCCGCGGTCGTGGAACCGGACGTTGTAGGCGGAGTGAAGGTGAGCGTAGCGGACGTTCCCGGCTGTACGCCCATATTCTGCAGACGGTCGCGCCGCGCCTGCATGACGGCGACTTGAATCACCACTTCCGGCTTGGCCTTATCAATGTCATCGATGATCTTCTGCGCCAGCATCACCCGGTCGGGAGTGTCTCGGATCACGATCGCGTTCTGAGCATTAATCTGTTGCACGCGCCTCAGATCGAGAAGCTGACGAATGCTCGTGACAATTTCGGTGAGTTCCTGCGGCAGCACAGTATTGTGAAGATAGAATGTCTTCACGACTTCTTCTTCGTAGTCTTTGCGCTTTTGCGCCTGGTCCGGGGCCACAAAAATAATGTTCGAAGTCACCGGGCGCCAGAACGCCTTGCTTTGCAGCGCTACAATGTTCAGCGCCTGCTCCAGCGTGACGTTTGTTAATTCCACGGAAATGCGCCGCGAAGTAAAATCAGGGTCGAAAATTACCGTTAGGCCCGCGAGCTTACCTATCGCATCGAAGACGGCTTTGGCATCGTTGGTCGCCTTCATGTTGATCGGCGCGCGAGAGATGGGTTCCAGTTGCGGCGGTCCTGCCATCAGCCTCGGTTGATCGCTTGCCGGTTCGGACGTCTGCGCGCCCTGCTTGGCGGCGAGTTGGTCCATCGTGGCTTTGACTTCTTGCTCCGCAACGGCGCTGGACGGGTCAATCATCTGGGCTTTGCGGAATTCTGCAAGAGCCAGCTCTAGATTGCCTTGCGCCCGCAGCCGTCGCCCTTGATCCACGTGCCATGTGGATGCCTCAAAGCGCGCCCTGGCGGCCTTCAGCTTGAATTCCGTGTTGTTCGGGTCAGCCCGCAGCGCTTTGTTGTAGTTTTCGAGCGCAGTGTCGTAGTCGTTGAGGGATTCAGCTTTCGTTCCGGCCTTAAATTGTTGATTGCCTTTGGAGCAGCCCGCGACGAGCACGGCCACGATAAGCAGCAGCAGTCCAGAGAAATTCCGGGATGTCATCCGCGCTCCATGTTTTTCATTTAAGCCGCTACAGTCTAGCATTCACACATACGCCGGACAAGGCACGAACTTGCTTCTAGTAACTAGCCGCAGCTAAGATAACAGGCTGTGCCAAAACCGCCGAAAAAACAGGAAAAACAGGCTGAGCTGCTGGTCGCTCAAAACCGCGCAGCTTCGTACAATTATCACCTCCTTGAGAAGCATGAGGCGGGAATGGTGTTGCTTGGGACTGAGGTTAAATCGTTACGCGAAGGAAAAGCGAATCTTCGGGATGCCTACGCCGTGATCCGCGCCGGGGCCGTCTGGCTGCTAAACTGCCACATCGCCGAGTATCTCCCCGGGGGACCGTTTAACCATAAGCCCCTGCGTCCTAGAAAACTTCTATTACGAAGCGAAGAGATCGACAAGCTGGAGCGCAAGACCGACCAGCAGGGGGTCACCCTGGTTCCTCTGCGCATTTATTTTCGGGACGGCATCGCTAAGTGTGAGATTGCCCTGGCGCAGGGGAAAAAGAAGTGGGATCGCCGCCAGACGGAAAAAGATAAAGAGGCAAGGAAGGAAGTCGGCGAGGCCATGTACAAGTTTCGCCGCCGCTAGGTTAAGGTGGCCACTGGCATTCTAGCGCTCCAGCCGAATGCCCGGCTGGCCGCTCGAGAAATACACGATTTTCTTTCGCGCTGCCCAAAGGGCGGCGCCATTCTGATTCGGAGAAGGGGAGACATGGAGATTAAAGTAGATATACGGCCTTTTGCCAAGATTGAGACCGACGCGCTCGTTACGTACGCATTCGAGCAGGAAAAAACGATTGATAACGGAGCGCTGGCGCTGGACGCTGTTACAGGTAACGCGGTTTCAAAACTCGCTGCGAGCGGAGAGCTGACCGGAAAGCTGCTGGAGGCCACCTTGCTTCACTATCCGCAGGGACTGGCCGCGCAGCGTTTGCTGATCCTCGGAGCGGGAAAAAAAGAAAAATTCGGGGCGGTTGAGGCTCGCCGCCTCGCGGGAGCCGCGGTTCGAGCGCTGAAGGCGAAGCAAGTCAAGAGCCTCACGTTTCTGGTGCGGGAAGGAGAGCGCAACGCTGAGATCGCTCAGGCCATTGTTGAAGGAATGATCGTGGCAAATTTCGATTCCGATAAATACAAGACGGACAAAAAGCCGGGGAATGAAATTATTTCCGCGTCGATTGCCGGCTGGGATGAAACGTCGCGCGCGGATGCGGATCGCGGCGTCGAGCGCGGGAAATTGATCGGGGAATCGCAGAACTTCGCCCGGGAACTGGGTAACGAGCCGGCCAACCGACTGACTCCGCGAATGCTGGCGACAAGGGCGGAAGCCATGGCGCGCGAGGCGGGTCTTGCCGTAGATATACTGGACGAGAAAAGAATTGAAGAACTCAAGATGGGTGCCTTGCTTTCCGTGGCGCAGGGAAGCGTCGAGCCTCCGCGGCTGATCGTGATCACCTATACGCCGGAAAAATTGAAGGAGGGCGCTCCTGTTCTGGGCCTGGTCGGCAAGGCGATCACGTTTGATACCGGGGGAATTTCGATCAAGCCTGCGAACGATATGGAAAAAATGAAGTACGACATGTGCGGCGGCGCAGCAATGCTGGGCGCGATGCGGGCGATTGCCCGGCTTAAGCCTTCCTGCAAAGTGATTGCCGTCGTGCCATCGAGTGAGAACATGCCGGGCGGCCGTGCGCAGAAGCCGGGCGATGTGCAAATTGCGATGTC
>Ga0070735_10001316_pt1 | contig 24295 bp, 27 predicted proteins | sample Coa_R1_FD_66443 | JGI IMG/M metagenome (GOLD analysis project Ga0070735, IMG submission 66443) | Surface soil microbial communities from Centralia Pennsylvania, which are recovering from an underground coalmine fire - Coalmine... | ecosystem: Environmental > Terrestrial > Soil > Unclassified ...
GTTTTTTATCTACACGGCGCGGTAAACGAAGATGCGCTAACCGAGATCGCCAGCATCTACCCTGACCTGATGCCATCCAGGAGTTCAGCTTCGAAACCAACAACTACAGCGCCAAATTCGAATTGGCGCCGCCGCTTTCACCGGTGCGCCGGGACGGATCTGTGCTATCTTGGCCTCGTGTGAAAATAGCGCTAGGGATACACGGGCGCATCTTTGTACAGGGCTGTACAATGCAAGTGGTTGAGGGCAGACCAGTGCGGGAGTAACTCAATGGTAGAGTCACAGCCTTCCAAGCTGTTGGTTGCGGGTTCGATTCCCGTCTCCCGCTCCAGAAAATCAATCCTTTACAAGCGCCCTGTCCGCGATTTGCTCCACTTTTGCTCCACTTCTTTTTTACATTACTCCGAGCGCCTTCTCAAGTTGATTGACGGCGGCTCGCCGCCGTTCTAAGGAGGAGCGCGTGTACTGGTTCTGGTTCACGTCCACCGTGTGCCCCATTTGATCGGCGCGGACCTGTGGGTCCACTCCCAAATCGTCCAGCAGAGTGGCATGGGTTCGCCGCATGACTTGAAAATTGGCCCAGTCGAGACCCACGGCTTTGAGCCGCGGCAGAAAATGAAGTTTCCAACAGTTGTCGTGCCGGATGGGAGTCGAACCGGTCTTCGACGGAAAGACCCAGGCGTCGGGTCCCTGCTCGGGAAGCGTATGGAGCCAAAGCTGCAGCCACTCGGAGAGTCCGTCGCCCAGGCCCGCCCAGCGCCGCGAATTGAAAGTCTTGGGAGTGTCGATCTTACCTTGATAAATCCGTTGGCGGATATCCGCGTGGCCGCGCTCAATGTGACTGTGGCGCAAGGCATAGATCTCCCCCGGCCGCATGCCGGCCAAAATGGCGAGGCCGGCGATGATGCGCTCCCTCACATCGAGCACCGAGAATACGAGGCGGACTTGTTCAAGCGTGAGCCGTGGTTTGGGGAAATGCCGTGCGTCCTTCGGAATGAACAGCAATTCCGCCGGATTTCTTGCGAGGCATCCTTCCGCGACGGCCATCCGAAAAATCTGCCGCAAGTCCCACCGCAGATGCGCGACGACACTATAAGACTGCCCGGCGGCCGCCTTCTTATCGAGGAACTGTTGCAAGTCGTCTCGGGAGAAACCGCCGAGCGGGCGAGTGTCGAATTCTGCTACAAAATGAAGTCCGATTCGCCCCTCGTTACACGCAGCGGTTGACGTCTTCCATTTCCGCCTGTAAAACGGCAGATAGACCTGCCGAACAAATGCACCGAACGTAAAGTCCGCCGTCGGCTCAGCCAAGCGGCTGTTGATCGGCTCTAACACTTGGGCCAGTTTTCGTTCGGCATCGAACTTCTTGGTGGTGGCCACTGGCCCGAGCGATACCTTGCGTTTTCTCCCTTGCAGGTCTCTAAACTGCGCTATCCAATACCCTCCCTTATTCTTGATCCTGGGTTTCTGAAACCGTCTACGCATGATGATCCTCTCATGCGTTTAGGCGCGATCCGTTGTGCGACGGACCCATCGTAACATTGAATGGAGCGTGGTCATTTTGCGCCAGCCAGGTTTCCAGACTTTTCCGCCGGATCAGCTTTCGGCGTCCCATTGAAATGGCGGGAAGCGGGGTGATTCCGATAACCTTCCCGCCGATCGCCTTACACACGTGGGCCTTGGAGCAGCGCAACAGGGCGGCCACTTCGCGGATGGAGAGAATCTCACTATTGTCGGTCATTAACCTCCTTTTTCGCGCGTGAAAACCTATCGATCCGGCCGCTCGATTGAAATCTCATTCAGGCGCGTTTCCGCGCTCAAGGACTCCGCAGCCTTGCGCACGGTGAGTTCGGCATAGGCCTGTGGGTTGTGCTTGTCAAAGCGCCGGTGAACGGCGATAGCGGTCACGATCAGGTCTTCCGGCTCTCCGCGCGCCAGAGCGCGCTTGGCGAACGCCCAGTCGCGTTCCGATTGCGACAATCTGCCCGGCGGTGCGGAAGCGCGCCGGCCGGCATGGCCGTTCACCGTTCGCGGTGCGCGCTCATCTGTCGGGAACTTTGGGAAGTGATCCGGGCCGTATACTTGCTTGGATAGGGCCTGGACAGCAATGAGATGTTTCCGGGCGTACTTGTGATTGTAAAAACCGGGGAGCCGCAACACGCGAGAGCAGTCGGTGGCCGCGGGATCGGCTCCGGTCTCGCGCGCCAGGCCGCGCTGAAGATCCTCGGCTTGATCTTTGGCAAAGCCTTCGACTTTCCAGACCACCTGCCACTTGTCGGGAGAGCTACTTAGAAGGTAATTGGGCTGCGGCAGATCTTGACGCTTGAGCAGGCGCTCGACGGCTGCGGTGCCGTCGTCGTCAAAATCGAGATAGACATGCCGGATCGCGGCGATGTCCGCTTTCGTGCGGCCCCGGGCGCCTTCCTTCAGCGCGTTCATCGAGATGTACACTTCATTCTGCTCGGCGTTCCTGTGCCGAAGCCAGGCCTGAAAGTCCGGCGCGGCGATCTGTTCCGCGCCGGCCAGCCGCTGAAGGACTGCTCCGGCGCGCTTTTCGATCAGCACGACGGCTAGGCGGTCGTCGGGCTTGAAGTTGTCGCGGAGATACTCCGTCGCGATGTTACTGTCACTCGCGGCGGAAAACGGTTTCGAGTTCATAGCGGTCTTCCTCGGGGTTGTAGCGCTGGATTTTCAGGATTTCCGTAACGGCGCGCCGTCCCTGGCGGCGCTCGATATGCACGAGGAGACCCACTGCCTCGGCGATATTGCTGCGCACGGCCCGGTAAGGGATCTCGACGCCGGACTCCAGCACGCAGGTGGTGAAACGTGCGAGCGCCTGGCCGGCTGAATTGGCGTGAAGCGTTGAGAGGCTGCCGGCGTGCCCCGTGTTGAGCGCCTGCAAGAGGTCAAACGCCTCGCCTCCGCGCACCTCTCCCAGAAGGATGCGGTCGGGACGAAGACGCAGCGTGGTGCGGAGCAGATCTCGAATTGTGACGGCCGGGAGTCCCGGCTGCTCGCGCCGCGCTTCCAGGCGAACGAGGTTGGGTTTTGTGATCTGGATTTCAGAAGTGTCCTCGATGATGACGAGCCGCTCGGCGTTCGGGATGAAAGCGGCGAGCGCGTTCAGAAGGGTGGTCTTGCCGGTCCCGGTGCCGCCTGAAATAAGGAGATTCTGGCGCGCCTCTACGGCCTGGCGCAACAGAGCGAGCGCTTCAGGAGCCACGCTTCCGATGCGCACGAGTTCGTCCGCCGTATAGAGCTGGCTGTGGAACTTGCGGATGGTCAGCACGGTTCCACTCACGGCGCACGGCGGGAATACGGCTGCGACTCGTGAGCCGTCCGGCAGCCGCGAATCAAGCAGCGGCTTTTCTTCATTAATGTCGTCCCCAAGCGTCCGGGCGATGTTGCGCACGGCGGCCTGGAGCGATTTTTCGCTGATTGCGACATTCGGAATGCTTTCCATCTCACCGTGTTTTTCGATGAAGACGCCGGTTGAGCCGTTGACCATGATGTCGGAGATCTCCGGGTCGCGGATGAGCCCCTCGATGGGACGCAGGAACGGGATGATGATCTCCCAGCTCATGGTCAGATCTCTCCCTTGGCGAGCTGCTCGAAGTAGGTGGTGTTTTTGTCCAGGTAATACGGCTTCAAGTAGCAATAACTGGGCGGCTGCGGGTTCACGCCGTCATAGGCCAGAACAATCCCCTGCGCGTTCTTGAGTTCCGCGAAAACCTTCGGCTCGAACAAAAAATCACGCTGAACGTTGTAGCCTTTGCTCGTGCCGACCGTGGCCCGGTGGGCGGTAGCGAGGCCGGTGAGCACGCTCACCCCGGCATCCTGCCCGTGCTCCGAGAGGCTGTAGTTGAGTTTCAACTGCTCCTCCTTGCCGCAAAGCTCGCTCGCGGTTCTGGCGCTGAAATCATCCGAGAGCGCCAGGAAGATTTTCGTACGGAAAGTCTGCAGGAGCGTGCGCCAGGTTTCGCCGGGCAAGGTCGAGCGCAAAGAGCTGATGCTTTGAGTTGCGAGAATCGGGATGCACTTAGCCTGACGCGATAGCGCGAAAAACTTTTCGTCGCCCGAGGGATCGTTCTCACCCGCGGTGGCGAAAGACTGGTATTCGTCGCAGAGAAAGAGCGCCTCGCGCCAGTGGCGCTCCGGCCCGTGCTCCATCCGGGGAATGCGGTTGACAACAGCCCGCTGGAAATCCTGTTTCATGAGGGTGCCAATGATGCGCGCCAGTCCCGGATTAGCCGAGGCGGGGAAATTGAGCGCGCACACGGCGCCGCTTTCGAGTAGTTCAGAAAAGGGCGGCAGCGGTTTGCCGTAACGTCCGTCTTTGTTCGCGGCGGGGTCGTAGGTTTCCTTCGGCGGGCAGAAGACGCGCTTGACGGCGGGATTATCGTCAAAGAGCGAAAGAAACACGGAGATGCCTTCGACAATCGAGGTCCGGAGCCGCGGCTCGATCCGCTTCCAATCCTGATAGAACCAGCGTTTGACGGCCTCAAACTGCTCGCGGCGGTCCAGGTCCCAGGCCCGGTTGGAACTTGACGGGCCGCCCGACTCAGTCTGCACTTCGTATGGGATTTTGCGCTGCTCCAGGCAGCCCCGCAGATCGTCGGTCGCGGGCGCCTTCATGCGGCTCGCCTCGCCGTCCCGCTCAAAGGGGTGCTTTTCAAGTTCCGGGTCTGCCAGGAAAGCATCGATGCCGATCAGCACGAACTCGGACTCGAACAGGCGCTCGCCTTCCTGGATCTTCTGCTCCAGAAGATCCGGGTTAATCGCGCCCTGATACACGTCGAAGAGCGTGACGTAATTGTAGAGGACCTTGTGAAGGAGGATCACGAACTTGACGAGGTTCGTGTAGGCCTGCTGCCAAAAGGGCTCCTTGCCTTTGCCAAAGAGGTTGTTCAAGAGGGACGCGATCCCATACGCCAGAGCGTAAGCGTCCAGGTCGTTGTAGAGCGGGTTGTACCGGTAGGGGGAATCGAGACTCACTTCCAGATAATCCGCGCCGCGCCCGTACTGTTCCAGGATACGCTGGACCTTATGGCAGAAGTCCCCTTTGACTTCGAGAAAAAGCCCTCCGACCCGTTTCTCGGCGTCCCCGGCGCGGTAGGCGAGGATCTGTTCGGTAAACGGGTACATGCAGCCGCTGGTCTTGCCGGTGCCAATCGCGCCGAAGATCATGATGCCGGTGTAGAGGCCCCGCTCGGGGATGGCCAGCCAGTGCGGGTGTTCAGCCGGTTCCGGTCTCTTCGGATGATGGATTTCGCCCACCACCACATAGAGCCGGTCCCGCCTGGATGGTTCCGGGTACGGCGGCAGCTTGGCGAGCGCCGTTCGCGGTCGCTGGCGGATCACGAAGATGTAGGCCAGGGACAGCAGGACCGAAAAGAGAATGTAAGGCGTACTGAAGAGCATCCCAAGATAGGCGTACTTGATGCCGTAGAAGAGATACGGCTTCTCCAGGAGAACGAACCGCAGCAGAACGTTCGCATCCGGGAACGGCAGCCGGTGGAGACTGATGATACCTGCGCCCAGAGCGAGCGCCGCGCTCGTCACGTTCCGGTTTTCAACCATCCGTCTCATTTGCGTTTCTCCGCCGCCGAATCTGCCGGGCCTGATGCGCCCGGCGAGGCGAGCCAGGCAGCAAAGCCCGCGTCCTTTTTAAACGCGATGGAGAGCGCCTGGCTGATGACGTAATCCCGGTCGCTGTCCAGGTATTGGCAGTACTGCTCCAGCGTGCGCGCGAGATTTTGATCGAGTTTCGCTTCCACGCGCTCTCGGATTTGCTTTGGCTGCTTTGTGATGTAGGGTTTCATCTCTTCCTCCCCTTCGCTTATTCCTTTTCGAGGGACTTGCGGCGATGAACTTACTCGCCGCAGGTCCTTGATCCGGCCATTTGGCCGGGTGATGTGTCAAACCGTGGGCGGGAACGACCCCCGAGGCGCGAGGAACGAAGCCGAGCGGGTTTTGGGCGGACTGTGCCGCCCAAAACCGGGGTCGTTCCCGCCCACGGTTTGACCCCGCCGTCCGGCCGTTTTCGGTCGTGGGTTTTGCCGAACTCGGCGGTTCCCAAGCGTTCTCGGGATGGCAATCCCGAGAACGCCGCCGAGAATTGAGCGGAGTCCCGTCGGCCGCCCATTCTCAGGTCCTGCGCCGCCCACGATCCGTTTTTAGAAAGCCGTAAGGCTTCCAAAAAGCTCATAATCATGCTCCAAAAGACAGGTTGAAAAAACGCCGCTCATCCTTGCAGGCGCTGCGATTTCCGGCGCAAGGCTGGGGAGCATGGCCGCGTTTCCATGGGCTTTCCACCGTTCATAGAGCGCCTCATTTTTCTCCCCGGTAAACGCTTCCCGGTCGGCTCTGAGCCGGAGAAGTTTTTCCCGGTCAAAGCCGTCCAGTTGCTTCGACTCGTATTGGCGGCGCGATTCGAAATACCCCAGCAGACGCCGGATTTCGGGGTCGATAGCAGCGCTATGGTTTCCGCTCTTTTCACCGGCTACAAAGCGTTCAAAGGCTCGTTCGGCGCTTTTGAAATGCGTTGCTCTGGCTGCCACATACACCAGCTGGAACTGCGGCAGCGAGGCCAGAAGCGGCCGGTACTGGGCCAGATAGGTCTCAAATTTGGAAAGCGTCGTCAGGCCCTCATCAACGAAACAAAATGAAACAAGAGGCGAGGCTCCGGATGCGGTTCCAGATGCGAGAAATTCCGCCAAAAAGATCGGATACTTGTCCACAAAATAACGGGCGGTGGCGTTACCCGCTGACGCAGAGCGGTAGAGCTTGGCCGGCAGATAGGAGACCGGGATCTTGAGCGCGGCCGTGAAGTAATCCAGTTTTTCCTGTTCAGTCACCAGATACGGATGATCACGGTGCGCCAGCACAAAGTCCAGGCCCATCAGCTTGTTTTTAATGGTGAAGGGCTGACGCAGACGTCGATTCCGGTTATCTGGCTGGCCCAGCGCTGCGTAGAACGGCCGGGCACAGAGGTGATAAATTTGCGCCCTCTGGCGGTAGGTAAAGGCCTGAGCATGTCCCTTGGCGAGCGCCTTTTCGATCAGCTGGCCGGCGGTTCCCCCATCCGGCTGTCCGAGGAAGTGATCGTATTGGCGGCGCAGAAAGTAGCCGCCGTGGAGCGCCGCCAAGGTCAGGAAAGCCGCCTCCCGCTCGGTATATCCGAGTTGCCGAAGGGCTGAGATGCGTTCGGGATTCGTCAGAGGACTCTGGCTCATAAGGAAAGAATCGAGACGACGATGTCGCGTTCCTCAAGCGCGGCCGTCAGGCGCGACGCGGAACCATCGGCGGCATAGATTTTGAAACCAGCTTGGGCTTTTGACGAGACGTGTTCGCCATGATAATGATGCGTGGCCAGCTCAAGATCCACTTTCGCGATCTGGCCGGCGGCCGTTTCGTACTCGATGCGCAAGTCCGGCAGCGGAATGCGACCTTCAAGGACCTTGAGACCGTTGGCTTGAGCCACTTCCGCTTGACGCCGGGCATATTCCAAGGTCGGCAAGCCCTTCACCTTGGCCAGAGGCGAGTACACCTTTTGCTTCAGTTCATAATCCAAAACGACGCGGCGCACTTGGCCGTCCGCCTTCTCGATCTGGCGCCGTTCTGCCTGAAACATCCGGTAGATGGCGGCGTCATGGGCCACTTCGCCGGGCTTCACAAAGCCGCTGTAAATCTGTTGGCCGACTGGCGTTTTGGCTTCGCGCCCCAGGATCTCTTGGCCGCGTTTGGTGAGCACAACGACCCCGAGTCCTCGCTTGTTTCCGTTCGTCCAGGTCGTACGTCGTTGAACGAGGCCCTGGGCCGATAGCGATTCCAGATCGTCCCGCATCCCCGCGGTGTCTCCGCCGTACCGGAAAGCGGAGAGGTCCCCGACGGCAACGGTTCTGAAACGGCCGATGTCGTACATCAATTCGAGCTCGGCGGAGCTGATTTGGTAGGCGTACGTGGGGCCGAAATGGCCGCCGCGCTCGCGGCTCAACGCGACGTCCCGCCCGCCAGTCGTCGGCTTCTGGATTAGCTCGCGCGACTCGCGGTTCCGTTCTCCGGAATCTTGTTGGGTGGCTTGCCGTTCGTCCTGACTGATCTCGCGGTCCATGCGTGCTCCTATTCGTTTACTCGGCGCGAAAGTTCTTCCGAAAGGCTCGCGCCCGTTTGCAGTTGCTTCTCAAGATGCGCGAGCTTGCGGCCCGTGTCCTTCAGGAATAGCTTCCGGCAGAGGAGATAGGCGGCGGCAAAAACATTCAGAAAAAGAGCCGCCGCAAATAGGGCGATGGTCTCTCCGTACTTTTCCCAAAGAAGCTGGCGATAGGGGATGAGAAACCGGCATTCGCCCAGGAGATAGAACCCCAGCGCCAGCAAAAGAACCGTTGTCGTAAAGAAGGCGTTGGCGATCATGCAAGCTCCTATTGAAAGGCCTGGTCCTCGCGGAAATACGTGATGGTCAGGCCCAGCGGGTTGACCGGGATCATCGCATTGGGCACCCGGTCCCGCACGGTGAAGACGATATGCGCGACGTACTTCTCGCGCCGGGTCTCGGCGTGATCCGCCAGGCCGTAGTAGACCTTCTCAAAATCGACCGTGGCCCGGTACGGCGGAGTGCGCAGGTCCTCAATTGAAACGTTGGTGACGCGCACCTCGATCTCTTCCACGGGACTCGCGAGAAACTGCTCGATGGTCTTGGTCTTTCGGTTGACCTCCAGTAACGCGTCCGCCAGTTTGCCGTCCAGGAAATAGAGCGAGCGGGCATAGCTCTCATGCACGGTGGCCCGCATACGGCTGTAATGCCCTTCCACAAACTGGATCAGAAAGTACTTGATCTCGGCTTCCTGCGGGTGGTATTCAAAATCCGCGTAGTTCAACGCCTCGGCGCGGCCGACGTCGTTGATGCGGATCACGAGCGGCTTGACGTGCCGGGCGGAATCAACGGCCTTGATGACCAGGCCCACCAAAGCGAGAGCGACCCCGCACAGGCACAGGACCGCGATTTTCAGATAGGTGTTCATGACGGCAGTCGAGCCGTAGAGCTCGACAAACTGCCGCTGGGCGGCGCCGAAATCTTTGGTTGGCGGAAGCTCAAGATGAGGGACATGCATGGATCTCGCCTCCTAAAAGCGCGGCAGCGCGGACTCGCCGGAACGGCCTGTAAAGAGCGAATTGACGAGCGACGGAATCTTGGCGATGCCGTAGGTGAAGGCGACCAGCAAGAGCACGAGCGGAAAGAAAAGCACGAGGACCGTGGCGCCGTCGTAAGGCGGCGGGTGCGAGTCCACGAAGTGGATGAGCAGGTTCCCGAAAACGAACAGGTAAGCATTGGCGACGACGGGATAAAAGGCATACTGAATAAGCGATTTCAGCCACCCCCAGAACAGCCATTCCATCCTGGGCACGATAAAAAACGGAATGAAAATCGGCCCCAGGAGCACCGAGATGGCGGCGGCCACGTATCCGAAGGCGACGACCGTGAAGACCGCCGCCTGCGCGGCCAGAATGCACAGGATCGTGACGGCGTAGCGCAGGATTTCGAGGATATTGAGCGCCAGCGTCAAGCCGGGCGTCTCCATGCCCCAATAAAGCCCTGTGAGGCGGTCCCAGACTTCCTGGACCAGGGAATGGTTGAGTTGGTTGGCCAAATTCAAGCCCTGGTCAATGACGAGGTGGTAAAAACTGACGCCAAAGCCGGGAATTGGCGCGCTGTAGTAGGTGATCATCCCGAAGCCGAAGGCGATGGTGAGCAGCAAGTCGGCGAAGTGGTCGAAATGAAACAGCGGTCCGTGCCCGCCGCCCGCCGAACCGAGCGCGCTTTTCACTCCGAACCAGACGATCAGAATGACCGCGAAGCCGCGGAACATGTTCGTCCCCATCGTCTGGAAGAGCGCGGCGTGCTGGGTCATGAGCTCGGTGAGAAAACTGAAGAGATCGTTCATGGAACTGGGAGGCATGGCGTTCTCCTAGGGCATGCGCCACGCCAGCATCGCTTGGCTTGCGCCCGCGGCCTGAGCCGCCATGGCGGCCTGGCCCTGACTCATGAACTGGATGTGGTTATTGAAGGCTTGCGCCTCGGCATCGCGCTGGCGCTTGGCCTCGATGATTTGTTCTTCCGCCAGAGTCGCCAGAAGCTTGTTCGTATCCTGCGTGTTGCGGAGCGCGATCACGCCGGCGGCGTTGATTTTATTCAATACGGCGATCTCGGTATTCATATTGGGACTAGAGGAAAGCGAGTCGGCTTCGAGATTCTGGATGGCCATTTCCACCTGAGCCGCATTGGCCCTCATCTGCCCGAGCGTCTCGATGCCGGTCACGTTCGCGCCGTCGGTCAACTCCACGGTCGCGTAATCGGTTTTAAGGCGCGGGAGCTGATCCGCGGGAATGTTGGCGAGCGCGGCGCCATACGCGCCCAGAGGCTGGGTTGCCGCGCCGTAGCCCGCCGCCGCTGCCAACCCGTATTGATTCCGGTGGTCCATCCGGCCGTCGTGCCGTAGGTATTAGTCGCAGACGAGTTCAGCCACGGCGTGGCCACCGCGCGATAGCGAAGGATCATGTTGACCGGGTCCTGCCGGGCCATGAAGAGCATCTGCTGGTACTGGCTGCTGACTGTCTTATAGGTCTGAACGAGTTCGGCGTATTCCTTTTGCATCTGGAGAAGCTGTGCGACGAGTTTGCCGTAGTTCGTGGGATCAAACACGATATCGCCCACGCCGAGAACGGCGAGCGCGGGTCCGGCCAGGCTGAAAGCCAGGGCCGCCGGAACCAGGAATTTTGATTTTCGTTGCATCGAATCTCCTATAGGTCACCGGGCATCTGGTGCTTCTCGTAGGCCGGGAGAAGCAGGTCATCGGATAAGTACACCTTCACGCGGTGGCCTTCCCGTATCGTGATGGTGGGAACGACGTTCAGATAGCGATCCAGAATGTGCATCGAAGACTGCGAAAGGCTTGAGGCCATACCCTGGCGGTAAGCATCCGTCGCCGACTCGTCGAGTCCATAGCCCGTATTGGCCTGGCTGAATCCCGCGACGAGGCCGAGCGCGATCGAGACGCCGAAGACTTGGAGGTTATGATGATTCACCTGATCCTGCAGCCCCGTTTCGCCGATCTGGCTCAAGCCCTGGAACTTGTCGAGGCTCACCGAATAGCCGTCCGGCATGATGAGCCGGTGAAACGCCACGGCCAGTCTTCGGTCGCCGAAGGTCTCGACTTTGCGGGCTTCTCCCAGGACGCGGCTTCCCTGGGGAACCAGGACGTGTTCGCCGTTATGCGAATAGACGTTCGTGGTCACCAGGCAATTGACGGGACCGGAAAATGTTCCGTCCAAGCGGTTGGTCAGGGCGGTTTCAAGCACAGTTCCTTCAAAGAGCCGGTACTCTTTCCCTTGAGCCTGATCGAGCTCGGCGGCACGCGCTTTGGCGCTGCGCGCCTCCGGATCGTCGTTAACCGGAGAGGCAGACGTTGAAGGAATCGATTGTGTTGCGGGCGCGGTTGTTCCCGCCGGTTCCGGGGCTGACGGGGCGTAGCCCGATAAGGCTTTGGCCACAAGGTCGACGGGTGCAAGCGGCGCTGGCGCTTGCGCGGGTAGTGCCTCTTTGCGATAGCTCAGCGCGATATTTGAGGCGAACAGCGATCGCTCCTCGCGCCGGTCTCTATCAATCTGAACGGAGCTTGTCTCGGTCCTGGGCTGGGCGGCGGCCAGGCGTGATTCGCCTGAGGGCGCGTAGGACGCGGCCTGGGAACGTGCCGATGCGCCGGGCGCAAGGCCCAAAGCAGCCTGCGTTCGGTTGAGCTGCTCCTTGGCCATCTGAAGTCTCTGGGCCTCCTCTTTGAGGCGGGTTTCGTATTCTTGAATCTGTGCCGCGTTGGGACTTGTTGCCGGCGCCGGCGCGATAGCGGTGGCGGCCTTTTCCTTGGGCTGGTTATGGCCCGAGAACGCGATCACGAGCACCATGACGGCGGCCAGGCCGCTCAAGACCCAAGCCTGCGTATTTTTCGGCAGCACGCCCGGCGGCGCGACGCGCTTCTCCCGCACTTCAGGCGGGGTTAGAGGATCAGAATCCGTTCCAGGCATGGTTATTCCTCCCGCGTGAAGTTCAGCTTCTTTTTGCCGATCGCGAGGTAGCCTCTGTCGAGGATCTTATGGATCACATAGACGCCGTTCGCGTATTCGAAATTGACCAGGTTCGGTTTTCCGTCCACGATTTCGTAGAGGACCGGCGTTTCCTCCGGCCGCGCCTGAATGTAAGTGAATTTCTCGTCGTGATACATCGCGCGCACGAAGAACGGCTTGCGGCCCGCTTCGAAGCGGTAGGGAAAGCGCACGTTGGTGACAAACCGGCTGATCCCATTGTCGATTTCGGTTTGGGCCGCCTGTTTGACCGCGCGCGTTTGCTCTTTAGCCAGCTCCGCCTGCTGGCGATAGTCGTCAAGCGTTTGCGTGGAAACAAACCGGGGCGCGGCGCTCGCGGCTGAGATCATCGATTCGTCTTTGGGTTCAATGAATACCTTGAGATCCGGCGCGCTTGCGGGCGTGCCCTCCGGAAGCCCGGAGACCTCAAAGAGGACGAAGCTATAGATGTTGCCGCTGGCGGTAATCAGATTCAGGTTTGTCCGCGCGCCGGCCTTGGCTGGCTTCACATAGGCCATGTTCTCCGATCCGTTTACGATCCAGTACTCCTTGTCGCCGCAGGTGAAATCCAGAATCTTTTCGGTCTTGGGCAGCACGATGAGGGTGGTATAGCGGAGCTTGGCTTTGAGCTTGACGACGTCTTTTTCGCCATACTGCACGATGCGTGCTAAAGGTTCCCCTTCAGCCGGCGCGACGGACGAACCGGCGCTGCGCGCCGGTTGCGCGCGTTTGGCGGCCATGCCTTGACCATAGAGCAGTACGGCACAGCCTGATGCGAAGACAAACGAAGACAGAAGGCGAGTGGGTTTCATGAGGTTTGGCTCCTTGCCCGGCCTGATTGGGCCAGAAATTCGAGGCCTTGTTCAAATCCGTAGCGCTCGAAGGCCTCGCGGCGGCGCTCCCGGTCAAAGGGGTTGCTGGTGTAAAGCCAATAGTCTTTCGGCCCCACCCGAAGGTTGACGACTTTGGCCAGGTCCGGGCGTTTGATCAGGATTTGTTGCTTCGGAATGAGCCGCGCGATGAGCCCGGATTGCGTTTCATTCAAGTGGAACAGTTCACGGTAGGTCTTCTGATCGATGTCGGGATTGGCGAGAAACATTTTGGTGGCGCAGCTCTCGACCACCACGCCCAGCATCTCCGAGCGCACCAGGTCCTCGCTCGATTGCGTGGCCAGAATCATAGCCGCGTTTTTCTTGCGCCAGATTTTCAGCGCTTCCAGGATGTAGCGCCGGATCGTCGGATTACGCAAAAATAGCCAGACCTCATCGATCACAAAGAGCTTGGGGGCGGCCGTTTGTCCGGCGTCGTCGATCGCGGAGTTAGTGCGGTGAAGGATATAAAAGAGGAGCGGCTCCAGGATTTGCGGGGCTTTTTCCATCCCCTCGAAATCGAAGGTCTGGAAGCGGGCCAACGTCAGGTTGTCTTCGGCGTTGTCAAAAAGCGTCGCGTAGGGACTGCCCTGCACCCATTTCTGAAGGGGCGCGCGGAGGTTTCGCCCCAGCATGTTGGAGAGCGTATAGAGCCGGCGCTGATCCGGGTCGATCACATACAGGCTTTCGATCTGCTCATAGAGATCCCGCTCATCGTGGGCGGTCAATTGATAAGCGCTTGACTCGACGAGGACGCGGAGAAAGGAGAAAAGGAAATGCAGATTTTCCTGCGTCGGAGGCAAGGAAAAAGGATTGATCGTAAAGCCGCGTTTCTCGATTCCCACGGCAAGATAGGCTCCGCCGAAAAGCCGGGTGACGTTTTCATAGCTGCCGCCGAGATCAAAGAGGTAGGTGAGGGGCCCGTATTTCTGGGCGTGAGTCAGCAGAAAATTCACGAGAAAGCTCTTGCCGCTGCCGGTCGCGCCCAGGATCAGCGTGTGGGCGTTGTCCCCGCAGTGGAGATTCAGAAAGTAGGGCGTGTGGTGGTTCGTTTCGAGCACGGCCAGATATTCCGCTCCGCCCAGGTGCGCGTTGCGCGTCTCTCCGGCGTGAAGCGTGAAGAGGAAAGATAAGTCGGCGTAATTGGTGTCGAGGAGCCACAGGGTCCGGAGATTGTAAGCGCTGTTTCCCGGCAGTAGCGCCAGCCAGGCGTTGGGCAGGTTGTAGCGCTCCTCCGTCAACTGCGCGTCATGCGCGGCGAACACTTTAAAGCACTCCGCGACGGCCCGTTTGACGCGCGCATGGTCTTCGTCAAAAAGCGCGATCGTCATGGAAAATGCGCCGAAGGAATGGCCTTTGACTCCCAGCTCTTCGAGGCACGCTCCGAGATCCCCGACCTGCGCCACCGCCGCGTCGTCAATCAGCATGTCCCGAGGCGAAGTCTGCGCGCCGGAGGCGACATAATTCATCAGCGACGACTTGCTGTTATGGAAGTGCCGGCGCTTGGAACGAATCCGGGACAGCATCTTCTGGCTGCTCTCGCGTTTCCATTCGCTGGCCATCACGAAATTGCAGGGGATCTCCTGAAGGCCGCGAAACAGGTGCGCGAATGTTCGCCCCGGCGGCTCTTTGAGTGTCAGGACCGAGATGTAGTAGTCATCCAGCCGCAGATGGTCCCGGTGGCATTCGAGCGTCGAGCCGCAGGCTTGAAAATCGACGAAGTCGTCATACTTGAGCCGCACGCCGTCTGTCTTGTGCGGGGCGTAGTTGAGCAGCCGGCGCAGGAAATGGAAGGCCCGTTCTTTGTCCAGAACCTCCGCGTGCAGCGCGTCCGGCAACTGCACCACGAAACTCATGACTTTGTGCGTGAAGATCTCGCGAGCGCGGTCCAGGTCTTCTCCGATGAGGGCGGTCCGGCGTTCGGTCGAGAGCGCGTCGCCCCAGACGGATCGCGGGCGCCTGATCCATTGCGACGCCGTCCGATGCGCGAACGAGCCGGATTTCACGCCCGCGTAGACCACGGCGAAATATATTTCGAGCGAGTAAAGGTTCTCCGGCTTCTCTTGAAGATAGGCGATCCGGCCCGCCACAGCCTCCTGAACTACTGGATTTTCGTGCAGGCGCGACGGAATGAATGTGTGGTCGCGCTTCACTACATATTGGTAGAGCCGAAACTGTTCGTCGAGCGTCCGAAGCGCGGACTCAAAACGCCGCGCGACCTGGTCGAGCTCGGACGCGTCCAGACACTCGTAGTCCACGCCCTGCACGCGCAGGATCATCACGAGTTCGCTGCCTTTGGTCAGGAACGTGTGTTCGTCAATTGCCGCCGTAATGCCGACGCGGGCGTTTAATGCGCCGGACTCTTCGTAATCTTTGATGATGCGGCTGAGCCTAATCACGCCGGCAGATCCTTCCTGGAGCTCGCCCCGCGCTTAGCCGGGTCATAACGCGTCCTGAATTGGGAGGCGTTGAGCAAAATGCGTAAGGCTTCGGGATCGGTCGCGGTCGCCCAACGGGCGAGAAGGAAGAGTACGAAAAACATCACGAGGCCGCCGAGCAGGCTGCCGAAAAAATTGAAGGTTGCTCCTCCCATGACGGCCGCCAGGAAAAATAGTCTTCGCTCCGCGCCCCAGATCGTAAGCTGTTTGTTGACGGACCGATAAACAGGATGAAAAGCTGGCTGGTTCGACATAAAGCGCTCCCCGCCCGGTCGCAGAGGTCGTCCGCTTATCCCGGAAATAGCCAGCTCATAAAGTTCACCGCGCTGATAGCCATTCCCACGCCGAAGAGAATTCCCGCCAGCATGCGCTTCGATTCGCCCTCACCGAATGCAAACATGAGTCCGCCGACGACAATGGCGACCAAGCTCAGGCCTCGCGCAATCGTGCTCGTGAAGGCGGTCTGCAGGACAGTAACCGCGTTCTCCCAGGGAGACTGCGCAAAGAGCGGCGTCGAGGCGCTGAGCATGAAAGCCCAGACTCCGGCACGGATGACGCCGACTGGAAATCGGCGGTTTGCGGTTTGGGCGGATCTGACTGTCATGGGTTGGCTCCTCTCGTTCGCTCTTTGCGCTGGAGGCCGAAACTAACGCCTCCTCTCTGATATGCGCAAAAGGCGATCCAAGTGGACGGCGGCCTGAATTCAGAGACGAGCTAAAGGCTGAGCGAGCTTATCCAGGAGCTTTGCGCCGCCCGGCGGCAAGGTCCCGCAAGCCGCCGGGCCGCAGATATTCGTTCCAGGCGGCCTTGATCTCTTCCTGGATCTGGGTGGACCACGATTCAAACGGATAGACGTACCGGGCGGCGAGATAATGATGCATCGCCGGTATGTCCGCAGGACAATCCAGGAGCGTGTGAGGACGGATTGATCGCAACTGGTTTTCGGTGAGCCCGAGCGCATTAAACCAATCGGCGTCGGTCATGTCGGCACCGGAAAGATCGGCTTCTGCAAAATTGCCGTTCCTGATCCATGCGCCGGCAAAAGTGGCCCCGCGCAGGTCGCACTTCTGAAAGCTCGCCGCTACCAGGAAACTGGCTTGGAAACTCATCCCGGTTAATCTCTCGCCGGCGAAGTTCATCCCGTAAAGGTCGAGGTGCTCAAGCCCGCGATCCTGGAAGCATTCGGCGAGACCGCCTGGCGCGCACGCCCGGAGCGCGTCCAGCGTCAGCTTCCGCACTTCCCGAACGGGATCAGACAAACCGGTGCGGCCTTGATCCACGGTCAGAATCACCTCCCGCAGAACCGATGCGGCCGCGCCACGAACCTGCGGCGAAGCATTCTTCAGCAGGCGCTCCAGATCCGTGAGTGCTGTCCGGCTTCGGGCGATGCTGTCGTAGCCGATCCGGCGAGCGATCGCCCGGACGCGCCGGACCTCGTCCGATGGAATCGCGTCATCAGCGCCTTCCTCCGGGCCGCTTTCTCTAGCGCGACAATTCTTTAGCTCGAAAAGAACCTCCTGCATGGAGGCTGGCCGCTCTGCCGGGTTCTTCTGAAGGCAGCGATAGACGAGGTTCACTACGGAAGCGGGGACCCGCTCCGGGAGATGCCGTGGAGCCTTCGTCAGCATCGCCGTTACGGTCTCTTCGCGGCCGCCTGGACCAAAGGCGTGTTTGCCGCCGAGCATCTGGTGCAGGATTAAACCCAAACTGAAGATCTCCGAGCGCGGATCAGGGTGGAGTCCGTCGAGTTGCTCGGGCGCCATATAGACGCGGGTGCCGAACCGCTCCGGTGGTTCGGCCTCGCCCGATTGAGGATCCGCGGAAGACAAGGCCGCAGCCAGGCCGAAATCCAACAGTTTCACGCGCCGGTCCTCGGTCACCATGATATTGAGGGGCTTCAAATCCCCATGCAGAATTCCCTTGGCATAGGCGGCGGATAGAGCTTCCGCTATTTGAACCCCGAAGTGGAGCGCGTCTTTGACCGGCAGTCCCCTGGCCGGGATGAGAGACTGAAGCGTTTTTCCGTGCACATATTCCATCACGATGAAATCGACGCCGCGATCCTGCTCAATACCGTGCACGGTGACGATGTTCGGGTGATCGAGCGCGGAAGCGCACTGCGCTTCCCTGAGGAGCCGCTGCCGCAAGTGCGGATGCGCGACAGCCCACGGCGGGAGGAGCTTGAGCGCGACCCACCGATCGAGCCGCCTGTCGCGCGCCCGGTACACGAGACCCATCCCGCCCTGGCCGATCTGTTCGCCCACCTCGTAATGGGCCAGAACCGTGCTGCCCACCGAAGAATGGACATCCAGGAAATCTCGCCCCGGGTCATGGTGCGCCAGAAGCGATTCCACCTCCTGGCGGACTGGATTTTCGTTCTTGCCCAGCCCCTTCAGATACGCGGCCCGGCTGGATTCGTCGAGCTTAGCCGCCTCGGCGAATACCTGTTTCACCCGCTCCCATTGCGACGGTGTCAGGGCTTGTCTTTTTCGAGCTCGCGCCTTAGCCATGCCTTCGCCATCGCCCACTCGGTTTTGACCGTCGTCGTACCCAGGCCCAGCGCCTCCGCCGTCTCCCGAAGGCTGAGCCCACCAAAGAACCGGAGTTCCACGATCCGGCTCTGCCGGGCATCCAGTCGCTCCAGGCGCCGGAGCGCTTCATCAAGCGCCAAAAGCTCGTCCGATCTCCCGGATTCATACGCCAGCGCTTCGTCGAGATCAATCCTCAGCATCGATCCGCTCCGCTTGCGCGCGCGATGCCGGCGGGCGTGCTCGATCAAAATCCGGCGCATGGCCACGGCAGCCGCTCCAAAAAAGTGGGCTCGGTTTTCCCATCGGCCGGGCTCCATCGATTTCATCAGCCGGAGATAAGCTTCGTGAACGAGCGCCGTGGGGCCGAGTGTATGGCCGGGGCGTTCGCGGGAAAACTGAGTAGCCGCCATGCGTCGCAGCGTCTCGTAAACGATCGGCATGAGCTCGGCTTCGGCGGCAGGATTCTCCGGTAGGGCGGAAAGCAGGAGCGTGATTTCGCCAGCGGAAGAATGCGGCATGGGATTTCCTCCGGGTCTAAACATTATATGCGCGATCGGTCCTTCGATTGGACGGAGCCGGATGCCGCATCCGGCTCCGTCTTGGGGCGCCGCTCAAGCCGACGATCCGGTCCGGCGATTTTCACGATGCGGCACATCCCCGCGAGGCGCGAAGGAATGCTGTCGTCATTGAGTTTCTCTGCGAGCGCGTCCAGGGAATAGGGGCTCGTGATCAGGAGGCCGGCGCGGTCCTTGAAGTCGCGTCCGTCCAGCACCTCCTGAAGAATTTGACGGCCAAAATCGGTGTTGTTGCCGATTCCAAGATCGTCCAGCACCAAGATTTCCGCGCGCACCAGCTCATCGATCGCGGCTCGTTCCTGCTCGGGGTCTTTCATACGCACTTTTCGGGTTAGCTGGCCGGCGAGCAGAATCCTGACGGCCAGCCTCTCCTCAAAGCAGCGCCTGGCGACGGCGTAGGACAGATGGGTCTTGCCGACGCCGCAAGGACCCCACAGGTAAAGATTCTCAGCGGCGGGATTGAACTCTCGGCAGCGTTCATAGGCCAGCTTGTTCTGCGTCGTGACTTGATAGCGTTCGAAAGTGAATTCCCGGTAGGGCTTTTCACCCCCCAGAAGTTCGATCAGTTCTCTTCGCAAGGCGAATCCACGCCGTTCTTTTTGGCGCTTCGCCTCCAGAGCCGCGACGCACGCCGGACAGTAGCCATCCACAAGCTGGCTGCGCCAGACGCCCGTCCCGGCCAGCGTCTTGCCGCTCAAAAGAATGGCCGGAGTCCACTCCCAGGGAAGGGCGCGGTGGCAGGTTTTGCAATCGTCAATCTTGAGAAAGGCTGTCATATTTCCCGGAAATGGGCCTAGCTGCTCCTGCTGGGGCGCCCTCTCTTTCTCTTCTCCCCTGTGGTCTCCTGGGCCTTCGCGAGCCATCGGTTTCGCTGCGGTGTGTGTCTTTGAATGTCTTTAATTTGTCTTTACTACTGTCTTTCGCTCGACGGAAAAGCGTTGTCTCCTGGCAACGGTTTGGTTGCGTCACGGCAACGGTTGCGTTGCTTCCTGGCAACGAAAAACGTTGCTTGGCGGCAACGTCCAATCCCGGGATCAACAGTTGGCGGCCGTCATTATTCCGGACTTGAATCGCCACCTGCCCTTCCTGCACAACCAGAATACCGGCGGCCATGAGCGTTTGGCCGGCTCGGTAAGCCGCCGGGCGACTTAGGCCAATGTCGCGCGCGATTCTGTACCAGGTAAAGGACGCCCCCGGCCTGTTCCAGCCGTAGGTGTGACGGATCACCCAAAAGAGAACCCGGTATTGCCCACCGCTCAGACGCGCTCGCAAGAGCGCTTCAAGGACTTCCGCGGGAACCCGAACGAAGCGGTCGCGTACAGGCATAGGAGCCTCCCATTGGTATAGGCACTCAAGAAGGTCAGAGTGCACAATTCCGAAATGGCGGCGCGCCCTTCTTCAAAAGCGTTGCTTTTTGACATCGCTCATCGACGAGAATCGTCGGCGGAGGCTCGGCGTTTCCTCGGGCGACTCCGGCGGATATGCTTTTGCAGCCCGATTCGACCGTCCTGAATGAAAAGGATCTTGGTCCGCAGCAGGCATTTTCCGGCGCGCCAAGTATCGCCGCGGTCCTGGCGTAGGTCCTGTGCAATGCGAGACCACGTGAAGGGAGTCGTTCTACGCTTGCGCCTGGAGGTCTCGCGAAGAACCCAGAGGATCATGCGCCACTGGGTTCCGCTGAGGCGTTTGTGCGCCATCGCCTGAAGGAACCCCGCCGCGATAGAGATGAATTTCGCGATTGCCGGCCGCGGTTTTGGGACGGTCCCCCTGCGGCGAGGCAGGCCCGCCGGGAATCCATGGGTGATCACGATTTGTTGAATCTTCCGAATCCACAAGCGTAAGGTGTTCGGGTGCTTCCCGAGGCGGCGCGCGACCTCAGACAGGTTGCGTCGCGCTTCGCCGAGTAGATTCCACAGCTCCGTACGTTCGGGACCCAGTTGCCGCCAAAGCTCCGCAAAAGCGACTTGCGATTCGGGATCGGCTTCGCTCGCCGAGAAGGAGGGCAGGATTTCTTCAAACGCCCCCGGCGGAGCGGTTTCTCTTTTGGCCTGGCCGCGCCGTTTGCGGATCCAGTTGTGCGCCCGGTTGTGCAGCGCCTTCGCGAGATATTTTTCCCAGTCCTGCACGTGGGGCGGCGCTCGCGCTTTGAGTGTAAGCACCGTTCGGGTCAGCTCGGCTTCCAATTCGTCCGGTTCGCGGCGCTCAAACTTTCTGGCGATCACGGAAGCGAGCGCCCCTTCCCAGTCCGCCAGACCCGGGCGCGGATGTTTTCGATCTTCTTGATTGGCCACAGCTTGCCGAGCCGCACGCCAGACGCGCACGAAGGCGCGCATGGCACGCGGGACCCCTTCTGGCAGGGCCGCGCGAGTCGATGACTAAAACCGGTGGCTGGTGGGAAGGCTTATTGATTGGATAAATAGTGAAGAGCGTTTGTTACAGCGGCGCTGGCCGTACAGCGGTTGGGCTTCACTAAAAGACGCACGTGCGGTTCGGCCATCCTTAGCCCTTCAGACTGCCGACGGCGATTGTGCACTTTCGACGCTTCGCGTGCCTATATCAATGTGAAGACCCCGCAAAGCAACACCCGAGAGATGCGAATAGGTTCAGTCAACGAATTTGAAATCCGGCAGGGGAACGCCTTGGCGGTGTTGCGAACGCTTCCCGAGGCCAGCGCCCACGCCTGCGTCACCAGCCCTCCGTATTGGGGGCTCCGGGATTACGGCGTAGAACCGATCGCGTGGGGAGGCGATCCCGAGCACCGGCATCACTGGGGCCCGCAGATTCTGGTGAACGTTACTAATCACACTGACAAACGGCGCTGGAACCACACGCGCAACGGCCGCGGAGAAGAGCAGCCGACCGAGAAGCGACCCGGATGGCCGAACAAGATCGCTCAGGGCGAGTCCTGTGTTTGCGGCGCCTGGCGCGGCGCGCTCGGCCTTGAGCCGACACCCGAGCTCTACGTCCGGCACCTGGTTGAGGTGTTTCGCGCCGTGCGGCGAGTACTGCGTCGCGATGGAACGTGCTGGCTCAATCTGGGCGACAGCTATGCGCGAGATGAGCGCAAAGGCCAACACAAGGCAGGCGATCTGGGAAAGCACGCCTACCTACTTGACGGCGGAGGCGGCCGCAGCGCGGGTGCAGCCCCATTGGGAGCAAGTGGCCTCAAACCCAAAGACCTCTGCGGCATTCCCTGGCGGGTCGCGCTCGCTCTGCAAGCAGATGGTTGGTATCTGCGCTCCGACATCATCTGGGCCAAGCCCAATCCGATGCCGGAGAGCGTCACCGACCGGCCGACCCGCTCGCATGAGCATCTTTTTCTCCTGGCGAAGAGCGCGCGGTACTTCTATGACCACCTCGCGATTGCAGAACCCGTAGCGAGACCTCAAGAGGCCGCGCGCAAGAACCCAGCCCGGTTCGGTGGCGCAAACAAATTCGCCGCCGCGCAGAAACAAAGCCGTCTGCACTCCGGGAACGCGTATCGCGGAACTCCAACGATGACGCGGAATCGGCGCAGCGTCTGGACGATTGCCACGCAGCCCTACGCCGGAGCCCACTTCGCGACCTATCCCCGCGCACTGGTCGAGCCATGCATCAAGGCTGGAACCAGTGAATACGGCTGCTGTCCGGGCTGCGGCGCGCAGTGGCGGAGAGTAGCGCTTAAATCGGTCGTAATTCCCATCGACTATCAGGGAAAATGGCGGACGACCGATGCGCAATCGAACGGCAGACGCCTGCTGGCCAATATTCGCGCGCGCCGCCAGGCCGAAGAATCCCACGACAGCCCTTTCCCGCAGTCCAAAACTACAGGATGGGAGCCTACGTGCAGACACCGCAAAGATCCGGTCTCTTGCACAGTGCTGGACCCTTTCTGTGGCAGCGGAACGACCGGCGTGGTGGCGCTTCATCTCGGACGCCGTTTCATCGGCATCGAACTCAATCCCAATTATGTTGAACTGGCGCGCCGGCGTATTGCTGAAAATAGCCGGCTTTGGAACAAAACTGAAGACGGGAATTCGGCGCGAAGGAGGGCTCTATGAGCGAATTGACGTTGATGACCATTCAGGAGGTTGCCGAGCTGCTGCACTACAGCATCAAGACGGTGTATAAGAAAGCCGCCAGAGGGGAGATTCCGTCAGTTCCCATCAGCCGCCGGAAACGGCTTTTCAATCGGGAAGCGATTCAGTATTGGCTGGCCAACAAGCAGATGGGAAATCTATAATACCCTTCTCATGACAAACCCCTCCTATTGGTGCTTTCGGCGCGGCCAGAAATGGCACAGCGGGTGGCGGGATGAAAACGGCCTCTGTCATTCCAAGGCGCATCCCGCCGGCGCGGGCAAAGCGCTCGCCGAGGAGTACGCCCGCAAGAGGGCCATTGAAGCCTGCCAGATCCGTGCGGGCCAGCCGGTCCAGGGAAAGGAAATCCGCGCGGCGCTTCAAGCTTTTCTGTCCCGCGAAAATGTCAAATCCTGCACCCACGAGCTGAACCGCCGTCACCTCGAAGCGCTCATCGGCCGCTTCACAATCCGCGCCGTTGATCAATTGACTGAAGATCTGGTTGATGATTGGCTCGGCCACCTGAAGGCGAACGGTTGCAACCCCGGCGGCCAGAGCTTGTCCCTGCGGATTTTGCGGACCTTCTGCCGGTTCTGCGTCAAGAAGAAGTGGCTCGGTCGGTATCCCTTTGAGGATTTCAAGATTCCCCGCTCGGAGTTCGTCGGACGATACCTGAGCGAAGAGGAGCGCACAAAATTACTCTCGATCAATCCGCGTTACGAAGTCGACCGCCACCTCAGCCGGGCGCTCACCTTCGGGCTCTATTCGCTGCTGCGTATCAGCCAAGTATTTCATGCCGACTGGCGCCACTTCAAATCGCCGGACCAGCTCTGGGTTCCCCGTATCAAAGGGCAGGAGGGCCGGTGGATCACGCTGCACCCAAGGGCGCTCGCGGCGATGGGCGCGCCGAAAGAGTCAGGTGCGATTTTCGATCATTGGGAAACACTGGCCGCTTTCCGTGAGGCCGTGTACAAGAAGGTGAAGCGCGAGAAGCTGCATGGCGTTCGGTTTCATGAAACCAAACACACCGGCATCTCGGCGCTTCTGGAAGCTGGATACTCCATCCCCGAAGTTTGTAGAATCAGTGGGAACTCGTACCGGACGATCGCGCATTACGCGCACGTGAACGAAAAACAGGTCTTTGAAAAGTGGAAGGCTTTTGAGTACGGCGGCACAGTCGGTGCCGCCGGAAATCGTACAGCAGCGGTACAGCAAAAGGTAGCGAAACAGGGCTCAAATCGGGCCTCAGGGATCCCCAAGGAGGAACAAAGCGAAAATGCAATTCCGCTCCACTTCTCGACCAATTCTCAGCTTCAGACGGCTGAGAATTGATCGCGGGGTGGAGCAGCCTGGTAGCTCGTCGGTCAGAACACATCTCTCTAAAAATCAATCTGTTTTTGATATGTGTACAGCACGCGTACAGCAGAAATCATGGATATGAAAAATCAGCGCGCCGCAGCAGCGAAAAGCGGCGCTCGATTTTTTCGTCGATGAGTAGCCATTCCGGCTCATCGACTGGAACGGGAAAAGCATCATCAGGCCAAGCACCAAACCAAATGCCAAATTCGACCCTGTCAAGCGATAAGCATTGAAAAAAGCTCATGGGAGCCAAGGAACTGGGCTAAACAGACCGGAGTTACCATAAGGAGCCGGGACAGAGGCAAGTAAGCCGATAAATTTGACTGGAGCTGT
>Ga0070735_10001317_pt1 | contig 24288 bp, 25 predicted proteins | sample Coa_R1_FD_66443 | JGI IMG/M metagenome (GOLD analysis project Ga0070735, IMG submission 66443) | Surface soil microbial communities from Centralia Pennsylvania, which are recovering from an underground coalmine fire - Coalmine... | ecosystem: Environmental > Terrestrial > Soil > Unclassified ...
TGGGGTGAAAGAGACGCTGCAGGGCTCCCCGCCTGAGCGGGCGCAGGCCCTATGTTCCGCGATATTGTCCAGCGCGGGGAATTTCAGCAGGCATGCGCCGGTCTGCGACGACCGTACAGCGCTCGCCCTAATACGGACAAAGTAACGTGGCGGGGCCAACTTCCGGGGTGCCGGAAGCGTCCAAAATACTGGACTTTGTTGGTCACGGGGCCCTGTCCGAGGCCATCCGAGTAGTAAAATACCGTAAACGGCAGAGACCACAGTTTGCCCGCAAGCCCAGGAAGCGTGGCGGCCCAAATACACCTTATGAAAAAGATTCCCCTGCTCTTCATCACGTTGGCATGCATGCCGGTCTTTGCATCGGGGCAAGTCGTCGAAGAAATTATCGCGCGCGTAAACAACCAGATCATTACACGCTCTGAATTCCAACGCAGCAAAGATCAACTTCGCGACGAAGTAAAACAGCAAGATCCGAACGACGCCGACAAGGTGTATTCCGAACGCGAAAAGGATGTGCTGCGCGACCTGATCGACCAGCAGCTTCTGCTTGATAAAGGCAAAGACCTGCAGATTACGGGCGATACCGATCTGATCAAACAGCTCGATCAGATGCGCAAAGAGATGAAGCTGCCGGACCTCGAATCACTGCAAAAGGAAGCCGAAAAACAGGGAATCTCGTGGGAAGACTTCAAGCAGCAGCAGCTGAACCAGATCATCACGCGAAAAGTGATCGGGTCGGAAGTTGGCGGGCATCTTTCCATCAGCAAGGAAGAAGAGCAGAAGTTCTACGACGAGCACAAGTCCGAAATGGCGCAGCCCGAGTACATCAAGCTCAGTGAGATTCTGATTGCTCCGAAGGAGCCGCCGGCTGCAGACCCGAGTGGAACTCCGCTCGACCCAGCCGCGAAAGAGGCCGCTGAAGCCAAGGCCCTGAGCGACGCCCAGGCGAAGGCTGAGGACATTCTGAAACAGCTAAAGAATGGCGCGAGTTTCGAAGATACCGCGAAAAAAGAGTCCAACGGCCCGTCTGCGGCGGACGGCGGCGCGCTGGGAATGTTCAAGCGCGGCCAACTGGCGAAGGAACTTGAAGACAAGACGTTTGCTCTCAAGTCAGGCCAGTTGACCGACGTGATCCGGACGAAGCAGGGATACGTCATCCTGAAGGTGACGGATCACCAGATGGCCGGGATCCCCCCATTGAAAGACGTGCAGCCCAAGATCGACGACGCGCTGTATTATCAGAAATTGCAGCCCGCGCTGCGAGCCTACCTGACCAAGCTGCGTGAGGACGCCTACATCGACATCAAGGCGGGTTACGTCGATACCGGTGCCAGTCCCAACGAGACCAAGCCGGTTGAAACGGCCGATGCGGCGCAAAAAGACGCAAAGAAGCTCGGGAAGAAGAAACATAAGAAGCTGGGCATCCTGTGATCTTGCCCGCGATCCCCGCCCAAGCCTTGCCACAGAGAACGCGCGACGGCTGGGGCAACGGGATTGCTTTATACTCAGACAGCCGATGAAGGACTTCTATATCTGCGACTGCGTGCGCCACGAGAACAAGATTGTCACTTCCACCTTCGTAGTCGTCGCCAAGCAGATCAAGCCTAAGAAAACGGGCGAGCCCTATCTTGCGCTGACGCTCGGCGACCGCAGCGGCCAGCTCGAGGCCAAGATGTGGGACAACGTCGAGGAAGTACTGGAAGCGTTCGAGCAGGATGACGTCCTGAAGGTCAAAGGCCTCGTCAATAAGTACAAGCAGCGCTTTCAGCTGACGATTCATAAGCTGCGCAAGCTGGGCGAGACGGAAATCGATTTTTCCGATTACCTTCCGAAAACGACGAAGGATATCGACGAACTCTGGCGGACGCTGGCGGGATTCGTCGCGGGTTTCGAGAATCCGTATCTGAAGGCGCTGGTGCAGGCGTTTATGGGCGATCCTGAGATCGCGGCAGCTTATCGGAATGCTCCTGCGGCGAAGACACTGCATCATGCGTACATTGGCGGCCTGCTCGATCACGTCGTATCGCTGTTCCGGTCCTGCGACCTGATCTGCAAGAACTATCCGCAGATCAATCGCGATCTGCTGCTGACCGGCGCGTTTCTGCATGACATCGGCAAGATTCACGAGCTGACCTACAACCGTTCGTTCTCGTATACGACGAAAGGGCAGCTTCTCGGCCACATGATTATTGAGTTGGAGATGCTGCAGGCGAAGCTCGCGCTGATGCCGGGATTTCCAGACGAATTGAAGACGCTGGTCGAGCACCTCATCATCAGCCACCACGGGCAGTATGAATTCGGATCTCCCAAGTTGCCAATGTTTCCCGAGGCGCTGGTTCTGCACTATCTCGACGACCTGGATTCGAAGATGGAGGCGATGCGCGCGCAGTTCGAACGCGAGGGCAGTCTCGACAATCCGTGGACGAGTTATAACGCGTCGCTGGGGCGGCCGCTTTTGAATAGCGAAAAGTTTCTGTCTCCGAAGAAGAGTGCCGCCGAGCCGAGTGAAGCGGCGGCGAGTGAACGCCAGGTGAATTCGGGCGAAGTCGCGGAGCCTGTTCCGATCATCCCTGGGCTTGAAACGCAGCGCTAGCAGCATCGATTGTGGGGGTAGGGCTTCTTTTGGCAGTCCGTCCTGCTTTCGATTTTAGAGCTGTAAAGACTCATGACCGGCGCCAAACTGCCTGAACATCCGAGGCAGTTGTCCCCACACAGTACATGCACTTACGATTCTCCGCGAGATTGCTGCGCGGTTGCTCCTCGTGTTTGACATTCGTTAAAGTTGAATAATCTTCAATCCTAAAAATTCCTGGGAGGGATACATGCGATCCCGTTTTGTTCTATTGACTCTTGCTGTTTATCTCGCGTTCGCCGTGCTCGGATGCTCGAAAAAATCGGCGAATGATGCTACGGGGGACAATAGCGGTGCGGCAAATTCCGCAGCTTCGGGCCAGAATTCCGCGCCTGAAGCCGGCAACCAGCCTGCCAACGCACCGAGTGAGCCGAAGGAAGTGAAGAGAGAGCCGATCCGAGTTCCGGCCGGAACCGCGATCACAGTGAGTCTGGGATCGGCGCTGGGCTCGAAGGTGAGTAACAGCGGAGACACATTCAGCGGCACCGTGGCGAAAGATGTTCGGGTTCGCGAGGAAGTGGTGATTCCGCAGGGAGCCAACGTCAGCGGCACGGTCACCGATGCAAAGGCTCTGGGGAGATTCAAGGGAGGAGCGGTGCTGCAAGTGCGGCTTGATTCCATTACGCTGAACGGGCGGGATTTGCCGGTTCATGCCGCGCTGCGAACATTCTCGGAGAAGGGCAAAGGCAAGCGTACGGCCGTGTTGGCTGGCGGAGGCGCTGCTCTGGGCGGGATCATTGGCGCAATCGCGGGCGGCGGCAAGGGAGCTGCGATCGGTGCAGCCGCCGGCGGAGGCGCGGGAGCTGGAGGCGCCGCGTTTACCGGAAACAAAGAGATCGTGTTGCCGGCGGAGTCCGCTTTGACGTTTGAATTGTCGGAGCCGCTGGAAATCAGGCGGTAAGGAACCCAGCTCTCGGTACTCAGCTCTCAGCGCTCGTCATTCAGAGTTCGGCAATTGGCCGGACCCGGCTGAATGCTGACAGCTGAGTGCTGACGCTTCTTTCAGCGATGGATGCTGATCAGCCGGAAAAGACTCCATGCTCGATTTCAGCCGCTTTGAAATTCTCACATTCGACTGCTACGGGACATTGATCGACTGGGAAACGGGCATCCTGTCGGGCATGCGGCGGATTCTTTCCGCGCATGGCAAACGGATCGATGATGCGGCGGTGCTCGAGCGCTACGGAGAATTCGAAGCCGAGGCCGAGAGCGGAGTGTTTCAGCCGTACCGCGACGTTCTGGCGTCGGTGGTGCGGCAGTTCGGAGGCGAGCTTGGATTTACTCCTTCGGCTGGGGAGGAACGCGCGCTGTCGGCGTCGCTTCCATCCTGGAGACCATGGCCGGACACGGTCGCAGCGCTTCAGCAATTGAAGACACGCTTCCGGCTGGCGATCCTTTCGAATGTGGATGACGATCTGTTTGCCGGAACGCGTCCGCAATTGAAGGTGGAGTTCGACGAGGTCATCACCGCCGGACAAGCGCGGGCGTATAAACCTTCCCTCAAGATTTTTGAACTGGCGCTTGAGCGAATCAAAACGCCCGCGCATCGCGTGCTGCATGTTGGTCAAAGCATCTATCACGACGTCGTTCCGGCACAGAAGCTGGGATTGGCAACGGTCTGGGTGAATCGTCCTTCGCGCCGGGAGGGAGTTGGTGCAGTCAAGTCCGCTATGGCCGAGCCGGATCTGACCGTCACGAGCCTTGAGCAGCTTGCCGCAGCGGCGGTTCGCGAGGCTGCGAATCACTCCGGTTGAGTAATTGAGAAATTGAGTAATTGAAAAGCCTCGACACAGATGCTTTTCAATTACTCAATCACTCAATCACCCAATTACTCAATCACCCACGACGGGTACCTGAAGCGGCTCATAGGGTGTCGACTGGTGCAAGGGTTCAAGATCGAAAAGAGCAAAGGTGACCCGACTGTTGAGGATCGCGCGAATCGCACCGGCAAGCGGATCGCAGCGCATGCGTGATGGGTTTCACATCTCCACCTCCGGTCGCCACTGTTTCAAATTAGCCATTTGGCGCTTCTTGCATTGTGAGCCGGGTGACAATTGTCAGGCAGAGCGGTTGACGAAACGCACTGGCGGGCGCGCGGCTATGAGGTTAGTCTTGCGGCGAGTCGTACACCGAAAGTCAGCGAGGAGCAGCCCGTGAAAGCAAAATTCGTCATTCCATTTCTTGTTGTGATTGCAGCTTCGGCGTGGGCGCAGATGCCGGACAAGCCCGGGGCCGAGGTAAAGAAACTTGAATATTTTGCCGGAACCTGGATGACCGAGGGCACCATCTCGCAGGGGCCGTGGGGAAATGGCGGAAAATTCACTTCCACCGACACGTCGGAGTGGATGCCCGGCGGATTTTTTCTCGTCGGTCATGCCGATTTCAAAATGCCTCCGGAGGTCGGCGGCGATGGCAAAGGGGTGTCGTACATGGGATACGACACCAACGAGAACGTCTACACGTTTGACTCGTACAACAGTTCAGGGCGCCGCAACATCTCGAAGGGTAACCTGAGCGGGGATACATGGACCTGGAATAGCTCGCAGAACTACGGCGGGCAGGACATCAGCCAAAAAATGACCATCAAACAACTGAGTGCAACCAGCTACAGCATGAAATTCGAAGTCTCGACCGATGGCAGCAACTGGATGACGTTCATGGAGGGTAAGGCGACGAAGAAGTAATTGTCGGCGCACGTCCTGCAGGCTTCGGCTGCGAGCTGAAGCCCTTTTTGTTGCCCGGAGTCATCCCGTTAGCGGCATAGTAGGATTGTAGGGGCGCTTCACAATGAAAACTATTTGTTTCATCTGCCTCTTCGCCTGGCTCGCAATTGCTCCCACGACTGAACTTCGCGCGCAAGATGCGAAACCGTTGAACGACACGGCGGCGAGTCCCACTGCGGTCGAAAAGTCTTATTCCGGGATGTATACCTTCCTCAAGGAAGGCGAGTTTGTGCAGGTTTCGGTGGAAGATGCGGGACACGTCACCGGATTCATCTCACGCTATGGCGACGGCGAGAGCGACACCGGCGTTTTTCTGGATCAATTTTTCAAAACCGGCAAGCTCGAGGGCAATAAGCTCGCGTTCACGACTCAACTCGTCCATGGAGTGACGTACGACTTCAAGGGAACAATCGAGCGCGGGGAAGGGAAGAATCCGGGCGATGAAGCGTACTACGTGCTCAAAGGCAGGCTGACAAAGAACATGACCGATGCCGAGAAGAAAGCCAGCTCTCACTCACAGGAAGTACGCTTCAAGATGTTCCCAGAAGAAGCGCAGGCTGCGCCGAGATAAAGACTCTCACCGGATCTATGTATTCGCATGCGGCGTCGATGCTGCGGGCAAGATGCATAGGTCCTTCGGCGGCAAAAATACGCCGCCGCAGGATGACAAACTGGTGGGCGATCAGGAACGATAACTTGCGCAGCTACTGGCCGGCGCGGGCGGGCGAGAGATTCAGGCGGCCGGGGGCTTTCTTGCGCGCGCCTTCGTGGCTGTAGATGAGATCGGGGCTGCCGTCGGCGTTCGAAGAGGCCTCGGCCAGCGTGTCAGCCAGGGCGCGATAAGAGCGGCTGATCTCCGGTCCTTCCTGCAGCACGACCGGGGTGCCGTGATCGATGGACGGCGAAATCGACTGATACGCGTTGGGAACTTTCCAGAGAACTTTGCAGTTGGTGACGTTCTGTACGTCCTCGTCGGTGAAGCCGGGAATTTTCTTGTAGCGGTTCAGGATCATCCGCAGGCGGTCGCGGCCCGTGCCCTCTTCGAGGAAGGTGTGAATGCGACCTGCGCTCCACAGAGACACAACATCAGTCTGCGCAACCACCAGCACGGCATTCGACAGATCGGAAAGCAGGCGGGTCGTGGGATCCAGACGGCTCGAGGCATCCACCACCACGAATCGATAGTGATTCACCAGCAGATCGAAGAGGCGGGCAAGTTCGCCGGGCGTGGGCTCGGTCGGATAAGGCTGCTGCGGCCCGGCTAGCAGGTGCAGGCCTTCCTTGGTCGGCGTCATCAGTCCGTCAAGCAGGGAAACGTCCATGCGGTGCAGGTTCTGGAGGGCGTCGAGGATTCCGAATTGCGGCCGCAGGTTGAGATGAAGGGCCGCGTGGCCGATGGGCGCGAAGTCGAGCAGGACCACATCGCCGTGCGCTTGCTGCAACGCCAACGCGGTATTCACGGCCGCCGTGGTGCAGCCGGCGCCGCCTTTCGCGCTCAGGAAGGTGAAGACGCGCGCCTTCCCTGCGCCTCCGAGAGAGCGAGTGCGGCTCGAACTGAAGCGAGTCAGAGCCTCGAGCAGCGCATCCGAGCCTGCGGAGTGATCGAGATATTCTCCAGCGCCCGCGCGCATCGCAGCCACGATTGCCGTCGGCTGACTCATCTCGCCGTTGGCGAAGATGGCGATCTGCTGGGTCGTAGCGCGGATCAGCTCGATGGTTCGAACAGCGCGCTGCGCGTCGTGAGAAGGAATGTCGACGATGACAACTTCGGCGCGTGAATCCTGCAGCTGGCGGAGAATGGAATCGGTGGGACCGTTGGGAAACCCGACGTGAGTGAAAATAGTAGTTCCGAGCCGCGTCGCCTCTACTCGATTTTGCAGCGTAGTTAAGTGTTCCCGGTCCTCGGTCAGGAGGGCGACGGCGATCCCATGCATAGCGCGGTTCTCGCTGATTTCTATCGGTGTTTGCATGTTAGAAAGAGAAGGTATGCTCCGCCAAGTGACCTAGGTAATCAAGCAAATTCGTGCCAGACGCGCGATCCAGCGGACGTACTCGCTTTGCACGATCGACGGCTGGGAGGAAGTGCACAACTTTGGAAGAACCTTGAGGCCCTACCTTGTGTGCGGACAATTGTATGCCAGCAGGTCACGGTTGAAAAGGCACTTTGGCTTTTTTGTGGAAACTTGCCAATCAGGGGAATTCCGTAGGCATTGCGAGAAGCGGGATTCGCGAGATTCAGGGGAACTTTGTAAGTTGACAGGGGGGACAATCCAAGGTTACGCCTTTACTGCGAGGATCAGCTCAGGCGGAGCGGACCGACGAGGGCATGAGCCGTTCCTTATCGTGATCGGGATGAAGAGTGGAAACGCGGGAGATCGATTCGGAGGCTGCCTGCAGGTATTCGTAGCTCTCCAGACGAACCGCAACGCCAATCTTTGTTTCAGCTGTCACCGTCCCATTGACCTGCGCCTTCGGCCTTACGACCCGCAATACGTGCGCCCGGCAGCGCACCGGCATGCTTTCACCGAGGGTAATTTCCGCGGGCATCTTCAAGGTAAGCTCGATTTCCGAGCCTTCCATCAGCGGAAGATCGGTGAAAAAGAAAACGCCGCGGGAACTCAGATCCTGGGTGAATCCAGCGCCCTCGCTGCAAGTGGCAGGATCGCGAAGGGAAACGGGCAGGGAAAAAAGGAAGCGCTGTCCGACGCGCCGCTCAACCCGAACTGGAGGTGTGGTCATAGAATCTCCGCGCAGCGAACGCCGGAATGCAGTTGGCTACTTTAGCTCACAATCGGATATAAGAGAAGCCAGAATTTCGTGAAAATTGGGCTTCCCGCCAAAACCGCTTGCTGCCCTGGCAATTTGGCGAACTGCGGCTCGGGATGAAGCCGCTGCCCTGATACCGCGGTCGCACCGTGGCAGGCGTGCTGCGCGATATAGTGGAGCGCAGCCCCCGCGGCAGCATCCAATGAGACTTCACCGTGGCTGAGTCGAGTTCCACATCAGAAAACGCGCCGATCGGCAGCACTCCGTCTGCCAGTCCCAGGCTGAGATGGCAGGCAGCGGGAAGAGCGTTACGGCACCGCAACTTCCAGCTATTCTTTGGCGGACAGCTCATCTCACTGATCGGCACGTGGATGCAAACCGTTGCGCAGTCGTGGCTCGTTTACCGGATGACGGGCTCGGGGCTGCTGCTGGGCGCGGTCGGATTTGCCAGCCAGATTCCGGTGTTCCTGGTCGCTCCCGTCGGCGGAATCACGGCCGACCGAATGAACCGTCAGCGGGTCGTGATCGGCACGCAGACGGCTTCCATGCTGCTGGCGTTCGTTCTCGCCGCGCTAACCCTGAGCCATCGGGTGCAGGTCTGGCACATCTTTGTGCTGGCGGCGCTGCTGGGCGTCGTCAACGCGTTCGATATTCCCGGGCGGCAGGCGTTCCTGGTCGATATGGTCGGCAAAGACGACCTGATGAACGCGATCGCGCTGAATTCTTCGATGTTCAACGGAGCGCGCGTGATTGGCCCGGCAGTGGCGGGCGTGCTGGTGGCGAGACTTGGAGAAGGCTGGTGTTTCTTCGCTAATGGCGTGAGCTACATCGCGGTGATCGCGGGATTGATGCTGATGAACGTGCATGCTCCGGCGAAGGCATCTCCGCATTCGTCACCTTGGGAACATATCGTCGAGGGCTTCGAGTTCGTGAACCGGACGGCGCCGATCCGCGCCCTGATGATTCTGCTGGGAGTTGTGAGCGTGACCGGGATGCCTTACGTGGTGCTGATGCCTATTTTTGCCGACAAGATTCTGCACAAGGGTGGACAAGAGTTCGCAGCGATTATTGGATCGCACGATTTGGGCGCGGTGCGGTTGGGAATTTTGATGGGCGCGGCGGGAGTCGGAGCGCTGCTGGGCGCGCTGACGCTGGCGATGCGCTCGGGCGTGAAGGGACTCGGACGATGGGTCGCCGTGTGCTGCGCGGGATTCGGCGTCAGCATGGTGTTCTTTGCGTTCTCGACATCGTTCTGGGTATCGGTGCTGCTGCTGTTGCCGGTGGGCTACTTCATCATGTTGCAGATGGCATCATCGAATACGCTGATCCAGGTGATGGTGCCTGACGCGCTGCGCGGGCGAGCGATGGCGATCTATTCGATGATGTTCATGGGCATGGCTCCGATCGGGGCGCTGCTAGGCGGCGCGATGTCAGATCGCATTGGCGCGCAGTGGACGGTTGCTATTGGCGGAATCGTTTCGGTGCTGGGTGCGTGGTGGTTCGGATTGCAGCTGCCGAAGATTCGCGTGGAAGCGCGGCAGTTGATCATTGCCCAGGCGATGGCCGGCGGCGAGCCGGCGGAAGAGATGAACACGCCGGTGGTGGACGATTAGTCTACCGGCGGAGGGCGCTTCTGCCCAGGGCAACCAGAAAGATTGCGCTCTTTCCTCTCGCGTGAGGCGAAAAGAATCCGACGACGTCGTCGTCGTAGAAAGTCAGGCCGGTCGCGCCGAGACGCTGGGCGTACGCGGCCAAATAGAGTTTGCCGCCTAGAATTCCGGCTTCGAGTTGAACGGCGCGGTATCCGCGATTGCCGTACTTTTCCAGAATCCTTTTCAGATCGGCGAGGAAAAAGATGTCGACCGCAGCGTCTGCGGGGAGCTGTTGCTCGAGGCCCAGGTATCCGGCCTTGTCACGAAAGTCCCCGGGCTTGAGAAGTTCGAGGAGTTTGCGCTCCCAGTGATAGACGTAGGCTCCAGCGGTCAGGCCTGCTACGTTATTGACGATCAGGTAGAGATCGTTGAGATGGCTCTGCTGTGAATCGAGGAAGTCGGCGGGAATGCCATGTGTGGAGCAGTCGAGCATAAGAGCGAGCTGTTCGAGAGTGATCGGATCGCGGGAGAATTGGCGTGTGGAGCCTCGGCGGGAGATGACTTGTTCGATCGTGTCTGTGGGCGCCGCGGCCTTCTCGAACATCTCGAGCGGGACGGTGGTTCCTTTCGGCGCTGGCATTTTCGGCAAGCCTGAAGCGCTGGCGTTGCCCGCTGGACGGACCAATGGGTCCGCCCCCACATGTTTCAGACGCCATGCGGAAACTTCGTTTGCGGAATCGAGCGACGAGGCTTCGTGCATTTTCCTCATGGCCGGATACTCGACTTCTTGCTGTGAGTAAGCGACGACCGGCAAGGCGAGCTTTGCGATTGGAGGCGACGGTTGAGGTTCCGAGTTCACGTGACCAATCGTTGCGATTGAGAAGGCAACTTCTTTTTTTGTGTCCAGGTCGAGCAACGCGTTGACCTGCTCGTCGATGAATCCGGTGACGATGCTTGAATACAGCTTTTTTGCAGCGGACATTGCGAGCAGATTGGCGAGGATGGTCCCGTTGTCCCAGCCGAAGTGACGATAGGTGCGCGAATGATATTTCCAGGCATTCCGCCAGTATGTCCCCGTACAGACGATGATCACTGGGGCGTGCGCGATGGCGGGATCGTGCCCGGTTGCTTCGGCCAACGTCGATCGGAAATCTCCCGCGCGTAGCTGACGCAACCCGAACTCGGCCGCTCCGAAGTGATAGACGCCTGCCGGCAACGCGGGCTGTCCGGGAGTCTTGCTTGCCAGCTCGGTACACACAACGTATAGCTCGATCTCGTACAGAGCGCCCGTGCACGCGGCGGCGCGAAAAAAAGTTTCTCCCTGCGGATGTTTTTTGCTGCGCGTGACTCCGGCGGAGAAGAACAGGAGTTCCGCGAGCGTCTCCAGGTCAGGGATCGATTCCTTTTCCGTTGAAGGGTTGGGCGCGGCAATCGCGGCGAGCGCCGGCATTCCGGTTTCGCGGAAATCGCGGGGCAGGCGCGTGACCTCGAGCGTCGGATAAATCTTGAACAGCAGCGGCTTGTTCTCCCAGTCAAGCACATGCGGGTGCATGCGAATGCTGAGATACGAATGCTTCGTACCGCTGTGGTACTGCCATGCCGCGTCGAGATGAGTGTTCTGACTCAGTGGGACCTCAGGAAGATTTTAGCGGTAAGCGCCCGGCGGCAGGCCAGTGATGCGGATTCCGGAGTGGCCCTTGTGGCGGATATTCAATCCGATCAGTAACGGCGTGATCTGCTCGACGAGGCGGGCGTTCTCGAGCTTGCCTCCATCGATGGCGCGGACGCCGGGAATCTTGGCGGCGAGTTCGCGCGTGAGTTGGGCGGCATCAGGATCGTCGCTGCAGACAATCACGTCGCAGTCGAGTGGAGCATCGCCATTCAACACTTCGGCGGAGACATTATGAAATGCCGCGACCACGCTGACGCCTTTCGGCACCAGCTCTGCCGCCTGCTGCGCGGCTGAGCCTTGCCAGACGCCAAGCGGGCGCGAGGCGCGTCCGCCGACCGATGCCGCGAGCGGTACAGTGGCATCGATCAGAATGCTGCCTTCGGTCATCGAGAATTTCAGCTGCTTCAAAAGCGCCGCCTGGCCTTCGAACGGCACGGTCAGCACGAGAATGTCGGCGGCGGCACACGCCGTTGGGTTTTCCATGCCAGTCACGTTGGCATGCGCTCCGGCTCTTTGTTGAATTGCGAAGGCGGCTTGCTGGGCGCGATGTTCGTCGCGCGAACCGATGATGATGTTCTCTCCCGCGCGCGCCCAGCGCAGGGCTAACCCCATCCCGGCGGGGCCGGTGCCGCCGATGAGCGCGATTGGGCGTATTGGGACGGCGGGCTCGCCTGAGCTCATGCGAACTCAGCCTCGAAGGAATGCTCGGCGATCAATTCATCCAAGGGAACTTTGATGTTGATGCGGGAATAAGTCGTGTTGCGCTCGGCAGGAATGCGGCCGGTCTCCATGATCAGCGACTGGAATTCTTCGGGGCTGGTGTACTGGCCGGCAGTGGCTCCCGCTTCGCGAGAAATATTCTCTTCCATCAGAGTGCCGCCGTAATCGTTGGCTCCGGCGTGCAGACAAAGCTGCGAGAGCTTTCGATTGAGCTTCACCCACGAGACTTGAATGTTGTTGATCGATCCGGCGAGCAGGATGCGGGCCAGCGCGTGAACTTTCAGATGCTCGGCAAGAGTTGGGCCGGTACGCGACAGTCCCTGATGGAACAGGATCGTGTTCTGATGCACGAAGCCGAGCGGAACGAATTCAGTGAAGCCTCCGGTTTCGGCCTGAATCTCGCGCAGCAGGCGCATCTGGCGCACCCAGTGCTCCGGCGTTTCGGCGTGGCCGTACATCAGGGTCGAGGTGCTGCGGATGCCGCAGCGATGCGCGGTGCGGATGACTTCGATCCATTGCGCGGTCGTCAATTTGTTGGCGGAAAGAATGTGGCGGATTTCGTCGTCGAGAATTTCGGCTGCCGTGCCGGGCAGAGTGCCGAGGCCATTGTCGCGAAGCATGGAAAGATAGTCAGCGAGCGGCATGCCCGTCAGTTCCACGCCATAGACGATTTCCATCGGCGAAAAGGCGTGAATGTGCATCTGCGGCACCGCGTTTTTCACCGCGCGCAGGATGTCGCGGTAATGCATCTTCGGAAGATTGCGCGGCAAGCCGCCCTGTATGCAGACTTCGGTGGCGCCGAGTTGCCACGCCTCGCGCGTCTTTTCGCCCATCTGCTCGAGGGTCAGGAAGTATGTGTCGGGCTCGCGCGGACCGCGGCTGAAGGCGCAGAACTTGCATCCCACGAAACAGATGTTCGTGAAATTGATATTGCGGTTCACGATGTAGGTGACGAGGTTGCCCGCCAGTTCAGCGCGCAGAGCGTTCGCAGCCACGAGAAGGCCCAGCAGGTTGTCACCCGTGGAATTCGTGAGAGCGTAGGACTCTTCGAGCGAAAGGTCGCCGCCATTCTGCGATTCGAGAACTTTTTCGAGTGATTGCCGCAGGGCGGGATTGATGCGCGGCGCGATATCGGACCAATCGATTGAGGGAAAAGATTCCAACGCGGGGAGGGTAAGTTCGCCGTGCATCGTTCGCTCCGTAGAGAGCGGCTTGCTAGATCTGCCGGCGCAGGCAGGATTGGCAAGCCACGCCAGTACAGTGTATCGGAATTCCTAGCGAAATAGATCATTTGCGGCGGGGCGTAGCAACTCGCGAACGCCTCCGGTCGCTGTCTTGTAGCTGTAGCCGCGGATGATACAGGCTGGCGCGCGATTGAGCTTGCCGCAGACGAGTCCCGCGGCGCAGGCGAGCTCGTCGGCAATGGCTTCGACGCTGGCCTTCAATTTGTATCCCTGCGGATCGCGGCGGCCGCGATCGTCGCGTAGCGGCTTTATGCCCGCGATGCCGATGGCGAATTCCGTGAGCCCTTCGCGCCACGGGCGGCCGAAACTGTCGGTGATGATGACGGCGATCGTAACGCCGGTGCGCTCCTTGATCTCGCGGCGAAGTTTGGCCGCGGAGGCGTCGGGATCTTTCGGGAGCAGCAGAGCGTGGCGGCCTCCGTCGACGTTGGAGACGTCGATTCCGTTGTTGGCGCAGAGAAATCCGTGGTGCGTTTCGGTGATCAGCACGCCGTTTTTGCGGCGGATGATGGAGCGGCTCTCTCGCAGCGCAAGTTCGATGACGCGCGCGTCGTGATCGTACTGCTGGGCCCAGGCAAGCGATTCGGCGGAGGGCGTGATCGTGCCCAAATCAACCACGCAGCCTTCCGCCTTGGAAATGATCTTGTGTTTGACAACGAGAATGTCGCCGGGCTGCGGCCGGATGCGATTCTTGCGCAGCGCGTGAAGAAGGATTTCGGCGATCGAATCTCCGGCGACTACGTCGTCGGCAACGGGAATGGGGATGAGACGAATCTCTCGCGCTTTCGTGTCTTGCGCCGAACGGGGCTTCATCGCGCGTCCGATCCGATGGCGAGACGGCCTGTAAGATTCCACTGGCGCGCCAGTTTCTGAGAGCGCGTTTCGCCGGAAAGTTCGAGAAGTTGCGCAAGATCTTCTGGATTGTCCACGTCGACTGCGATTCCGGGAAGACTCAGCACAACGCACGGCTTTCCTGTCGCTTGCGCTGCCGCGTGATGCGGCTTGAAGCTGTCGTTCCCGAAACGAAGTGGAAACAAGTCTGCCGGGCGCCGATACGCGGCATTTGTGCCGCGTCCATCGCCTGCGGGTACAAGTACGCTGCCTTCTTTCGGCGCGTGCTTCAAAATCTCTTCCAACTCCCACGCCTGGATCAATGGAATATCCGCAGGAATGACGAGCGTGCTGTCTTCTCCGCGCTCGACGCATACGCGAGTCGCCATTTCGATCGCGCCGGTTTCGCCCGGATTGTCGGGATCAGGAATGACGTCGAAACCGAACTCCTTCGCAAGTCGCGTGGCAAACGGATCGCCAGTCACAATCCCCACGCTGGGCCGGCCTTTCCATTCATGCAGGGTCGAGAGCACGTCGTGCAGCATCGCCTGCGCCAGCTGTGTGCGCAACGCTTGATCGAGTACGCTCGCCAAACGCTGTTTCGCAGACGCTGTATTTTTGATCGGGACCAGGATCACGGCTGGCGATCCAGACGCCGGAAGGCACTGCCGGCGGCCTCCTTGAGCAGGCCATCGCTGACGGACGCGAGCGCTTCCCGCGCGAGTGCCGCTTTATCGTCGGCGCTGCGCATGATGGTCTGCATGCATTGCACGCGCATCCCGCCTTTGCGCAGATCTTCAGCGGCACGCGCGTCGCGGATGTCGCAGATCAGTACGTCGAGGAAATCTTCATAAGCTTGCGCGACGCCGGCAATCGAAGACGGCAGCCCTTGAGCCTGCATCAGGATTCCCGCCGGACCTGCCACCGGCGCATTGCCCACGATTGGACTGACGGCGGCAATTTTTCCGCGAGCGCGCAGCAGCGCTTCGCGAATTCCCGGCACGGCGAGAATCGGGCCGATGCTCGTCACCGGATTGCTCGGGGCAATCAGCACGGCGTCGGCTGAAGTGATGGCATCGATCACTCCGGGCGCAGGCTCGGCGTCGGATGCTCCCGCGAAGCGGACCGACTTGACCGGATCCTGATACCAGCGCTGCACGAAATATTCTTCAAAGCTTAATTCGCCGACAGGAGTGTTGACGCGCGTCTCAACGCGCGAGTTGCTCATCGGCAGTACCCGTGCCTTGACGCCGAGTTTTTCTGAAATTACGGCCGTCGCTTCGGAAAGTGTCTTGCCTTCGGCGAGCAGGCGCGAGCGTAGCAGGTGCATGGCGAGATCGCGGTCGCCGGTGTGAAACCAGGTCGGCTCGCCAAGCTGGCCCATAGCCTGCAGGCATAAAAAGGTGTCGCCCTTCACGCCCCATCCGCGTTCGCGGCTCAACATGCCGGAAAGAACATAAGTGATCGAGTCGATGTCGGGAGAAACGTAGAGGCCCCACCAGAGCAGATCGTCGCCGGTATTGACGACGAGCGTGATCTCCTCGGCGGGCATGACCTGGCGCAAGCCGTCGACGAATTTCGCGCCGCCAGTGCCACCGCTGAGAACGCAGATCATGCGGCCCTCCGCGCGAGACCGTCTCCGGCCGCGGCCGCTTGCAATTTCTCGGAGAGCAGGCCGGGCTTGGCGATCACGTCAGAAATGAATTCCGGATACACAGGCAGGCGCTGGCGCAATTCGAAGCCCCTCGCTTCCGTGCGCAAGCGAAGCTGCTCCAGGTGCGGCCAGGGCTTTTCCGGATTGATGAAGTCGGGGGTCAGCGGCGAAATTCCTCCCCAATCGTTGATGCCCGCCTCTGCTAAATCATCATAGTAAGGCGCGGAGAGATTGGGCGGCGCCTGAATATTGACCTCGGGCAGTAACAAGCGAGCTACTGCCACGGCGCGGAGCATTTCCCCATGGGAAGGCTCAGGCGAGTTCGCCATCGGGATCGTTGGCTTAACGCGGAAACTCTGCACGATCACTTCCTGAATGTGGCCGTAACGCTGGTGCAGGTCGCGGATGGCCAGCAGCGTGTCGACACGGTCTTCGAGAGTTTCGCCGATTCCGATCAGCAGGCCGGTGGTGAATGGAACGTTCTGCTTTCCGGCGTCTTCGATCGTTCTCAGGCGCTTTGCCGGGAGCTTGTCTGGCGCATTGTCGTGGGCTGCGCCCGGTGCGAGCAGGGACGCGTTTGTCGTCTCAAGCATCAGGCCCATGCTGGGCGAGACGGCTGACAGGCGCGAGATCCATTCCGCACCGAGAAGGCCGGGATTCGGATGCGGCAGCAGCGTCGTTTCCCGGAGCACCAGCTCGCACATCGCTTCCAGATAATGCAGAGTCGATTTATAGCCGAGGTGCCGCAACGTCTCGCGCATCTCGGGGAACAGCAACTCGGGCTTATCGCCCAGGCTGAAAAGGGCCTCGGTGCATCCGAGTCGTTCTCCCTGACGCGCGACTTCGAGCACTTCTTCGGGCGTCATTGTGTACGCGCCCGGATCGCCGGGATCGCGGCGGAAAGTGCAATATCCGCAGTAGTCGCGGCAGAGATTCGTCAGCGGAAGGAAGACTTTGCGCGAATAGGTGATGACGCCAGGCTTGAATTGTTCTTTGGCTGCGCGGGCAGCGGCGAGCAGAAAGGGCAGGTCGCTGTCGCTGCAGCGGATGGCATCAAGAGCTTCGCTACGCGAGATTCCGTTATCCGGGCGAGTGCCAGGCCGCGCCGAACGAGGTTCAGCTACTGGAGTCGAGGGGGCGAATCTGAGCTTGCGACCAGACACGGTTGACTCGAATCATACAACGCCGGGGCATGGTAATGTAGGCGGTTGCCGGATGCGCCCCAAGAGACGTAGCTGGCTACGTCTCCGGCGGTAGCGGATCGAATGTCCGCAGGAGCAACGACGAATCCACCAGATCGATGCCATTGACACAGGCCGAGTTCCGCAGAGCGATGGGCGGTTTCGCCACCGGGGTCACGATCATCACCGTGGACCTTGACGGCGCGGTTCACGGCATGACCGCAAATGCGTTCGCGTCGGTCTCGCTCGATCCGCTGCTGGTGCTGGTCTGCGTCGATCATTCGACCCGCACCCATGCGCATCTGCATGCAAAGAAGCGGTTCGGGATCAACATGCTGTGCGAAAATCAGCGAGCGATTTCGGAATACTACGCGCGGCCCGAGCGCTCGCACGAAAATGCCGAGGCCGAAGCCGGAGCGCGATTCGACCGCACGTGGCACGGGACGCCGATCCTGCACGGCTCGCTGGCGTATCTGGAGTGCAAGCTGCATTCGGCGCAGGTTGCCGGGGATCATACGATCTTCATCGCGGAGGTTGAGGATGTGGTCGTGGGCGAGGGGCAGCCGCTCGTGTTCTTTCGGGGAAATTACTGGAAGGTTGGGGAAGGCGTCGAGAAATAGCTGTGCCACTTTTGCCGCGCCCGGACATCCAATCTGTGCTGAATAAATCACGATAATGGGGAGTTCACTTATGGCCGAGAAGACGGCAGAGAAGATCACGAAGAACGAAGCCGAATGGCAGAAGCAGCTCACGCCTGAGCAGTATCACGTAGCGCGTGAGGCCGGGACAGAGCGCGCCTTTACCGGCAAGTACTGGAACAATCACGAGAGCGGGATGTACAACTGCGTGTGCTGCGGGGCTCCGCTGTTCGATTCGCAGACAAAGTTCGATTCGGGCACCGGCTGGCCCAGCTTTTACAAACCGGCAGACGAGAGCGGGGTCGTGGAGCATCGCGACTCGACCTATGGCATGGTGAGGACCGAAGTGCGATGCGCCAAGTGCGATGCGCATCTGGGGCACGTATTTGAAGACGGCCCGCAGCCTACGGGACTGCGCTATTGCATGAATTCGGCATCGCTGGATTTCGAGCCGGAGGAGAAGAAATCGTAGAGAAGCAGCTTGCACGTTCCTGCCAGCAGCGGATGAGAGGTTTGCGGCCGCGCTCCCTCAGGGGCTGAAGCCCGGCACCTTTTTGGTGGTCCTAGCGGCACGGCTGGAAGCCGTGCCCTTCCCAACCGCTGGATTTCAAAAACACAGGGGCACGCCTTGGCGTGCCCCTTTCTCGCTGCTCGACAAAATTTGCTTACGCGCTGGCGGTCGCGGCCAGAGCCTTCGGAGGCTCCTGCTTCGACTGAGCCTGAGGCTTCTCTGAGTCCTTGTGCTTGGTCTCGTTGCGGACCTGGATTCCGCCCTTGAGCGCGGCGCCATCTTCGACGCTAATGCGCGTGGTCGAAATGTCTCCGTGGACCGAGCCTTCGGCGCGGATATCCACGCGGTCGCTGCACTCGATGTTGCCGGTGACCTTGCCCATCACGACGACTTCGCGGGCCTGGATGCTGGCATCGACCTTGCCGTTGCGGCCGATGGTGACGCGGCTCTCGGGCATGGTGATTTTGCCTTCGATGCGTCCATCAATGTAGAGAGCTTCGGAGCCGCTGATTTCGCCCTTGATGACCAAAGTGCGGCCAATGGTCGCCTGATCGACGGGAGCGGTGACGTTTTTGACGGGGTTGAAAGAGTTGGGATTGGAAGCCGGGAATCCGGACTTCTGGTTGTAAGAATTGTCCGACGATTGAAGCATGCGACCTTCCTTGGGGTCCCGCGTGGCGCGCCCTGATGCCGCTCTAGCGGTTGGTCTTTTGAAATTTGTGGCCTTCGGCGGTTCGTGGCCACTTGGCCAACCTGACTATCGCACACACGTAAGACGGAACGAGAGATTACGGAAGGCGGTGTACGGATGCGAGGGCCTTATTCTGGGTCCCATCCGTCACCAATCGCCTTTCTACGGAACAACTGAATTCCGGCGCAATGAGACTGCACAACTATCATGTCGGGAATCGAAAACTGTTTCGCGGCAGGATCAATTTCGATCGGGAGGTCACGGATATCAGAACCAGGTCCGCCTTTCTTGGGCAGGGTCAATCGCAACGTGTAGACTCCCGGAGCCGTTGTAGCGAATTCATAGCACCATTGGCGTCCGTGGTTGCGGACTCAATCAATTCTCCCGTGTATACGTCTCGTAGTTCGAGTACCGCATGCCTCAGTGGAATGTCGAAGGTATTCTCGTATTCTGCGACGGTGAATCTGCCTCTAAGAAATCTGTACGCATCCGAGTCCATAGTGACGGGCCACGTCAGATCCGCCTGCTCGCCCAATCGATGATCGGCTTTGACCTCGAACTCTACGGAGGGAAACAGCAGGCCATCAGGCGAATCCAGCCAGTACTTTCCGGGAGGAACTTGATCGAAGAAGGCGATGCCGTCCGAATTGGTTGCTGCTGTGAGCACTTTTGTCCCATCCTGGCCAAGTGTGAGCGGAGTGTGCGTAATCGGAGAATTGCGGTACGTCATCCTTACGGAGAACGTGGGTCCTACTGTCTCACGAGTAAAGAGCCAATCAAGGTCACATTCCAGCCACTTCTTGTACGGCTCCGCAACGGTTTGGTCTTGAGCGCGAACTGGAGTGCTCAGCGTTAGGATCGAAGCCGCCAACCCCAAGGCGAAAACCTTTAAGGCTGTCATGCAAGGCCTCCAGATTCACGGATGATTGGGCGGACCGCGCGCTCACTGGCGGTGAGATGCGATTGGTTTGTGCCAGTTGCCCGGAGAAGAAATTCTATTGAGACTCCAGGAGCGATTCCGAAAGTTCTTCCCACTCCTGGATCAGCGCAGTACGGCGCGTCTTGCCTTGTTCGAGTTCCGTTGATTGCCGCAAGCTCTCTTCCGCGCTGACGTAGCTTTGCAGGGCGGTTTCGAGGCGCGCGATCTCGTCTTCGGTGCGGCCAATCTGAACTTCCAGTTCGGCGACGCGGTCTTCCATCTGCTTGCGCTTGATCGGATTCAAACGTTTCTTCGGGGCTTCCGGAGTGGTGGGCTCGGAGCCGTTGCCGTTTGTTGGTGTAGTCTCCGAGTCAGGAAAATCCCCACTTCTCCCAACTTCAGGGAGAAGTGGGGCACCCGCCTGCTTAGTCGGTTTCACGTCCGGTACGTCATCCAGCGTTGGCATGGCTTGCTGGCCGCCCTGCTTGCGCCAGAGATAGTCTTCGTAATTGCCCGGGAAGATTTCGACCTTCCCGCCGCCGACCTCGAACACTCTGGTTGCCAGCTTGTCGATGAAGTAGCGGTCGTGCGAGACGAAGACGACCGTACCCGTGTATTTCATCAGGGCTTCGAGCAGGACGTCTTTGGCGCGCAGGTCGAGGTGATTCGTCGGTTCGTCGAGAAGCAAAAAGTTTGCCGGATGCAGCAGCAGGCGTAACAGGGCGTAGCGTCCGCGCTCGCCGCCGGAGAGCACTCCGATCTTTTTGAAGACATCTTCTTCCGAGAACAGGAAGCAGCCGAGCAGGCTGCGGAGTTCGGTCTCGGTGGAGCGCGGCGAGAGCGCGCCGAGATCGTCGAGAATGCGCGCTTCGGGATCGAGTTCCTTGTACTGATCCTGCGCGAAATAATCCGAGAGCACGTTGTGGCCGGTGCGGAATTCGCCCGCCGTGAGCGGCTCGGTTCCGGCGAGAAGCTTGATCAGCGTCGATTTTCCTGCGCCGTTCACGCCGACGAGAGCAATGCGGTCTCCGCGCTCGATCATGAAGCTGACGTCGCGAAAGACTTCTTTTGCCACGCCATTCTTCTGATACGTCTTGGCGACGCCTGCGAATTCGGCGACAATCCGCCCGCTCGACTTCGGTTGCGGAAAGGAGAAATGGATCGATTTCTCCTCGGGCGGAATCTCGATGCGATCCATCTTTTCGAGTTCCTTGATGCGGCTTTGCACCTGCTTGGCCTTGGTCGCCTGGTAGCGGAAGCGGTTGATGAAAACTTCCAGCTGCTCGATGCGGTCGCGCTGATTCCTGTAGGCGGCCTGCAACTGCTCGTTGCGCTGCGTCTTCTGCGCGAGAAATTTGTCGTAGTTGCCGGTGTAGAACCAGAAGCGCTTGTTCCAGATTTCGGCGATCTTGTCGACGGTTACGTCGAGGAAGTAGCGATCGTGCGAAATCAGCACGAACGCGTGCGGATACTCTTCGAGATATTCTTCCAGCCAGTTGCGGGCTTCGAGATCGAGATGGTTCGTCGGCTCGTCGAGCAGCAGCAGGTTCGGCTTCTGCAGAAGGAGTTTGGCGAGAGCCAGGCGCATCTGCCAGCCGCCGGAGAATTCGTCGGTCAGGCGAGACCAGTCTTCTTTGGCGAATCCGAGGCCCATCAGGACGCGGCCGACTTCGGCTTCGATTGAATATCCATCGCGCGTGCGGAACTCGTGCTCGACCTTCTCGTAGCGGTCGGCCACGGCGGCGTATTGTGCGCTCGTGTGGTCGATCTCGGCCATGCTGTGCATCAGCGATTCGAGTTCCTTTTCCATGGCGCGGAGGTCGTCGAAGACTGACATGCACTCGGCAAAAACGGTGCGTCCCGAAAGCGTCAGGCCGTCTTGGGGAAGGTATCCGGCCGAGGTGCCCTTGGCGACGGTGAGCGAGCCGTAGTCGAAGGTGTCCATGCCGGCGAGGATCTTCATCAGCGTGGACTTGCCGGTGCCGTTGCCGCCGACCAGGCCGATGTGGTCGCGGTGGGTGATCAGCCAGTCGACGTTTTCGAAGAGAAGTTTGTGGCCGAAACGTTTTCCGGCGCCGGAAAGCTGAATCATGGGACTGTGATTATCGTAGCAGGGGCGGGGGTCAGGGATCAGAGGCTGGGGGTCAGGGCTCGTCAGCGGCACCGTGCCGCGTTTGCATTTGGTTACTGATTGAGACGTCCGGCCCAGTAGCCGGGTTTGCGATGTACATGTGCCACTGCAAGCACGAACAGCTCGCCACCTGTAACGTGATAGACGATGCTGAAAGGAAATTGGCGAAGAACGTATCTTCGGCAATCGGAGAGGTAAATCGGCCAGCGCTCCGGAGCTTTTGCTATGGCCAAGACTGCCTCCACAAACTCACTTTCAAAGTCCAAGGCGGCTGCAAGACTTCGCTCGCGGTACCACTCAAGTGAGGATAGGTACTCCCGGTTCGCGTCAGGATGGAAGCGAACCGGCTTACTGACCATTCAGGAGCGCTGTGCCCTTGCGCCGGACCTCATCCCACGGAACGGTTTTCACCCGTCCGTTTTCGATGTCCTTGAGCCGGCGGGCGATTTCCTCCTGCCAGGCGAGTTCGGCGTCAGGATCGACGGTCGGGTCCAGACTGTCGATCAGGCTGGATGCCAGCTCGGCACGGTCTTTTTCAGGGAGGCTCAACGCGTGCTTCAGCAGTTCGTTTGCTTCCATCGATCGATTATAGCGCCGGTGGGAAAGGGGGCAGGTTTCGTAATCTCCTACCTGATTAGCCTTGTGCTAGTCTTGCCCGGAATGCCGCGAAACTTTTGACGGTCGGGATTGTTTAACCATGGCAGGTTCAGGAGACGTTATGGCTCGGATGAAGTTGTTGCTGGCGGCTACGCTGCTCGCGGGCGTCGAGCTTCTTGCCAATGGATGTGGCGGAAGTCGCCGCGTCATTCAATCAGTTACTGTGACTCCGGCTACTGCGGATGCGCAGAATTTCCCGAATGGACAGGTGCAATTCAGCGCTTCGGGCAACTACAGCCAGCCACCTTCTCCGGTCGCGTTAAGCCAGGCGAATTGGGTGGTGACCGAAACCAGCATTGCAACGGTTACAGGAAACGGCCTGGCGCAATGCGTCCCCGGGGCATCGGGAGTGGCGACCGTGAGAGCGGGTGTTTCCGGTCCGTGCAGCGGGACGGGTTGCACGGCGGTGCAGATTGTGGGCACGGCGCAACTTAGCTGTCCGTAAGCCCCGGATCGACGAGAACGTCCCTCTTGTCTGTCATTCCCTGTCCGTCATGCTGAGCGCCCTTTCGCACGAAAGACCTATGCATTGTGCCGGGAGCATCGGCGCTTTACGCGAATCCTTAGATGCTTCTCCGCCAAAAGCTGCGGCTCAGGATGACATGAACGTGGGTGGGAGACTACGGCCAGACCGCTTCGACGATCGGGTCTTTCGCGGCTAGGGGACGCACCGTGCGGGCGCTGGGATAGGCTCCCCAGAGTTCGCTGTGGTACTGAATCCGTTCGAGAGCGCGGTCGATGACGGCGTCGAGTTCGCGGGAATACTTCACCTCGCGTCCCTTGGCGAGACGCCGTTTCGCTTCTTCCGGGCTAACCCAGGTCGGGCGGCGGTTCGCCTCGTCCGGCTTGCGCGTCTGATGGACCTCCATCAGGAAGGCCTTGACGACGAATTCCTGCACCCCGCCGGGCTGCCAGAACACACTCTTGGAGTGAAGGTAGAGATGGAAGTGACGCGGCTCGATGGTTCCCAGGGCGCCGGCTTCTTCGGCGGCTTCGCGCTCTGCGGCCTGGCTGTGCGAGAGCCGCGGATCGGTCGATCCCTTGGGAAAGGTCCACTTGCTCCCGCCGTTGGTGTTGACCAGCAGGAACTCGATCGCGGTGCCTCGACGCCGATAGCAGATGGCAGCTACCTTCAGTGGCAACGACTTCGCCGCGCGCGCTGAGCCCATAAGCGGTCCTCCTGAATACAGGTTACATGGAAGATATTTCACAAATGTTAAAGTGCAACAAAAAATGTGCAGGTGAGAGGGTTACGAAAGGGTTACGGGCTGGACGAACCTTTTTCACCACGGAGGCGCGGAGTCACGGAGAAGATCAGAGAAATGGTTCTCTGTGCCTCAGTGTCTCCGTGGTGAGAATTATGCCTAGTGGTGCTGGTCGCGGCGGCGGAGGTAGTTGATGAACATCTGCTGCTCGACGGGCTTGTCGTAGGCGATCAGAACGTGACGGACGGGGCGTCCGCTGACTAAATGGCAGACTTCTTCGGCAAGATTCTTGGCGTGATCTCCGGCGCGCTCGAGCGACTGCGTCATGAAGATCACCTGCAGGCTGGCCTGGCGCTGCACATTTTCGGGATTCTCGATGTGCCGCAGGAAAATCAGGTTGCGCAGGCGATCCATCTCGGCATCGGCGCGGAGCACCTCGATCGCCTTGCTGACATTGCGTTCTGAAAACGACGCGCCGCAGTCGGTCAGCATTTTTTCGAGCAGCGTTGCCATCTGCGTGA
>Ga0070735_10001318_pt1 | contig 24280 bp, 22 predicted proteins | sample Coa_R1_FD_66443 | JGI IMG/M metagenome (GOLD analysis project Ga0070735, IMG submission 66443) | Surface soil microbial communities from Centralia Pennsylvania, which are recovering from an underground coalmine fire - Coalmine... | ecosystem: Environmental > Terrestrial > Soil > Unclassified ...
GCGCATGCGACGGACAGTCAGAGGACGCATGGGGACCTCCGCTGCTGCGACGTAGGCTGCGTTGGTTTGTTGCCCTCATCATATCACAGTCCCTCAATCAAGTTGGAGCGGCACTAGACTTCCATACACGGGTGTCCTGGAGGGAGTGACGGTATGGCCTACAACTCCATCAACCTCGGCCAAAAGTTCGGGTTGTTCGCCGAGCAATGGCAGCCGAAGGTCGTCGCGGAAATGAACGACTACCAGTTCAAGGTCGTGAAGGTGCAGGGCGATTTCATTTGGCACGATCACAAGGACACCGACGAGACGTTCATCGTGATCGAAGGCGATCTGCGGATCGACTTTCGCGACGGCGCGGTTCATGTTTCGACTGGCGAGATGTTCGTCGTCCCAAAGGGCGTCGAACACAAACCGTCCGCACAGGCCGAGGTGAAGTTGCTGCTCATCGAACCGCGTGGGGTGCTCAATACCGGACATGCGGGCGGCGAACGGACCGCCAAGAACGATGTGTGGATTTGACGCCGTGTCTTTGGTCGCGGACAGGCACCGGGCGGACCCGATCGGGCCAGACGCTGCGGAGGGAATCGCGCCTAGCGTAGACCCATGAGCGCGTCCGAGATCCTGGCCTTGTACGATGCGCAAATGCGCGCCGCCCCGCCGCCGGAGGCGGGCATGCGCTACGAGCGCGACGGCGCAGTCGTCCGAGCGATCGGCGCCCAAAACTGCATCGTCTTCTCCGATCTCGCCGGGGTCGATGTCCCGGCGGTGATCGCCGCGCAGGTCTCGTTTTTCAGGTCGATCGGCACCGAGGTCGAGTGGAAAGTGTACGGCCACGACCTCCCGGCCGACCTCGGCCGGCAGCTCGCCGCGGCAGGCTTCGTGCCGGGCGATCCAGAGACGCTCATGGTGTTCGATCTTGCCGCGCGCACGCTGCGCGGGGCCGCGCCGGCCGGTGTCGAGATCCGGCGCGTCACCGACGCGGCCGGCCTCGCGGATCTGGTCGCGGTGAGCAGCGCCGCCTTCGGCCGGAACGATGGATGGAAGATGGAGGCGTTCGGTTCGCGCCTGGCCGATGCGTCGCTCGGCCTCTACGTCGCCTACGCCAACGGCGGAGCGGTGTCGGGCGCGCGCGTGGAACTGCCGCCCGGCCGGTCCTTCGCGGGGCTCTGGGGTGGCGGCACTGTCCCCGCCTACCGCAGGCGCGGCATCTACCGCGCCCTCGTCGCAGCCCGCGCGGAGGAAGCACGCCGGCGCGGCTACCGCTATCTCACGGTCGACTCCCGCGACGCCACGAGCCGCCCGATCTTGGAGAAGTTGGGGTTCGTGGCCTTGACCGGCATTACGGGGTGGACGCTGGCCGCGGAAGCGAGCCCCGCACCCGCCTGACGGGCACCGATCGCGCCCGCGTCACCCAGGACGCGCGCAGGACACCCTCGCGCCCCACGTCTGGGCCGTCGGCGGCGCAACGAAGTCTCCCTTCCCCCGCTCCCTCGCCCGCTCGTGGGCTCCGCCGCGCGATGTTGCGACGTGCCGAGCGGATTCGAGCTACCGTCCTTGGGTCCTCGGGTCGAGCACGTCCCGCAAGCCATCGCCAAGCAAGTTGAGCCCGAGCACGCATATCACGATGGCAAGACCGGGGAAGACGGTCATCCACGGCGCCTCAAGCATGTAGTTGCGGCCATCGGCAAGGATGTTGCCCCACGATGGTACGCCGGGTGGCTCGCCAACCCCGAGATAGCTGAGGCCCGCCTCCGTCAACACCGCGTCCGCAAATGTCACCGTGCTCTGGATGATCACCACAGAAATCGCGTTCGGGAGCACGTGGAGAAACGCGATCCGGCTGTCGGTTGCGCCCGCCGACTTGGCCGCCTCGGCAAACAACGCTTCCCGGAGAACGAGTACCTGCGACCGGACGACCCGAATGAGCTGCGGCACGTAGGCGATCGTGAGCGACACGACGACGTTGCTGACGCGGGGCCCCAGGACGGCCATCAAAGCGATCGCCAGCAGCACCGGCGGGATCGCGAGGAGCGCATCGACTACGCGCATGATCACGCCGTCCGCCGCGCGGAAATACCCCGCCACGATGCCAGAGAGAATCCCGAGCGCCGCCGTGGCCATCACGACCAAGCTGCCGACCTCGAGAGACAGCCGCGACCCGTAGACGACCCGGCTAAAAACGTCCCGTCCGAAGTCGTCGGTGCCGAACCAATGCCCCGCCCCGGGCGGATGGAGTCGCACGGCCGGATCCAGGGCGAGCGGGTTCTGCCGGGCGATCCACGGAGCGCCCAGCGCACAGAGGACCACGATGGCAAGCAACGCGGCCCCGGTCATGCCGAGTCGGCTCCGGCGGAACAGGCGGTAGAAGCGCACGCGGGTCGAGCGTGCGGACGGCGCCGCCGATCCCGGAGCCTCGATCGGCACGGAGCGGATCGTGCTCATCCAAACTTGATGCGCGGATCGAGCAGCGCGTAGAGGATGTCCATGCCGACGTTGATAAAGATGTACAGAGTGACAATGTAGAGCAGCACGCCCTGCACCACGGGGTAGTCGCGGTGGAGCACGGCGTTGATGACGAGCAGCCCCACGCCGGGAATGGCAAACACCTGCTCCGTGATGACGAGCCCCCCCAAGAGAATCGCGAAGCTGTTCCCAACCACGGTCATGACAGGGAGGATCGCGTTCCACAACGCGTGCCGCCAAATCACGACCCACTCGGCCACGCCCTTCGCCCGGGCGGTTCGGACGAAATCCTGCGATAGCACTTCAAGCATGCTGGAGCGAGTCATGCGTGCAACGAGGGCCGCGCTGATCAGCCCGAGGGCAAAAGACGGCATCAAGAGCGAGCGAATCGCCCCGATCCAGCTGACGCTCAGGGGGACGTACCCCGCCACCGGCAAGATCCGCAGGTGCACGCCAAAGAAGAAGATGAAGTTCAACCCGAGCCAGAAGCTCGGGATGGACAGCCCGAGCGAGGTGAGCGCGATCGCCATCTGGTCGACCCAGGAGTTCCGGTGCGTCGCGGCGATGATGCCCGCGGGAACGCCGATCAACACTTCGACGACTACCGCCATGAGCGTCAGGAGGAGGGTCGGCTCCACGCGTTGCCAGATCGCGAGCGGCACAGGGATGGACATGAACAGCGATTCCCCGATATCGCCGTGCAGCGCCCGAACGAACCAGCGCTCAAACTGGACGGGGAGCGGCAGGTTCAGATTGAGCACTTCCCGGAGTTGGTTGATCTGCGCCGGGGTGGCGAGCGGGCCGAGCATGTACCCGGCCGGATCGCCGGGCGTGAGATGGACAAGAAAGAACGCAAACGCCGCGACGATGAGGAGCACCGGGATCACGGCGAGGAGCCGGCGGATGATGAATCCGGTCACGCGTTGCCTCGGGTTCCAACCGGATCTGCGAAGGACGTCGTCATCGATGCCCGCCGCGTGTCTGAGGTCCGTGGTCCGTGCTCGCGGTGCACGCCGGCGTCCCGTCTTCGAACGATGCGTCTACCGCGCAGACAGATGGGACGCCTGCGCGGTAGACGGCGATCCGGCCCTCAACTCGCGAGCCAGAGATTCCAGTACGGAGGATAGTCGACCGCCGTAAAGCCTTGGACCCTGTTCTGAATGACAAAGTAGTCGTAGAAGTCGCCCACCTTGACCGCGACGACCTCATCGTAGAACAGTTGCTGGATCGACGACCAGGCCGCCTTGCGGTCGGCAAGCGAGACGCTCCCTTCGAACTTCTCCATCGCTGCCGCCTTCTTCGGGTCCGTCCACCAACCCGGCCAGCCGTCGGAAACGAACGCGTCCATCGCCGGGGGAATCGCGGGGGCTCCTCCCATGCCGGTCTGGAAGACGTCGTAGACGTCCGGCTGCGCCCGCCGCTGAACAACGGTCGCCCAGTCGAGGACCTGCTGGTCGACCTTGAACCCCACGGCCTCGAGTTGCGCCTTCGCGACGGTGCTCCCCTTGTACATGTAATCGTAGTTCTTGGTCGTCAGCCACACGAGCGGCTGGCCTTTGTAGCCGGCCTCCTGCAACAGCGCCTTCGCCCCAGGGATGTCCTGGTGGTTAAACACGTCTGCGCCGGTCTTGTCATCCTCGTACGCCAGATACCCGATCGTCGGCGAGGCAATGCTCCAAAACTCTTGCGGCCCGAAGGCCGCTTCCATGATGGGTTTGCTGTCGATCGCCTTACGAAACGCTTGGCGCATCTTGAGGTCCGTGAACATTCGTGCCTTCTTGTTGAGATTGAAAATGAACCACTCGCTCGGTTTGAGGAACGCGACGTGCAGGCTGGAGATGCTTTTCACCTGCGCGTACTGATCCGGCGGCACCGAGAACGCGATGTCGTACTGTCCGGACTGCATTCCCGCCAACCGAGTGTTGGCATCGGGGACCGGAAGGATATCGATCTGGTCCGCGTAGGCCATCCGCTGGCCGGCGTAGCCGCTGCCCGGCTGCCTCACGGGCACATACTTATCCCACCGCACGAGGCGGAGGTAGGCGTCAGGTTTCCACTCTTTGAACATGTAGGGCCCGGTGCCAATGTATTCCTGGACGGGCTTGTCTCCGTACTTATCGAGGATCGCTTTCGGCATCACGGCCGCCATGGCGTTGGCCGAGGCCAAGTAGGTCGGCAGCAGACCGAGTGGCCGGGAGAGCTCGATCACGACCGTGTGCGCGTCTTTAGCCGTAATGCTCTTGACGGCGGATGCGCTCGATTGTCCGAGCGGCGCAAGCTTGAGCCACCGTTGGAGCGAGGCGGCAGCATCGGCCGCCGTCATCGGCGCGCCGCTGTGAAACAGGACGTTCGTGCGCAGCGGGAGCGTCAGCGTGAGATTCCCATTCGACCACTGCGCTCCCGCGGCGAGCATCGGCTGCGCGTTGCCGCTGCTGTCCAGGGCAAAGAACCCCTCGAAGATCCCCTGCGTGTCGTTCGTCACGACGTCCGCCGTCGACGCCATGATATCCAACGTCGGGGGGTCACCCACTTGCGCCACCTTGAGCGTGCCGCCCTTCACCGGAGTACCGGCTGCCGCTTGTGCCGTGGGCAGCGCACCGGCGGGCCATCCTCCGCGTAGAGCAGTTCCGAGTCCGCCCGCGGCGCCGAGCACGGCCAGCCCGCCGTCTCGCAGCATCTTCCTTCGGGTCCACATGGAACTACCCATCGGGAATCCTCCTCCTTTGCGCTCCGCTGTCCGCGGCGCGGGCGACAACACCCTCTCGCCGTGTTCTACTGAGTGAAACGCCTGGATCAGTTTGACCCTGCGGATTCCCGCTTCGGTTTCTGAACTCCTCCCGGCGAAGAGGGCTCGCCTGAGCGTTCGTCTGGACCCCGCCCGGCGCGGCCGCGCCCGCGGGGACCACGTGTCACTGAGAGCGCACCCGCGCGGAGCGTCGCATCGCGGGGTCATGATGCCCCATGGCGCGAGAGATCGCCTTGCACGACCTCACCAACGCCTGCACCGCTCGGTGCCGTACGATCTGCATCCGATCGGCGGGCCCCGAGATGCTGAGGGCAGCGATGACGCGGTCGTTCACCCCCTCAAAGATCGGCGCCCCAAGACAACACGCTCCCGGTTCGTTCTCCGCATCGTCTTCGGAGAATCCGCGGGCCCGCGTGCGGAGCACCTCCCGCTGCCACGCGCTCGGCGTGGTGATCGTCCGCGCGGTGAGTCGAGGGAGTCCCGATGCGCTGACCATGGCCTCACCTTCGGCTCTCGGCAAGAACGCGGCGATGGCCTTGCCCACGGCCGTCGAATGGGCAAAGGCCGTCGTGCCCACCTGCGCGGCCATGCGGAACGAGTGCGGGCTTTCAAGAATCTCGACGTAAAAGATTTGGCCGCCCCGCAGGACGGCGAGGTTCACAGTCTCCCCGAACCGTTCGAGCAACACCCGCATCTGCGGCAGGGCGATCTGCGTCAACGGTTGCGCCTTCATCGAGCGCGAATACCTGGCGCACGCCATGCCGAGTCGATACTCGCCACTCGGCTCCTCGCGATCGACATAGCCCCGTTTCTCCAGCGTGCAGAGAAAGCGGAAGGCCGAGCTCTTCACCATGCGAAGCCGCCGGGCCACGTCGGCCAAGCGCAACGGGGTTCGAGCATCGCGAAGCAATTCGAGCAGATCCAACCCGCGATCGAGCGCCTGGATCCTATACCGCTCAAGCGCGACGCGGGATTGAGCCCCGTTTTTCATGCGAGGCGCTCCTTGGACGCGTCCCCGGAGTGCGGTTCATCGGATGAAACCGCCGTATGACGGCGGTCATGGTACGGGGCGATGCTCGGGCCCGTCAAGGCGACCGACCGCGCCGACGCGCGGTTCGCGCCAGCCTGGCCATCGTACGGGAGGTCGAGATGCGCGCTCAGGATTCTCTCGGCGCGCGAGCCTGCAGCCGATCGCTGATCTCCCACGTTGCCACGGCCTCCAGCAATTGCGCGAGCCGTTCCACCACGGCGTCAAAGAACAACCGCCCCGTCTCTGGGGTCGCCAGCGTGGGGTCACCGACGACGCCGCTTCGGGTAAACCGCTCCACCTCTCATGCGTGGCGGCTACGGCGTGCATGGCACTGTCTCCTTCAGCGCGATCGACGACGAGCGTGTGGTGCCCCGCGCCCTGCCCGCGCGGCACGGTTCACCTCGCCTGGGCAAGCGCCGGTTCCGCTCGAAAACGTTCAGCTCGCTGGCGAGCTGGTGTCGCCGCGTTACGCGGGGACTCGCAGCCGGTACCCGACGCCGGCTTCGGTAAGGATGTACTGGGGCCGAGCGGGGTCCGACTCGACCTTGTGGCGCAGTTTGCTGACGCTGACGCGGAGGAGACTGAGATCGTGCTCGTACGCGGGGCCCCAGACCTCGCGGAGCAGATGCCGGTGCACGCGCACCTTGCCCGCCGAGAGCGCGAGGGCTTTCAGCAACGAGTATCCTACCGGGGTGAGCGCGACCTGCCGGCCCGCCACCGTGACCCGGCGGCGCACGACATCGACGGTCAGGGCGCCGGTCGCGATCACCGCCTCGTTCCCCGACCGGGCTGCGTGCCGCAGCGCGGCCCGCATCCGCGCGAGGAGCTCGAGCGTGCTGAACGGCTTGGTGAGGTAGTCGTCCGCCCCGGCGTCCAGTGCGGCGACTTTGTCGTCGTCCCGATCGCGGACCGAGAGGACCACGATCGGCGTGCTGGACCACTCGCGCAGGCGCCGGATCACGTCGAGGCCGTCCAGGTCGGGGAGCCCGAGGTCCAGGATGACGAGATCCGAGTGCACCGCGCCGGCGGTGACCAACGCCCCCTGGCCGGACGAGGCCTCAAACACCCGGTAGCCGCGCGCCGCGAGGGTGGCGCGGAGCAGCCGGCGAAGCGCTTCCTCGTCGTCGACAACGAGCACGCGCGGCCCGACGGCTCCCTCCATCCACGTGACTCCGCGCCGCGCGGCCGAGTGGCCCCGCCCACAGCGCCTGCGGCGCTTACTTCGCCTGGTCGAGCGCCCGGTTCAGTTCGAGCACGTTCACCCGCGGTTCGCCGAGAATGCCGAACTGCCGTCCCTCGGTGTACTTGACCACGAGTGCGCGCACCGTCTCCACGGGCAGTTTGTGGACCCGAGCCACGCGCGGCACCTGGTAGAGGGCTGCCGCGACGCTGATGTCGGGATCGAGTCCGCTCGCGGAGTTCGTGACGAGGTCCACCGGCACGGGCGCGGTGTTGCCCGGATCCGCCTGGCGAAGCGCCGCCACATTCTGCTTGACCTGGTCGATCAGCGCCTGGTTCGTCGGCCCGAGATTCGAGCCTCCGGACGACGCCGCGTTGTACGCCTGCGGGGACGTCGCCGACGGCCGGCTCCAGAAGTGGCTCGGGTCGGTAAACGGCTGGCCGATCAGCTCAGACCCGACGACCTTGCCGTTGTCGAGGATCAGGCTCCCGTTCGCCTGGTGCGGGAACAGGATCTGCGCGATCCCGGTGATCGCGAGCGGGTAGCACAACCCCGTCAGGATCGTGAGCATCAGGGTCAGCATGACTGCGGGAAGCAGTTGTGCACGCATAATTCATCTCTCCTTAGGAGCGGTGGGTGACCGCCGCTCGAGTGCCGGCCACGGCGTGGTGATCCCGCGGCGCGCGCATCCTACCGAAGCCCCAGCGCCACCAGGATGACATCGATCAGCTTGATGCCGATGAAGGGCGCGATCACGCCGCCGACGCCATAGAGCAGCAAGTTGTCCCGCAGGATCTCGCCCGCGCTCGCCGGGCGGTACTTCACGCCCCGCAGCGAGAGCGGGATGAGCGCGATGATGATGAGCGCGTTGAAGATGACCGCGGACGAAATCGCGTTCACCGGCGTGCTGAGGCGCATGAAGTTCAACGCCGTGAGCGCCGGGTACGTCGACGCGAACGCGGCCGGGATGATCGCGAAGTACTTCGCGACGTCGTTCGCGATGCTGAACGTCGTGAGCGCGCCGCGCGTCATCAAGAGCTGCTTGCCGATCTCCACGACCTCGATCAGCTTGGTCGGGTTGCTGTCGAGGTCGATCATGTTCGCGGCTTCGCGGGCCGGCTGCGTCCCGGTGTTCATCGCCACGGCCACATCGGCCTGCGCCAGCGCGGGCGCGTCGTTCGTGCCGTCGCCGGTCATCGCCACGAGGCGGCCGCCGGTTTGGTAGTCGCGGATCAGCTTGAGCTTGTCCTCCGGCTTCGCCTGCGCGAGGAAGTCGTCGACACCGGCCTCCGCGGCGATCGCGGCGGCGGTCAGCGGATTGTCGCCGGTGATCATGACGGTGCGGATGCCCATCTTACGGAGTTGCAGGAACCGCTCCTTGATGCCGCCCTTCACGATGTCCTTCAGGTAGATGACGCCGAGCACGGATTCGTTCTGGGCCACCACGAGCGGCGTGCCGCCTGCCCGGGCGATCCGGTCGACGATGGCCGAGAGCTCCTGGGGAATCCGGCCGCCGCGCGCCTGCACGTGCTCGACGATCGCCGCCGCCGCGCCCTTCCGGATCACCAGGCCGTCGAAGTCGACCCCGCTCATCCGCGTCTGTGCCGTGAACGGCACGAACGTGGCCCCGTGCGGCGCCTCGTCCGTGCCGGTGCCGACCGTGCGGCCCCGCATCGCGTACTGCTCCTTCGCGAGCACCACGATGCTGCGGCCCTCCGGCGTCTCGTCGGCCAGCGACGCGAGCTGCGCCGTCTCGGCCAGTTGCCGCGCATCCACGCCCTCGACCGGAATGAACTCCACCGCCTGGCGGTTGCCGAGCGTGATCGTGCCGGTCTTGTCGAGCAGCAGCACGTCCACGTCGCCGGCGGCCTCGACGGCGCGCCCCGACAGCGCAATCACGTTCCGCTTGATCATCCGGTCCATGCCCGCGATGCCGATCGCGCTCAGGAGGCCGCCGATCGTCGTCGGGATCAGGCACACCAAGAGGGCTACGAGCACCGTGATCGACACCGGGGTGCCGCGGCCGGCGACGCCGACGCTGAAGACGGAGTACGGGTAGAGCGTTGCGCAGACCAGCAGGAACAGGATCGTGAAGCCGACGAGCAGGATGTTGAGCGCGATCTCGTTCGGCGTCTTCTGCCGGCGCGCCCCCTCGATCAGCGCGATCATGCGGTCGATGAAGCCCTCGCCCGGGTTCGCGGTGATGCGGATCAGCAGCCAGTCGGACAGCACCACGGTGCTCCCGGTGACCGCGCTCCGGTCGCCGCCCGATTCGCGGATCACCGGGGCGCTCTCACCCGTCACGGCGCTCTCGTCCACGGACGCGATCCCTTCGATGACCTCGCCGTCTGCGGGAATCGCTTCACCCGCCTGGACCAGCACGACGTCGCCCTTCCGCAACGCGGTGGACGGCACGGTTTCCGACGGCGCGGTCCGCTCCGGCCGCACGAGCCGCCTGGCGGAGATGGTGCGCCGCGCCCGCCGCAGCGCCTCCGCCTGCGCCTTGCCGCGGCCCTCCGCCAGCGCCTCCGCGAAGTTCGCGAAGACCACGGTGAACCACAGCCAGATCGCGACGCTGCCGATGAACGGCGCGGGCGCCTCGCCCTTCCCGCCGAGTGCTTGGAAGAACAGGATCGTCGTGAGCACGCTGCCGATCTCCACGACGAACATCACGGGGTTCCGGACCTGCTGCCGCGGGTCCAGGCGCAGAAAGGCGTCTCGGATCGCCACCCGCCAGATCATCGCCTGCTGGTGTGCCGCGCGGTGCGCGGTGTCTACGCTCATGCTCTCAGTCTCCTCACTTAAAGGTGGTGCCGGCGGTGAGCAGCAGGTGCTCGACGATCGGGCCGAGCGCCAACACAGGCAGGAAGCTCAACGCCCCCAGGATGATGATCACGGCCACCAGCCACAGCACAAACTGCACCGTGTAGGTGGGCAGTGTCCCCGCGCCCGGGGGCACGACTTTCTTCGCGGCCAGGGATCCCGCGATCGCGAGCACCGGGACAATCTCCCAGAACCGCCCCAGCCACATCACGACCGCGCCGACGTCGTTGTAGAACGGGGTGTTGCCGTTCAACCCCGCGAACGCGCTGCCGTTGTTGTTGCCCATCGACGTAAACGCGTAGAGAATCTCGCTGAACCCGTGCGGGCCCGGGTTCGATACGCCGGCCTTGCCGGCCGCGGTCGCCACCCCAAGCGCCGTTCCGACGAGCACGACCGCCGGCATCACCAGGACGACGATCGTCGCCATTTTCATCTCGAACGCCTCGATCTTCTTGCCGAGGTACTCCGGCGTGCGGCCCACCATGAGGCCGGCCACGAACGCCGCGACGATCACGAGCGCCACCATGTCGTACATTCCGGTGCCCACGCCGCCGTAGATGATCTCGCCGAGGTGCATCATCACCATCGGCACCATGCCGGCGATCGGCGTGTACGAATCGTGCATCGAGTTGACCGACCCGTTCGACGTGGAGGTCGTTGAGACGGCCCACAACGCGGAATCGACCGGACCGAAGCGAACCTCCTTGCCCTCCATGTTCCCGCCCGGCTGCAGCGGGCTCGCGGCCTGATCGACGCCGAGCGAATGGAACAGTGGATTGCCGGCCTGCTCGAACCCGACGGCCACGCCGATCGCCGGGAGGAAGCAGATCGTCATCGCCGCAAGCAGTGCCCAGCCCTGGCGCGTGTCCTTCACCATCCGGCCGTACGTATAGACGATCGCCGCGGGAATCAGCAGGATCGCGAGCAGCTCCAGGAAGTTCGAGAACGGCGTCGGGTTCTCGTATGGATGAGCCGAGTTCGCGTTGAAGAACCCGCCTCCGTTCGTGCCGAGCTCCTTGATCGCCAGCTGCGACGCCACGGGCCCGATGGCGATCTGCTGCTCCGTCACCTTGATGGTCTTGGTCTTCGGCTGGCCCTTGGCGTCGAGCACGGGCTTGCCGCTGGCGTCCGTGATCGGCTGCTCGTACGAGGTCGGTTCCATCAAGGTCGCCGTCTTGTACGGCGACAGCGTCTGCGGGAGACCCTGCCACGCGAGCAGCAGCGCCAGGACGATGGCGAGCGGCATCAAAATGTACAGGACGCCGCGCACCGTGTCGACCCAGAAGTTGCCGATCGCCTTGGCCGAGCGGCGCGTCAGCCCGCGGATCAGCGCCACGAGCACCGCCATCCCCACGGCGGCCGACGTGAAGTTTTTCACCGTCAGCCCGGCCATCTGACTCAGGTCGCTCAGCGTGCTCTCCCCGCCGTAGTTCTGCCAGTTCGTGTTCGTCGCGAACGACGTGGCCGTGTTGAACGCCAGACTCGGATCGACCGCGCCGATGCCCTGCGGGTTCAACGGCAGCACGCCCTGCAGCCGCTGCAGCGCGTAGAGCAGCAGCATCCCGACGATGGTGAACGCAAGCAGGGCGATCGTGTACGTCTGCCACGGCATGTCGGCCTCCGGATCGATGGCGCAGATCCGGTACAGCCACCGCTCGAACGGCTGCAGGAAGCGGTCGAAGATGGTTCGCTCGCCCTCGTAGACCTTTGCCATGTAGGTGCCGAGGGGTTTGACGAGCAGGAAGACGACGACGAGGACGAGGAGAATGCGGGCGATTCCGACGCTCGTCATACAAACCACTCCGGCTTCAGCAGCGCGCAGATCAGATATCCCAGCAGGGCGATCGACAGCACGCCTGCAATCACGACCATGTCATCACCGTCCCATGAGCCGATCGAGGCCCTCGACCATCCACACGCACGAGAAGACGAACAGCAACGCGAGCGCGATGAGCTCCACGTCCGCCACGGACGATCCCCTCCCCGATCCCCACTCTCAGCCGTCGCACCGGGCGCCGCCTGGCGTGCCCCACCCGAAACGCCGCGCCCGGGGCACCCTGCTATTGCGCCACGATATCACGAACCGCGTTACGGAGCCATTACCTTGGGGGCGGATGGGATTAATGTTTTGTTAATCCTGCGCCGTGGCGGCGGTCCGGGTGCCCAGGGCACCACCTGGGACGGGGCGCGGGGCGGCGCAGCGTGCGGATCCGCAGCATCTCCTCGACGTAGGGGCGCGCGGACTCGCACGTCGCGCACGAATCGAGCGCGCTCGTGTCCGCGATGACGCATCCCAGGAGGATCGTCTCCCACAGCTCCGCTAGCCAGTTCCGCAGGCCGCCCGTGCACCGGGACACTCTGGACACGGCCGTCGCGCCACCTGCGCTCATCTCATCATCTCGGTCAACGTCTTTCACCGACCCGCCCCGTCCGCGATACCGCATGCACCATACCACCAACCGCCGTTACGGGGGCATTACGGCGGGTAGCGCTGCCATTAACGACCGATTACATTCGGCGGCGGGCCCCGCGGAGAGAATCGTAATGGCTTCGTAGCGGTGGGAAGCAATACATTAACGCCGCCGCCACAGCGATCCGTGGTAGGATGGCGCGGGAGCGTTGGGACCACGATGTCCGCCGCGCACGGGAGCGCTCCCGAATGGATCTCAACACCGTGCGCGGCGCAATGATGAGGTGATGGTCGTGTCAGACGCACTGCTTGTCGGCGTCGTCCTGTTATGCCTGGGGTCGTGCCTGCGGATCGTCAACAGGCGCCCGAAACCCCGGTCGATCCTCGCACTGCGCAGCGCCGGTATCGCCTCAAGATCCCCCGCGCCGACGACCCGTCGGTAAGCGCCGCCGGCGCCGTGCAATCCGCCACGCAGTGAGCGCTGTTCACACCTCCCGCGCACCTTTCTTCGAGTTGCCGTGGTGCAGTTGACTACGATGGGCTGGCTCCAGATCGCCGTCGTGCTGGCCGTGCTGTTATTGTCGGCCAAACCCCTCGGGGCCCACATCGCTCGCGTGTACGAAGGTGAGCGAACGTGGCTCGACCCGGTCCTGCGGCCGGTGGAACGCCTCTTGTACCGGTGGGCGGGCGTACGGCCGGAGCAGGAGATGGACTGGCAGACGTACACCACGGCGCTCCTCGCCTTCACCCTCGTCGGCATGATCCTCCTGTACGCGATGCTGCGGTTGCAGGCCGCGCTGCCTCTCAACCCCCAGCGGTTCCTCTCGATCGACCCCGTGCTCGCCTTCAACACCGCCGCCTCCTACGTCAGCGCCACGGAGTGGCAGAACTTTGGGGGCGAGTCGGCGATGAGCTACCTGACGCAGATGGCGGGGTTCGTCCCGAAGGCGTTCGTCTCCGGCGCCGGGATGGCGATCATGGTCGCGCTGTTCCGCGGGCTCGCGCGCGCGTCGGGTCGGACGATCGGGAACTTCTGGGTGGATCTCGTCCGCGGGACGCTGTACGTCTTCCTGCCGCTCGCCGCGGTGTTCGCCCTCTTCCTCGTGTCCCAGGGCGTCGTCCAGACGCTCTCGCCGTACCAGACGGCGACGTTGATGGAGTCGACCGCGTACGCGCAGCCGGTCACCGACGCGAACGGGAAGCCGGTGCTGGACGCCCAAGGGCACCGGAAGACCACCACGGTGAAGGTGACCGAGCAGCAGATCGCGCTGGGCCCCGTGGCGTCGGACGTCGCGATCAGGCAGTTCACGAACGGCGGCGGCTTCACCAACGCAAACTCGGCCCACCCGTTCGAGAATCCGACGCCGCTGTCCAACTTCTTTGAGACGATCGCGATGGCCCTGATCCCTATCGCGTCGTGTTACACGTTCGGCCGGATGGTCGGCAACACGAAACAGGGCTGGGCGCTGCTCGCCGCGATGTCACTCATCTTCGTGCCGCTGCTCGTGGGGGCCGTGAGCGCCGAGCAGGCGGGTAACCCGCTGTTGACCCCGGCCGGCGTCGACCAGCGGGCAACGGCGGCGCAACCAGGCGGCAACATGGAGGGCAAGGAGGTGCGCTTCGGGATTGCCGCCTCGGCGCTGTGGACAACGCTCACGACCGCGGCGTCAAACGGCTCGGCGAACTCGAACTACGACTCCTACACACCGGCCGGAGGGGTCGTCCCGCTGTTCCTGATGCACACTGGCGAGGTCATCTACGGCGGCATCGGGTCCGGGCTCTACGGAATGCTCGTGTACGTGCTCGTCGCGGCGTTTGCGGCCGGCCTCATGATCGGCCGCAGCCCCGAGTACCTCGGCAAGAAAATCGAGGCGTTCGAGATTAGGATGGCGACCCTGGTCGTCCTCATCATGCCCGCGGTGGCCCTGACCGCCACCGCGGTCGCCGTGTTGACCGCGGCGGGCCGCGCTCGCGTGTCCAACCCGGGGCCGCACGGATTCAGCGAGATCTTGTAGGCGTTCACGTCCATGTCCAACAACAACGGGAGCGCGTTCGCCGGGCTGAACGGGAACACGCCGTTCTACAACATCGTCGGCGCCGCGGTCATGCTGGCTGGGCGATTCTGGGTGGCGATCCCGGCACTGGCGATCGCCGGATCGTTGGTCGGGAAGCGACAGTGGCCTGCCAGCGCGGGCACGCTCCCGACGCACACGTGGCAGTTCGTCCTCTGGCTCGCCGCGGTGCTCATCATCGTCGGCACGCTGAGCTTCCTGCCCGCATTGGCTCTGGGTCCACTCGTGGAACACCTGCTGATGGACGCCGGCACGACGTTCAAGTAACCGCGCATTAGGCGGGTCGTGTCTCGGGGACCAAGGGTGGAAGGCCTGCGACGGCGACCTCCCTCTTGCCATGGTGCACTATAACGGATAAAATCCCCTATTGAAGATGCCGAAAGCGCCACGAACGGCACTCAGATTCGCAAACGGCCTGGATCTTGCCGATCTCGGCGAGCGCATCCGGCAGGAGCGGGTGCGCCGCCGTTTGTCGCTCGAGGAGCTCGCCGCCGCCTCCGGCGTGAGCCGCAGCATGCTGTCCGCCGTGGAGCGAGGCGGGAAGGTCCCCACGGTGCTCGTGCTCGACCGGATCGCAACAGGACTTGGGACCAGTATCGCCCGTCTGCTCGGGCAGGAGCGCGCGGCGCGGGTGGTCCTGTTGCGGCGGGCCGAACAGGACGTGGCCCGCGATCCGAGCGGCTGGGAGCGGCGCATCCTGTCGCCCGTGCTCCCGGGCGTGGAGTTCGAGTTCATGCGGACGACGATTCCCGCCGGCGTCGACGCCGGCGCGTTCTCCCCGCACGCGCCCGGGTCCCGCGAGTACGTCGCGGTCGAGTCGGGCACCCTGACCCTCACGATCGACGGGGCGCCGTATACGCTCCATGCCGGCGACAGCATCTACTACGACGGCGATTGCGTGCACGCGTTCGCGAACGACGGCAGCGCGCCGTGCGCGTACTATCTCGCGATGGAGGTCAGCGGTGCGCTTGCGCCATCCGCCCACCATGCCATCGGAGGCGGGGGCGGGCAGAAGAGAGGAGCGCGATCATGAGACCGAGCGGGCGACGGCAGGCAGACGGCGGCGCAGCCCCTGGGCTCCCCCCCGAGGAGTTCCGGCGCCTCGGCCACGCGGTCGTGGATCTGGCCGCCGACCATCTCGCCGGCGTGAGTGAGCGTCCCGTGTTCCAGCCAATGACGCCGGAGGAGCGGCGCGCGCTGCTCGAACAGCCGCTCCCGGACGACGGCATGCCGCCCGAGGCGATGCTCCGCCAGTTTGCGGAAACGATCCTCCCCCACCCGATGGGCAACGGGCATCCGCGGTTCTTCGGTTGGGTCAACTCCCCGCCGTCCCCGGTGGGCGTGCTCGCCGAGATACTCGCGGCGGCGATGGACCCGAGCTGTGCCGGCGGCGACCATGCCGCCATTTACCTGGAGCGCTGCGCGGTTCGATGGTTGATGGAGCTGCTGAGCTTTCCCACCGAGGGCAGCATGGGCCTGCTCGTCAGCGGCGGCTCCATGGCCTCGCTGACGTGCCTGGCCGTGGCCCGGCACCGGGCCGTCGCGATGGCGGGGGGCGACGTCCGCGCCGCGGGCCTCCGGGGAACGAACGCGCCGCTCGTCATGTACCTGTCCGAGGAAGGCCACGCTTGCATGCGGAAGTCGGCCGAGCTGCTCGGGCTGGGCGCCGCCGCCGTCCGCACCGTCCCGGTGGACGGGGCGTTCCGCATGGACCTCGCGGCGCTCCGCACCGCGGTCACAGACGATCGTGCGCGCGGCCGCGTGCCGTTTTGCGTATGCGCGAGCGCCGGCACCGTGAGCACCGGGGCGATCGATCCGCTCGACGCGCTGGGCCAGTTCTGCGCGGCGGAACGCCTCTGGTTCCACGTCGACGGCGCGTACGGCGCGGTCGGCGTGCTCGACCCGACGGTGGCGCCGCAGTACGCCGGCATGAGTCGCGCGGACTCGCTCGCCCTCGACCCGCACAAGTGGCTGTCCGTCCCCGTGGAGTGCGGGTGCGCCCTGCTCCGCGACGGCCGCCTGCTGCGCGAGACGTTCAGCCTGGTGCCGCCGTATGTTCAGACCGAGGAAGGCAGAGGCTTCGGCGGGCTGCCGTGGTACTCGGAGTACGGCTTCCAGCAGACGCGGGGGTTCCGCGCGCTCAAGCTCTGGATGACGCTCCAGCATCTGGGACGCGGGGGCGCGGCGGCGCACATCGCGCGGCACAACGCCCTGGCGCGCCGCCTCGCCGGTTTGATCGACGCCGCACCCGATCTCGAGCGAATGGCCCCGGTCACGCTTTCGATCGTGTGCTTCCGCTACAACCCGCCGGGATGGTCGCAGGACGACCCTCGTCTGGACGAGCTCAACAAGGCGATCATGCAGGAGACACAGGCCGGCGGCGAGGTCTTCGTGACGAACGCGGCGCTCCGAGGCCGCTTCGTCCTGAGGGCGTGCGTCCTCCACTACGGGACGACCGAGGACGATCTTGCGGCGCTGCTGGCCGTGATCCGCCGCACCGGCGCGAGGCTCGCGGCCTCGCTTCCGGCAACATAGCACGGCCTCCGGGCGGCGACCGTCGCAGAGGCAGGACCCCGGAGCACGCGGAGCAAACCTCCGAGAAGGACCGATCGCCCGCCGCTTCCCGGCGTGCTTGAGTCGTGCCGCGATTCAGGTCGGATCGGCGTGCCCTCTTCCGAGCATGCGACACGCGTTGCGGATCATCGCGATCTGTACGGCCCTCGCCGGCCTCGTGCTCGGCGGGCCCGCAGGCGCCGCGCCGCCGGAGCCCACCTGGCCCATGCGCAACCGCGACTACGCGGCGACTGGGTCTGATCCTGCAGCGGGCATCGACCGGACCAACGTGACCATGCTGCACCCCCGGTGGCGCTTGGCGGCGGACGATGCCATTCCCGACGCCGCCGCAATCGGGACCGATACCGCGTTCGTGGGGTCCGCGCGGGGGACGCTGTACGCAGTCGAGCTCGCGACGGGGCGGCCTCGCTGGCAGGTATCGCTGGGGGCGCGGCCGTTTTCGGCCTACGGGTTTGACTCGCTCGGGATCGGGAGCACGCCGGCGCTGGCGAATCACCGCGTGTACACCGCCACCGCGCTCACCGACGTCTTCTGCCTCGACGACGCGACCGGCGGGCTGATGTGGCGCACGCACGTGGGCAACCCGAGCGTCGGCGAGGTGATCTGGTCCGCGCCGCTCGTGTGGCGAGGCCGCGTCTACGTCGCCATCGACGGCACGATCGACGAACCGATCCGCGCGCGCGTCATCGCCCTGGACGCCGCCACCGGCGCGGTCGATTGGGTGTATGTGATTCCCCAGTACGCCAGCGGCGGCGGAGCCGGGGTGCTCGCGAGCCCGGGGTTGGATCCCGCCACCGGCACGCTCTTTGTGACCACCGGGAATCCCTCGCCTGGCAACGATCCGCCCCCGGGCCCCGACCCTGGGTCGGACTCGATCCTGGCGCTCGACGCCGCCACGGGCCACCTCAAATGGGCGTTCGGACCGACGCACCCGCACGACACTCAGGATCTCGACTTTCTGTCGACGCCAAACGTGTTTGCCCTCCCGCAGGGCACGGTCGTTGGAGCCGGAGAGAAGGATGGGGTCTACTACGTGGTCGACGCGCGCACGGGCCGGCTCGTCTGGAAGACGTCCCTGACCACACCGCAGCGGGGCGCCGTCGTCACCGGGAGCGCCGCGATGGCCGGCGGCCGGATCTTCGTCGGCACGCAGGACTATCCGCCGTCGGCCAAAGGGTTCACCCCAGACCTGCCGGGACGCCTCGTGGCCCTCGATGAGGCGACGGGCCGGATCGTCTGGACGCTCCTCGGTCCCAAGCAGGTCCTCGGCGCGCCGGCCGTCGCGCGCGGCGTCGTGTTTGCGGCCGACTACTCGGGGACGGTTTGGGGCGCCGACGCGGACACCGGACGAGTGCTGTGGCGCGGCGCGGTCGGCGGATTCACGTTCAAGGGTGGTCTCTCGCTGGCGCCCGGCCTGCTCCTCGTCGGAGCGGCGTCGCCCGCGAACGCCCTCGTCGCGTTCGGCATCGCTCAGTCCGGCCGATCGTCCCCGCACCTCGGCATCGCACTTCGGCCGTGATCGGTCCTGACCGCGCCGGTCGCGCGCGAGCGCGTCTTGTGTGATGGCGCTCTTCGACCCCGAGTTCTGGGCGCGCGGGCTCGGCATCGTGTTGATCGACCTGGCACTCGCCGGCGACAACGCGCTGGTGATCGCGCTCGCCGTGCGCACGCTGCCGCGTCATCAACAGACCCGAGGCCAGGTGTGGGGCGCCGTCGGCGCGGTCGCCCTCCGCGTCGGCTTCATCGTGGTGGTCACCTTCCTGCTCAACATCCCGCTGCTGCAGCTCGCCGGGGGCGTGGTACTCATGGCGATCGCAGTCCGGCTCACCCGGCACGAGACCGGCATCGAACACCAGGCCCGTGCCGGGGCCACGCTGATCCAGGCCGTCGGCATCATCGTCGCCGCCGACGTGATTATGAGCCTCGACAACGTTCTCGCGGTGGCCGCCGCCGCCCGTGGGCGCTACGGGCTCGTGGTGGTTGGGGTCGGGTTGTCGCTGCCCCTCGTCGTGTGGGGGAGCAGCCTGCTCGCCAGGCTCATGCACCGGCAGTCGTGGATCGTGTGGCTCGCGGGCGGCGTGCTCGGCTACGTGTCAGGGGAAATGATCCTCCGGGATCCGCTGATCGACGGGTGGCTGGGGCCGGCGCTGGCCGGCGCGCTCCGCGTTCCAGTCCCCTTGGTCGCCGGTATCGCGCTTGCCTGCTACGGATGGTGGACGGACCAGCGATCGCGATCGTACTAGAGGCTGCGAACGCCGGCCGGCGCCGCAGAAGGATCCTGGGAACCCACGGTCGCGGCCCGGCCCGTCGCCGTCCCGGGCCCGTTTGCCGGCGCGCGGTTCGCCATCGCGATCCCCGCGATGACGAGCAGCGTGCCCCCGATCAGCCGCGCATTGACCGGTTCGCCGAGGAACAGAACCCCCAGCACCAATCCAATCACCGGAAAGACGTAAGCCACCGCGGTCGCGCGTGTGGCTCCCCACGCGCTGATCAGGTAGTAGTACAGGAGGTACGCGAGACAGGACCCGAGCAGGCCCAGCCACACGAGGGCGAGCCACGTGATCGGCAGGTGCGGGAACCGCACAGGGCGTTCCACGACCGGAACGGCGAGCCAGAGCATCACGTTGGCGGCGAGTACCGCGGCCGTGGCCTGGAGCACGGGCGGTTGGCCGCGAAGGTATCGCCGGGCGAACGTGGCCGCCACCGCGTAGCTAAGTGCGGCGACGAGCACGGCGGCCTGGCCCACGAGGCCGCTCTGTAGCACGCCGGAGCCGAGGTCGCGGCTCATCAGCACCACCACGCCCCCGAACCCCAGCGCGAGACCGGCGGCGCGGCCCCGGGTGATCTTCTCATCGTGCAGCCAGAAGTGGGCGATGACGAGGGCGAACAGCGGCGTCGTGCCGTTGAGGATCGCCGCGAGACCCGACGGGATCCGTGTCTCTCCCCACGGGATCAGCGCGAAAGGCAACGCGGTATTCAGCGCGCCGAGCATGATCAACCGCCCCCACAGACCGCGATCGCGCGGAAATGGCTGCCGCATCGCGCGCACGACCACGAGCAACCCGGCGAGCCCGAACAGGAGCCGAAACGCCGCGAGCGTCACCGGGCCCGTATCGGCCACCGCGATCTTGATCCACAGAAACGACGACCCCCAGATCGTTCCGAGCAACCAAAAGGCCGCCCATTCGCGCACCCTCATGCCGCACGGCACCTCCGTCGCCCTGATGCAAGCCGATCACAGCGTACACGCGCCCTGCCGTCGGAATCTATCCGATCTTGCGCCGCGAACTCCCCCACCCTTCCCAACTTTGGTTGTAAAGGAGATTCCCCTAAAATACAATAGGAGAACACAGGCGATAACGGATAATCGACGATACAGTCGCGTGGAGGACTTCGCATGGCTTTGACTTCCAAAGTCGATCTCGATGGCACAGATTGGCGGTTGCTTCACGAGTTGCAGGGGAGCGCCCGCCTGACGTACGCGGAGTTAGGGCGGCGCGTCGGCCTGACCCAACCGGCGGTGGCGGAGCGGGTGCGGCGGCTCGAGGAAGCGGGCGTGATTACCGGGTACCACGCCGAGACGGACCCGCGCGCGCTCGGCCGTCCGCTGCTCGCGTTCGTGCGTGTGACGTTCGCGCGAGCCGAGCGGTCCGCCGCGCTGGGTGCGGCCGTGCAAGAGTGGCCGGAGGTGATCGAATGCCACCGCATCACCGGTGAGAATTGCTACATCATGAAGATCGCGCTCACGTCCGTGGAGCATCTCGAGGCGTTCATCAACCGCGTCACGCAGTACGGACAACCCATCACGTCGCTCGTCCTGTCGTCGCCGGTGTCGCGCCGGACCCTCGGGCCCGCCGAGGCCCCGCCGCCCGACGACGCATCGATCGCGAGCCCGGGAGGCGCGTGATCGATGGACACACCCACGAACGCGCCGATCCTGCGGGCCGTCCGGGCGCGTCAGGACGAGTTCGTCGCGACACTCTTCCGGCTGCTGCGCCAGCCGTCGATCAGCACCCAGAACATCGGCGTGGCCGAGTGCGCAAACCTCGTGAAGGCGGTGCTGGAGGAGCACGGGCTGGCCGCGCGCCTGCTCCCGACCGGCGGGCATCCGGTGGTCTACGCCGAGCGGCGCGTTTCAGAGGACGCGAACACCCTCCTCATCTACGGCCACTACGACGTGCAGCCGCCCGAGCCGCTCGATGCCTGGCTGAGCCCCCCGTTCGACCCGACGCTACGAGACGGGCGGATCTATGCGCGGGGCGCCGGTGACAACAAGGGGCAGTTCCTCGCGCACGTCCTCGCGCTGCGTCTGCTGGACGAGTTGGGGCGCCCGCCCCGGCTCAACGTCAAATTCCTGATCGAGGGCGAGGAGGAGAACTCGAGCCCGCATCTGCCCGCGTTTGTCGCGGCGCACGCGGGCTCGCTTCAGGCCGACGCGCTGTTCGCGGCCGACGGCCCGATGCACCTGTCGAATCGGCCGATCGTCTTCTTCGGTCTGCGCGGGATTCTCACGATGGAGCTGGAGGCCGTCGGGCCGAACCGCGACCTGCATTCGGGCAACTTCGGCGGCCCGGTGCCGAATCCGATCTGGACGCTGGTCGAACTGCTCGGCACCATGCGGTCCCCCGAGGGGCGCACCACGATCGACGGGTTCTACGATCGCGTCGTCCCGCCGACGGCCTACGAACGCGACGCGATGGCGCGCATTCCGTTCGACGCGCGCGCCTCCAAGGCGGATCTGGGCATCGAGGAGTTCGCCGGCCCCGCGAACGTCTCGTACTTCGAGAAGATCATGTTCCAGCCGACGCTCAACATCACCGGCATCGCGGGTGGGTACGCTGGCGCGGGCTCCAAGACGGTCATTCCGTCACGCGCCGTGGTCAAGCTCGAGACACGCCTCGTGTCCGACCAATCTCCCGACGAGATCTTCGCCAAGATCGAGCGCCACGTCCGCGTGCACGCGCCGGAGGTCGCGATCCGCAGCCTCGGGGGCACGCTGCCCTCGAAGACGTCGCCCGAGCTGCCGGTCTCCCGCGCGATCACGGAGGCGATCGCCGGCGCCTACGGCGTTCCGCCGGTCGTGATGCCGGTGCTCGGCGCCTCGGGGCCGAACTTCCTGTTCACCGACGTGCTCCGCATGCCAGCGATCTGCGCGACCTACGGGCCGCCCGATGAGAACAACCACTCGCCCAACGAGAACATGACGATCGAGTCGTTCCTGAACGGCATCTGTGCCAGCGCGTTCGTGCTCGAGCGCGTGGCGGCGATGCCACGGGCCTCGCTCACGGCACCGCCCGCGGACCCGCCGACGCCCTAGCCGAAGTGCGTGTGCGAGGTCCCGAACGGCTCCGTGCGGGACGCGCTACGCACGCGCGCGCTTGATCTTGGCGGCCAACCGCTCCGCCAGGAGGATCGCGACGACGCCGACCAGCAGGTGCAAGACCCGGATCACCCAGTGGGCGCCTCCGGTCATGAGCCGTGTTTGCGTGAGCCCGAGGACGAGCACGAACACGCCCCACAGCGCGGCCAGAGGAATCGACCGCGACCGGACGTGCGCGGCCGCGGCCAGCGCGGCCAACGCCCACAAGAGGAGCACGACCACCACGCCGACCAGCATGTGCACGGGGACGAACCGCAGCGCGCGGCCCCACCAGAAGGCCAGTCCCAGGACGAGCAGAATCACCCACGCCAGCCGGAAGAGCATGAGGAGTGCTGTTGCTGCGCCCCGCATCCTGTTCGCCACCTCCTCGTGAGAACGACGCACGACATTCTGGATGATATCATCTTAGCGCCGCGGTGCACGCCGGCGAGCCTCGTCACATCGAACATCTCGGCACCGCGCGGCGGGGGTGAGGAATGGACGACAGCATCCGCGTCCTGATCGAGATCCAAACCCGCAGCTACGACCGGGCGGGATCGGGGATCCGGGAGTCGTACCCGCGGACGAGCGCGATGGACGCCGCACGGCTCGCTGCGTTCCTCGAGCGCAAGGTCTACGCGGTGCTGGCCACCGGGAGGCCCGACGGCCGGCCCCACGCCGCTCCGATCGCATTCTCCGTCTGGGGCGGCGCGTTCTGGATCGCCACGGTCGCCGGAACCCGCCTGCGCAATCTGCGCGCCCGGCCGTTCGCGTCGATCGTGGTCGCGGACGGCGATGTCCGGGCCCAGCACCGCGCGGTCATCGCGGAGGGCCCGGTCGTGATCCACGACGGGAGCGAACTTGCCGGCGTGAGCGCCGAATTCGCGGAGGACTGGCGTGCCCGCCACGGGTCCCTGCCGGCGTGGGCCGCCGCGCTGTTGGAGCTGCGTCCCGAACGGGTCTTCTCGTTCGACGGGACGCTCGAGGCCCCGTGACGAGACCGCGCCGGCAGCCCGACGCCGGCGCGGCGTTACGCCGTGAGCAGGATCGGCGCGTCGCGCGTGATCACCAGCGTGTGCTCGTAGTGCGCGGAGAGGCTTCCGTCCGCGGTCCGGACGGTCCACCCGTTCGGATCGAGGAGGCCGCGCCCCGTCCCCGCCGCGATGATCGGCTCGATGGTGATGACGAGCCCCTCGGTCAGTCTCGCGCGGTTGTTTGGGTCCGGATAGTTCGGTACGCTCGGCGCCTCGTGGATTGTGCGGCCGACGCCGTGCCCTCCGAGCTCCGGCATCACGCAAAACCCCCCGCGGGTAGCCTCGAGCGTGACGGCGCGGCCGATCTCGCTGATCCGCGCCCCTGCGCGCGCGACCCGGGCCGCCTGCCGGAACGCCCGCTCGGCGCAGCCCACGATCGCCTCGGCCGGGCCGTGCAGCGGACCGACCCCGACGGTCACCGCGGCGTCCGCGAGCACCCCGCCCTTCTCCGCGACAAGGTCGAGCTTCACCAGGTCGCCCGGGTGAAGGACGCGCTCGCCGGGGATTCCGTGGACGGCCTCGTCGTTGACGCTGATGCAGACGGCGCCTGGGAAGCCGTAGACTTTGGGCGGCGACGGCTCGGCGCCGT
>Ga0070735_10001319_pt1 | contig 24275 bp, 18 predicted proteins | sample Coa_R1_FD_66443 | JGI IMG/M metagenome (GOLD analysis project Ga0070735, IMG submission 66443) | Surface soil microbial communities from Centralia Pennsylvania, which are recovering from an underground coalmine fire - Coalmine... | ecosystem: Environmental > Terrestrial > Soil > Unclassified ...
GCGCATGGGGCACGCGCATGAGGGATGCGCATGGGGCACGCGCATGAGGGATGCGCATGGGGCACGCGCATGAGGGATGCGCATGGGGCACGCGCATGGGGCGTGAACCGGCCTGGCTTGCGCGCCAGGTTCCGAGTAATGCGGACAACGGACCAGTAATCGCGGCTCATCGGCCAGCACCGGGGAGGGTAGCCTTGGCTCCATGCAGGCCGTGCAGAAGCGACCTCTGAATCTCACCGTGAGGGGCGAGATTCTCGATGCCGCCCGTGAGGCGCGGGTCAATCTCTCATGGCTGCTCGAGAGAGCTTTGATTGGGGAGCTGGCGCGCTTGAAGAGTAACCGCTGGCGAGAGGAAAACTCCCGTGCGGTAAGCACTTACAACGAGTACCTGGCCTCGCACGGAACCTGCTTCGAGGGACGGTGGGATGAGTGAATGCCGCAATTCGCCGTATATCACAACGAGAACGCCGCGAGTCGCGAGGAGTTCCCCTTTCTCGTCGATGTTCAGGCGGACTTGCTGGAGGAGTTGAGCACGTGCGTCGTGATCCCGCTTGCAAGGGCCGTAGAGCTGACTGGCTTCCCGGCGCAGTACCTGACCCCGGTGATCACTTTCCAGGGGAAGCCTTACGCATTGTTGACGCCGCAGCTCGCCGGTATCTCGCGACACGAGCTCGGACCCCACACGGGCAGTCTGGCCGATCAGCAGAACGTCATCTCAACCGCGATCGACTTTCTGCTCCGGGGTTTCTGACGGGGCTCTACGCTCGAAGGTCGAGATTGTCGGGGTCATAGGGCGACTCGCGCAGCACCGTTGCCTGCTTACGCTCGCCGAGGATCTCGATGGATAGCCGCGTCCCCGGCTCCGAGAGCTCGGTGCGGACATAGCCGATGGCGAGACTCTTCTTGAGGCAGTGGCCGTAGTAACCCGAGGTGGCCCTGCCGATCATCCGCCCGCCCGCATCGAAGAGCGGCTCGTTTCCGAGCGGGTCGGCATCGGCGACTCCGTGCACTTCGAGCGTGATGAAGCGGTTCGGAATGCCCGCCTCGAGCTGTCGCTCGAGCGCCTCGCGGCCGATGAAGGGCCCCTTGTTCATACGCACGAAGCGATCGAGGCTCGCCTCAAGGGGAGTGTAATCGCGGGTGAGATCGCTGCCCCACATGCGGTACGACTTCTCCATTCGCAGCGATTCCATGGCACGCATGCCCACCATGCCGATGCCGTGTGCCTTCCCGGCTTCGAACAGCGCATCGAAGAGCGAATGGGCGTATTCGACCGGGAAGTGCAACTCCCATCCCAGGGCGCCGACGAAGTTGACGCGCAGCGCGTACACATCGACCGCGAGCCCCGCCTCGATGACCTGCGCGGTGAGCCAGGGGAATGACTTGTTGTCGAGCGCAGTATCGGTGAGCTGAGACAGTACCTCGCGGGAGCGAGGTCCCGCGAGCACGAAGGTGCCGCGGGTGTTGGTGATGTTGCGCAGCCCCACCGAGCCGTCCTTCGGCAAGGCCTTCTGAAGATAGTCGCTGTCGTAGCGCTCTGCAGCGCCCGCGCTCACCACGTAGTAGTGCTGCTCGGCGATCTTGGTGATCGTGAACTCCGAGCGGATACCGCCGCGGCGGGTGAGGGCGTGCGAGAGCGCGAGGCGGCCGATGCGCGCGGGCACCTTGTTGGCGACCAGGCCGTCGAGCCAGGCTTCCGCCCCCGGCCCGGTCACTTCGTGCTTGGTGAAAGGTGTGAGATCGATGACGCCCACGCGCTCGCGCATCAGCCGCGCTTCGTTACCGACGTGGTCGAAATAGTTGCTGCGGCGGAAGCTCCAGCGGTCACGGCGCTCGACGCTCTGCGGCGCGAACCAGTTGGCGCGTTCCCAGCCGTAGCGCTGACCCCAAACCGCGCCCCGGGCGTTGAGCTTGTCGTAGACGGGGCTGGTCTTGGCCGGTCGCGCGTCGGCGCGCTCCTCGTCCGGGAAGTGGATGGTAAAGACGTTGCGGTAGGTTTCCTCGTTCTTCTTCACCACGTAGCGCTTGGAGGTGTAGGCGCCAAAGCGACGCGGATCGACCGCCAGCATGTCGATCCCGGGCTCGCCTTCGACGATCCATTCCGCCAGCTGCCAGCCGGAGCCGCCCGCGGCGGTAATTCCGAAGCTGTGGCCTTCATTCAGCCACACGTTCGGTAATCCCCACGCCGGTCCGATGAGAGGGCTGCCGTCCGGGGTATAGGAAATGGGCCCGTTGACGATGTCCTTGATGCCGCAGTTCTCAAGCGCCGGAACGCGGCGCGTGGCGGCTTCGACGTGCGGCATGAGCCGATCGAGGTCACCGGGGAAGAGGCTGCGCCCGAACCAGTCGGGCACGCCGTCGGCGAAGCGTGCCGGGGCCCCGCGCTCGTAGGGACCCAGGATCCAGCCCATGCGCTCCTCGCGCAGGTAGTACGACTTGTCGGATTCGCGCAGCACCGCGAGCTCGCGGCCGCCGCCCTGACGGTATGCCTTGAGCTCGGGGGATTCGTCGTAAACGATGTACTGATGCTCGACGGGAATCGCGGGCACATCGAGTCCGAGGAGCTTGCCCATCTGGCGCGCATAGTTGCCGGTCGCCAGAACCAAGTGCTCGGCGAGGATGTCGCCCTGTTTCGTGCGCACCTTCCATTCGCCGCCGCTCGTGCGCTCGAAGGCGCTCGCCTCGGTCTGCTCGTAGATCTCCGCTCCCTTGGCCCTCGCGCCCTTGCGCAGCGCCATGGTGAGGTCGGCCGGCGCGATGTGCCCGTCGTCAGGGTGATAGAGAGCTCCGACGATGGACGGCGTCTCGGTGCTGCCGCCGAGATCGATGAGCGGCCAGAGCTCCTTCACACGCCCCGGCGTGATCACCTCGAACGGCACGCCGATCGTGTTGGCCGTTCCGCAGTACTTCTGGTACTCATCCATGCGCTCGCGGCAGGTGGCAAGCCGCAGATTCCCCGTGACGTGAAAGCTCACGTCCTGACCGGTCTCGGCGGGCAGCTTCTTGTAGAGGTCGACCGAGTACTTGTGCAGCTGCCCGACCGTGTAGCTCATATTAAAGAGAGGCAGGAGCCCGGCGGCGTGCCACGTGGAGCCGGCCGTGAGCTCGGTGCGCTCGATGAGCGCGATATCGGTCCATCCCTTCTTCGCGAGGTGATAGAGCGTGCTGACGCCCACCACGCCGCCGCCGATGACCAGGACCCGAACGTGCGTTTTCACGGAAATCTACTCCGGGGCGCCAATGCGGCGCAGTGTAGCCAGCAGCCCATCGGCCGGGACTCCATTTGCGACCGTGGCTTGCCGATTTGCTACGGCCGGCCGCTCACGCAATGCCGCGCGCCGCCTCCTCGAGGAAGGCGGCGACGTAGGTGGCGAAAGAGCGCCAGACCTCGATGCGAAAGACCTCAGGCGCAGTGCGCCAGAGGATGATCTCGGCTTTCCCCAGCATGGTGCGCGTGCACATCCCGACCGGAAATGCGTTCAGGTCGAGATCGAGCGCGCAGCCCGCCGCGAGTAGCGTCGCCGCATGCGCACCGCGAAGCTCGATGCCCAACTGCCGATGACTCACGTCGACGAGTGAATGCGGATGCTCCCCGAGCGCCGCGCCCAGCGCCGCGGCATCGTCCGAGCCCTCGGGCGAGATGAGCAGCCACTCATCCGGTCCGAGCCACAGCGCGGCGCGGTCGTGCGCAGCGACGGCCCGGCATGCGCTGGCTGGCAGCGCGAGCCGCAAGGCCTGCTCGGCGGCCAGGCGGATCTGCGGCCCCCCGCGCAGGATGTGTCGCGTGGCCGCGGGGAGAGGCTGCAACGCCGGGCTCGTCGGCAGGAGCGGGGCACGGCGGTCGCGGCTCAGATCAGCCATGGAGGCGCTTGCCTTCCGAGTCATAGAACACGGGCGAGGTCACCTGCACCGGAGCTTCGCCGGCGGCCGTTGGCACGTAGAGCGTCTGCCCGAGACGCGCGCGGCCGCCCGAGACGAGCCCGAGGGCGATCGAGCGATCGAGCACCGAGCTATGGTACGAAGAGGTTACGAATCCGAGCGGCCGTGTCGGCGCTCGGGCGCCCGGCTGCTCGAGCACCTGCGATCCTTCCTCGAGAACGATGCGCGGATCTGCGGTGGCGAGGCCCACGAGTTGCCGGCGGTCGGGCGCACTCATGGCCGGGCGCATGAGCGAGCGCATGCCGACGAAGTCGTTCTTCCCCTTGCCGATCGCCCAGGCGAGGCCGGCATCGTCCGGCGTGACCGTGCCATCGGTGTCCTGACCCACGATCACATAGCCCTTCTCGGCGCGCAGCACATGCATGGTCTCGGTACCGTACGGTGTCATACCGTGAGGGCGGCCGGCTTCCCAAACCGCCTCCCAGACCGATGGTCCGAAATCTGCCGGCACGTTGATCTCGTAACCAAGCTCTCCCGTGAAACTGACACGGAAGAGACGCATCGGCACGCCCCGGATATGCCCCTGCGCGACACTCATGTGCGGCATCGCCTGTGCCGAGATGTCGAGATCAATGAGTCCGGCGAGCACGGCGCGCGCAGCCGGGCCCTGCACCGCGATCACGGCCCACTGCTCGGTGGTCGAGGTGAGCCATACCTCCAGGTCCGACCACTCGGTCTGCAGGTAGTCCTCCATCAGCGCCAGAACGCGTGGGGCGCCGCCGGTGGTGGTGGTGACGTGGAAGCGGTCGGCGGCGATGCGCGCCACCACGCCGTCGTCGTACACGAAGCCATCGTCGCGCAGCATGATGCCGTAACGTGAACGGCCCGGAGCGAGGCGGTCCCACGAATTGACGTACATACGGTTCATGAAGGTGACCGCGTCGCGGCCGACCACCTCGATCTTCCCGAGAGTCGAGGCATCGAAAATGCCGCACTGTCCCCGAACGCTGCGGCATTCGCGTGCCACCGCAGCGTGCATGTCTTCGCGGTCGCGCGGGAAGTAGCGGGCTCGCTTCCAGAGTCCCACGTCCTCGAACACCGCGCGCTGCGCGGCAGCCCAGCCGTACATCGGTGTCAGGCGCACCGGATCGAAGAGCTCCCCACGCGCGACGCCCGCGAAGCTGCCGAAGGTGACCGGCGTGTAGGGCATGCGAAAGGTGGTCAGCCCCACATCGGGGATGGTCCGGCCGAGGTTGTGCGAGACGATGCCGAGTGCGTTGAGATTCGAGGTCTTGCCCTGGTCGGTGGCCATCCCGGTGGTGGTGTAGCGCTTGACGTGCTCGATCGAGCGGAAGCCCTCGCGGTTTGCGAGCGCGAGGTCACGGGTGGTGACATCGTTCTGCCAGTCGACGAAGGCCTTGGAGCGCGCGCGCCGCGGCTGCGGCAGTGCGCCGACGAAACCTGCGGCGGGCGGTCCGCTGGTGGCGGGCGGAGCGGAGGCGGGGCTGCGCGCCGGCGCCCCGGCATGCACGCCGCTGCGGCCGGGGCTGAGCGCCTCGCGGGCGGCGGCGGCGCCGGTGGCAGCGCCATCGGCGATGGCGTCCACGAGACTGAACACTCCGCGGCAGGCCCCCGCGCTGCGGGCGTGCTCAGGCGTTGCTCCGGGGAGAAAGGTCTGCGTGGCCTCGTCCCAGGTGAGCTTGCCGCGCGACTGCGAGTGCAGGTGGACACTCGGAGTGAAGCCGCCCGACATCAGCACGAGATCACACGGCTGTGTCTCGGCGTCCACGACCTGCGCGTTCTCGAGCCGTGCGAGCTCGATGCTGTTGACGCGCCGCCGTCCACCGGTGCCGAGCACGGTCACCTCGGCGAGCATCGTGAGTCCCGCCTCGCGTGCGCGCGCGGCCCAGGGGCCATCGGCGCGGCTGCGGACGTCGGCGACACAGGCGATGACCACCCCGGCACGGCTGAGCTCGAGCGCAGTGCGGTAGGCCTCATCCGCCGCCGTCACAACCACGGCGCGCGTTCCCGGCAGGACGCCATAGCGGTGCAGCCAGGTACGCGCGGCGCCGGCGAGCATGATTCCCGGCCGGTCGTTGCCGGGGAAAACCAGTGGCCGCTCGATCGCGCCGGTGGCGAGCACCACCTCGCGCGCGCGCACCTGCCATTGCCGCTCGCGCGGCGATCCCGCTTGCGGCTGCGCCAGATGGTCCGTCAGTCGCTCGGAGAGGCCGAGCAGGTTGTGCGGAAAATATCCAAAGGCGGTCGTGCGTGTCAGGAGCGTCACACGCGGATGGCTCGTGAGCGTTGCGAGCGTTTCGCGCAGCCATTGCTGCGCGGGTCGTCCCTCGAGCGCCACCTGCTCGTCGGGTCCCTCTGACAGCAGCGACCCACCGGCCTCGTGCTGCTCGTCGCAGAGGATGACGCGCCCGCCGGCGGCGGCGGCGCTGCGCGCCGCCGCAAGGCCCGCGGGGCCTGCACCGACCACCAGTACGTCGCAGTGTGCGAAGCGTCCGGTGTAACGATCGGGATCGGGCTGGGTCGGCGCGAGACCTAAGCCCGCCGCGGCGCGAATGCGCGGCTCATAGAGCGACTTCCAGGCTCCCGCCGGCCACATGAACGTCTTGTAGTAGAAGCCCGCCGGAATGAAGGGCGAGATCAGGTCGTTGACGGCGCCGAGATCGAAGCCGAGTGCGGGGAAGCGGTTCTGGCTGCGGGCGTCCAGTCCCTCGTAGAGCTCCACCTGCGTGGCGCGCAGATTCGGCGTGCAGCGTGCCGCATCGCGGCGCACGGTGACGAGCGCGTTCGGCTCCTCGGCGCCGGCGGCGAGGATGCCGCGCGGGCGGTGATACTTGAATGAGCGGCCGACCAGATGCACGCCGTTGGCGAGCAGTGCCGAGGCCAGAGTGTCGCCGGCGAGACCGCGAAGGCTGCGGCCGTCGAAGCTGAAGTTGACCACGCGGCTGCGATCGACGCGCCCGCCGGAAGGTATGCGCAGCTCAGCGCTCATGCGCGCCCGGCTCTCATGAGGAGGCGCCGGGCGCTTGCGGCGGGCGCTCGCCTACCCGGTAGGTTGCGAGGAAATGGTCGGTGGTGGTGTCGCGCAGTGCGTTGAAGAAACGACCGCAGCCGTGAGTATGCCGCCAGCGCTCGGCGTGCACGCCGCGCGTGTTGGCGCGCAGGTAGAGATAGCGGGTCCACTCCTCGAGGCCCACGGACGCCGGCTGCGAGGGGCGCGCGATGTGGGCCTGGCCGCCGTAAACGAACTCGGGCTCGGGACGCTCGCCGCAGTAAGGGCACTCGATGAGCAGCATGGATCCCTCCTCAGTGCATGACCGCGGCCGCTGCGGCTTCATCGATCAGGTTGCCGTCGCGGAAGCGCTCGAGGGTGAAAGGCGCATTGATGGGATGCGGCTCGTCTTTGGCGATCGTCCAGGCGAAAAGATGCGCCGAGCCCGGGGTGGCCTTGAAGCCCCCCGTTCCCCAGCCGCAGTTGACGTAGAGGCCCGTCACCGGCGTCTTGCCGATGATCGGCGAGCGGTCGGGCGTGACGTCGACGATGCCGCCCCAGTTGCGCAGCATCTTCAGCCGCCGGAACATCGGGAACAGCTCGCAGATCGCCTCGAGCGCATGGCTCGGGATGTAGAGCGCCCCGCGCTGCGTATAAGAGGTGTAGGCGTCGGTCCCCGCTCCGATCACGAGCTCGCCCTTGTCGGACTGGCTGATGTAAGCGTGGATCGTGTTGGACATGACGACGCAGGGAAACACCGGCTTCACCGGCTCCGACACCAGCGCCTGCAGCGGATAGCTCTCGAGCGGCAAGGCGACATCGGCCATTTTCATGACCACGCTGGTGTTGCCGGCCGCGACCACGCCCAGCCGCAACGTGCGGATGCGACCGCGGGTGGTATCGACGGCTTCCACGGCGCCAAAGGCGTCGAGACGGATGCCGGTGACCTCGCAGTTCTCGATGATGTCGACGCCGAGTGCATCCGCCGCACGGGCGTAGCCCCAGGCCACGGCATCGTGGCGTGCGGTGCCTCCCCGGCGCTGCAGCGCCGCGCCAAGCACCGGGTAGCGGATGTCGCCAATGTTCAGAGGCGGGCAGAAGGCGCGTGCCTGCTCCGCGGTCAGCAACTCGTTATCGACGCCCGCAGCGCGGTTTGCGTGCACGTGACGCTGCGCCACCTGCAGGTCGTGCACGGTGTGCGCCAGCATCATGACGCCGCGAGGGGAGAACATCACGTTGTAGTTGAGCGCCTGGGAAAGCCCTTCCCAGAGCTTGAGCGCGTGGTCGTAGAGCGCGGCGCTCTCCGGAAACAGGTAATTGGAGCGGATGATGGTGGTATTGCGCCCCGTGTTGCCACCGCCGATCCAGCCTTTTTCCAGCACGGCGACGTTGGTGAGACCGTGCTCGCGGGCGAGATAGTAGGCGGTGCCGAGGCCATGGCCGCCGCCACCCACGATGATCGCGTCGTAGGAAGCCTTTGGCTCGGGGTTGCGCCACTGCGGCGTCCAGCCGCGCTGGCCGCCAAGACCCTGACGCAGCAGCGCGAGACCGGAGAAGGGTTGCATGGAGTGCGTTTCCGACGGGCGATCATGCGCCGGTCGCACGATCATGCGCCGGATGCACGATCATGCGCCGCAGGAAGCTCGTGCACGAGCATGCGCGCGCCCACCGACTTGAACCGGAGCGACATGCAGGACCCCCGTGGCTGACGGCGGCTGCGCGCCGTGTGACTACGTGGCCGGATTCAGGGCGTCGGGCTTGCGTTGCGAATCAGCGTCGGAGCTCAGCGTATGCGAGGCGAGCGTGCCGATCTGGCGGCGCCCCTGGACGGCATACCAGAGCAGTCCCGCCCCGAGAATCACCGCGATGTAGACGAAGGCACCCCAGGTGTTGAACCACGGCGTGCCGTAGACGGCCTCGCGGGGCCAGGCGAGGTTGAGCGCCATTCCCGCACCCCACAGCACCGCGACGATGTTGACGAGCATTCCCCATCTGCCCATCGTGAAGTAGCCGCCGACCGCGAGATCGGATGGAGGCCATTGGCCTGCCATGCGCTTCATCAGCATCGGCCCCGTCACCATCAGGTATGCGAGATAGATCATGATGACGGCGATCGAGGTCAGCACCGTGAAGATCTTCGGCTGACCGATGTTGAGTACCAGGATCGCTTCCGCGATCACGCCGATCAGCACCGCGGGAAGGATCGGCGTCTGCGTCTCGGAATTCACGCGCGCGAGCCGCTCGCCGAAGGGCAGGGCGTTGTCGCGCGCCATGGCGAAGGCGAGGCGGATGGCTGCGGTGTGCACGGCCAGCGAGCACACCGTCACCGCGACCACGATGCAGACCAGGAAAACCTTCCCCAAGGGACCCCACATGACCTGCTCGACGATGTATTGCAGGCCGCCGTCGCTGCTGCCGATCTTCGGGTCAGCCAGATTCGGCGCCGCCATGATCGCGAACACGAGAATGGCGCCGCCGATGACGAACGAGGCCAGGATGGCGCGCAGAATGGCCCGCGGAGCGGTGCGCCGCGGCTCGACCGTCTCCTCGCCGAGCGAGCTCGCGGTGTCGAAGCCGTACATGACATATCCGGAAGCGAGCGAGGCCACCAGGAAGGCGCCGAGATATCCGAAGCTCTGGCCACCGCCGTAGCCGCTCACCGAGAAGAACACCTCGGGACCGCGCCGGATGTTGAGCGCCAGGAAGAGCGCTATCAGGCAGGCGGCGATCAGCTCGATGAAGACTCCGGCACTGTTGATCATGGCCATCAATCGCACGCCGAGTGCATTGACGACGGTCGTGAAGACGATCAGCACGGTGCCAAGGACCACGGCGTTGGTAGCGAAGTCGTATGCGCCGGTGCCATCGCCGATGATCTGAAAGCCGCTCCAGAGCCTCGGCAGGTTGAGTTGCAGCGCGAGCACGACAGCCGAGAGCGTCACGATCGAGGCGGTGAGCATCAGCCAGCCCGAAGACCAGCCGACGATGCGGCTGCCGAGGAGCTTCGACCAGTTGTAGACGGAGCCTGCGATCGGGTACTTGGCGGAGAGCTCCATGAAGCACAGTGCGACCGCCATCTGACCGACGAGCACCATCGGCCAGGACCACAGGTACGCAGGCCCGGCGGTGCCGTACCCGAAGTAGAACAGCTGGAAGGTGCCCGTGAGTATGGAGATGTAGCTGACCCCGGCGGCGAAGCTCCCGAACGACCCGATGCTGCGGGCCAGGGACTCGCGGTAACCGAAGTGCTCCATGCCGCTGTCGGTGCGTCGCTCTGCTTCCTCGATGTCGGATTTCTTCATCGATGCGCTCTTGACCGACGGGGCGGCCGACCTCATGATTTCCAGCAGCTTGAATAGCCGTTTAATGAATTGGGTGTCAAGTATCATAACTCCGGCAAGTCACTGACCCACCGAAGACTATCTCCTTCGGTCCGCGTGCACCGCGCCGCAGTCGCCGACCCCACGACAGGCCCCATGAGCGTTTCACGTTGAACAGGCAGTCAATGCCCGTCAAAGACTCCCGGCACCCACCCTCTGCGGTGCCGCGCGATGAGCTGGAGGATGTCCGCCGCACGCAGCTCATCGAAGTGACCATCGATAGTCTCGCGCAGGTCGGCTTCGTCGGCACGACACTCGCGGAGATCGCAGGCAGGGCCGGCGTGTCGCCGGGGCTCGTGGCGCACTACTTCGAAGACAAGGACGGACTGCTCGAGGCCGCCTTCCGCAGCCTCGCCCGCGTGGTCGCGGTGCGCATGCGCGAGAGATTCGCGCTCGCGGGCAGCCCGCGGGCTCGCGTGCAGGCGCTCATCGACGCCAACCTCGGGCCTGAGAATTTCGACCGCCGCACCGGTAACGCCTGGCTCGCCTTCTGGGGTCAGGTTCTGCATCTCGACGGCCTGAAGCGGGTGCAGAAGGCCTACCAGCGCCGCATGTTGTCGAATCTGCGCAGCGACCTGCGGGCGATGATCGCGGCCGAGGAGGCGCGCAGCCTCGCAGCGATGATCGCCGCGATGATCGACGGGGTCTGGCTGCGCGCGGCGCTTTCCGAGTGGCAGGAGGCCGACAGCGAAAGCGCGCGCGCCCTGCTCACGGCGTTCGTGGACGGCCGCCTGCGCGAGCTCTCGCGTTCTTCGGCGGGCAGCGGCGCGGAGGGCGCCACGCCGGCGGCCGAGCGCCGGCGCGATGCGGAACACTCGATTCGCGTCATCAATCCTGCGACCGGTGCGGAGCTCGCGTTACTCGCGGTGGACGGCCCCGCGCAGGTGAACGCGGCCGTCGAACGGGCCCGGGCGGCGCAGAAAGAGTGGCGCGCCCTGACGGGCGCCGAGCGCGGTCGCGTGCTGCAGCGTGCGGCGCGCCTGCTGCGCGAGCGGAACGACGTACTCGCGGAGCTCGAGACACGCAACACCGGCAAACCCATTCAGGAGACGCGTGCGGTCGATGTGATCTCGGGAGCGGAGTGCCTCGAATACTTCGCGGGTGTTGCGGCCGCCCTCGCGGGCGAGCATCTCGATCTCGGCCGCGCCGCCTTCGGCTATACGCGACGCGAGCCGCTCGGGATCGTCGCGGGTATCGGAGCCTGGAATTATCCGCTGCAGATCGCCTGCTGGAAGTCGGCACCGGCGCTCGCCTGCGGCAATGCCATGATCTTCAAGCCCGCCGAGCTCACCCCCCTCACCGCGATCAAGCTCGCCGAGATCTACCGCGAGTCAGGGCTCCCCGAGGGAATTTTCCAGGTCGTGCAGGGCTTCGCGGCGACCGGTCGACTGCTCACGAGGCATGCCGACATCCGCAAGATCTCCCTCACCGGAGAGGTTGGAACCGGCAAAGCCGTGATGGCCGATGCGGCCGCAACCCTCAAGCAGGTAACACTCGAGCTCGGGGGAAAATCGCCGCTGATCGTGTTCGAGGACGCGAAGCTCGACAACGCTGTGACCGGCGCGCTGCTCGGCAACTTCTACTCCGCGGGCGAGGTGTGCTCGAACGGCACGCGGGTGTTCGTTCATAAGAGCATTCACGCCGCGTTCGTCGAACGACTGCGGGAGCGCACCTCGAGGCTCCGTGTCGGAGATCCGCTCGATCCGCGCACCCAGGTGGGCGCGCTCATCTCCGAGGAGCACATGGAAAAGGTGCTCGGCTTCATCGCCCGCGGGCGCGCACAGGGTGCCCGCCTCGTCACCGGCGGCGCCCGGGTGACGGGCGGTGAGCTCTCGCGCGGCTGCTTCGTCGCGCCCACCGTGTTCGACCATTGTCATGACGACATGGACATCGTGCGGCGCGAGATCTTCGGTCCGGTGATGTCGGTGCTGGAGTTCAGCGAGGAGGAGGAGGTGATCGCGCGCGCCAATGCCACGGAGTTCGGACTCGCGGCGGGCGTCTTCACCAACGATCTGACCCGCGCGCATCGGGTGATCGCCCAGCTGCAGGCCGGCACCTGCTGGATCAATCACTACAACGTCACTCCCATCGAGCTGCCGTTCGGCGGCGTGAAGATGTCCGGGCTCGGTCGCGAGAACGGCCGCGCGGCGCTCGAGCACTACACCCAGCTGAAGAGCGTCTACGTCGCGATGGGCGACATCGAGTCGCCGTACTGACGGCACGCGGCATGGTCCAGGAAACCGTCGACTACGTGATCGTCGGCGCCGGCTCCGCCGGCTGCGTCCTAGCCAATCGCCTCACCGAGGACGGCCGCGATCAGGTGCTGCTGCTCGAGTATGGCGGCTCCGACCGCTCCATCTGGATCCAGATGCCGAGCGCGCTCTCGATTCCGATGAACAGCCCGCGCTTCGACTGGCGTTACTACACCGAGAGCGAGCCGCAGCTCAATGGCCGCCGCCTGCACACCCCGCGAGGCAAGGTGCTCGGTGGCTCCTCTTCGATCAACGGCATGGTGTACATGCGCGGCAACCCGCTCGACTTCGAGCGCTGGCAGGAGGAGGGCGCGAGCGGCTGGGGTTACCGCGACGTACTGCCTTATTTCCGGCGTGCCGAGTGCCGGGCGGATGGCGGCGATGACTACCGGGGAGGCGAGGGCCCGCTCGGCGTGCGCCGGGGACTCCTCACCAACCCGCTGCATGCAGCCTGGCTCGAGGCGGGGCGGCAGGCCGGCTACCCGTTCACCACCGATATCAACGGCTTTCAGCAGGAGGGCTTCGGGTATTTCGAGATGACGGTCAGGGAGGGCCGGCGCTGCAGCGCGGCCAACGCGTACCTGCGGCCGGCGCTCGCGCGCGGCAACCTCGAGGTGCGCACGGATGCGCTCGCGACGCGTGTGGTGTTCGAGGGGCGCCGTGCGGTTGGACTCTGCTATCGGCGCGGCGGCGTATTGCACGAGGTGCGCGTGCGGCGCGAGGTGCTGATTTGCGCCGGTTCGGTCAACTCGCCGCAGCTGCTGAAGCTCTCGGGCGTGGGGCCGCGCGCCGAGCTCGAAGGACACGGCATTCGCGTCGTTCATGAGTTGCCCGGTGTCGGCGAGAATCTGCAGGACCATCTCGAGTTCTATTTCCAGGTGGCCTGTCGCGAGCCGATCACGCTCTATTCCTCGATCCGGCCCTGGGCCAAGGCCTGGATCGGCGCGCGCTGGCTGCTGCGGCACGATGGCCTGGGTGCCAGCAATCATTTCGAGACCGGCGGTTTCATTCGCAGCCGCGTCGGGGTGCGCTATCCCGACATCCAGTTCCACTTCCTGCCCATGGCAGCGAGCTACGACGGCTCCTCGCTCGCGAACGAGCACGGCTACCAGGCGCACGTCGGTCCGATGCGCTCGCACAGCAGGGGCTGGGTGCGGCTGCGCTCCGCCGAGCCGCTCGACAAGCCGCGCATCTTCTTCAACTACATGTCGCAGCCGGAGGACTGGGCGGAAATGCGCGCCTGCGTGCGGCTGGCGCGGGAGATCTTTGCGCAGCCTGCCTTCGACCGCTACCGCGGACGCGAGATCCAGCCGGGGGCCTCGGTGCAGACCGATGAGCAGATCGATGCCTTCATCCGCGATCGCGTTGAGAGCGCGTACCACCCCTCCTGCAGTTGCCGCATGGGCCAGCCGACCGACCCGCTGGCGGTCGTCGACCCCCATGCGCGAGTGGTCGGCCTGCAGGCACTGCGCGTAGTGGACTCCTCCATCATGCCGTCGATTACCACGGGCAATCTCAACGCCCCAACCATCATGCTGGCGGAGAAGGCGGCGGATCTGATCCGCGGCCGCACACCGTTGCCGGCCGTGGCGTTGCCGTACTACGTGGCGCCCAACTGGGAGCGAGCCCAGCGCTAGGTCACCCGCGAGAGCGGCTGGGTCAGTCGCGGTAGCGGGTGAGAGCGTCGCCGAGTGCGGCGCGCAGCGGCCCGAGCCAGGGCTCGTAGTGACGCCACTGCTCGAGGCCCTCGCGATAAATCGGCTGGCGCACCTGCTCCGAGCTCGCGGTGCGGACGCTTCTTTCCGTCTTGTGGAACTCGAGGCACGCGGGCTCGTAGGGCAGTCCGCAGAAATCGAGCAGCCGGCGGACATTGCCCTCGAGGTCATCGACGAGGTCCTCGTGCTGCACGCGCAGCACACGCCCCGGGAGCACGGCGTTCCAGTGCCGCATGAGCTCGAGATAGGTGCGGTAGTAGCGCGCGATATCCTCGACGCTGTAGGTGAATTCCTGTCCCGCGGCGAACAGCTGCTTGAGATTCCCGAAGCAGCAGGCCATCGGCTCGCGGCGGGCATCGATGATCCTGGCATTCGGCAGCATGAGATGGATCAGGCCGATATGACGGAAGTTGTTGGGCATCTTGTCGATGAAACGCGGCTTGCCGGTGCGATAGACGCGCGTGTCGCTCAGATACTTCTCGCCGAGGCGGCGCAGATCCGCCGGTGACATTTCCGCGAGCGCGGCTGGATAGCGCGGTGCATCGGACTCGAGCTCGCGACCTCTTATCTGCAGGACGATGCGGGGAAGGTCCGCGAGCTCGTGCGTGCCCTCGACCTGCGAGTGCGAGGCCAGGATCTGCTCGATGAGCGTCGAGCCCGAGCGCGGCAGACCCACGATGAAAATCGGATCGGGATCGGGCGCGCCGCTTTGCGCGTGGCGCGCGAATAAAGCCGCCGTGCACACCTCGATCTGCAGACGGGTATTGAGCTCGACGGTCTCGGGACGATAGCGGCTGGCGGCACGCTTGAGCGCATTGCCGCGCAGGTAGTATTCGAAGGACTGCCGGTACTCGGTCAGATCCTCGAGCGCCTTGCCGAGGGCGAAACAAAGGTGAACACGGTCCGCGTCCGAGGTGGTCGTGGAGGCATCGGCGCTGCGCATCGCCGCGAGCTCGGCTTCCTCGAACCGGTAGGTCTTGAGATTGGCGAGACTCCACCAGGCATCGCCGAAGCCGCTGCGGGCCGCCGCAGCCGCGCGGTACTCGGCAACCGCGTCCGCCTGACGTCCGAGGGTTTTGAGGGAGTGCGCGATGGAGAGGTGCAGCTCCGCGGGCTGCGTGGCGCCGGCGAGCAATACGCGATAGAGCTCGATGGCGCGCTCATGCTGGCCCAGACCGACGCAGGTCAGGGCGTGGAGGGTGAGGTGGTTGCGATTGCCGGGGTCTGCGGCCAGGAGCTTCGCGGTCTGCTCCTGCGCCTGCGCGTACAGGTGCCGTTCGATCAGCACCTGCGCGTAATCGATCCGCGCCGCCGAGTAGTCCGGGGCAAGCTCGAGCACACCCTCGAGGAGCAGCTGGGCATCGTCGAGCACCTCGTGCGCGAGACCGATGCGGGCGAGCAATCGCATGGCCTCGACGTGATGACCGTGCCTGAGCAGGAAAGCGCGGAGCAGCTCTTCGGCGGCCGCGCTCTCGCCGTCGGCGAAGAGACCGGTCGCCGCGAGGACCTCCGATGGCAGTTTCGTGAGCGCCGCCGCCTGGCTGGCGGCCTGCGCGGCATTGGCATCCTGTCCCGTGAGCCGGTACAGCCCCTCGAGCATGCTCCAGCTCGCCGTGAGGGCCGGATTGATATTGACCGCGCGCACGAAGCCCTCGATCGCTTCGCGCGCGCTTTTCAGCGCCACGTAGCAGTGGCCGCGCTCCTGGTAGAGGCCGCTGAGGCGCGGATGGATCCGCTCGAGCTCATTGAGAGTCGCGAGCGCTGCGGATATGTCGCCGAGATGACGCTGCGCCACCGCCTGCAGATAGAGCACGTCGCGGTTCTGCGGGACCGCGCCGCGCAGCGCGCCCGAGGCGCGCAGCGCCTCGCCGTAGTTGCGCTGCCTGAGGAGGGCGCGGATGCGTCCCACCTCGAGCTCGACCGAGGAGGCCTGCATGGCGGCAGCCGGCGTCATGGCGCGCATGATGCGCCCGCTCGCCGCGGGCTGGCTACGCGAGCGCTTCCCTAGAAGCTGTAGCCGATAGTCAGGCCGATCACCCGCGGGCGCAGCGGCGTCTGCTCCACGATGAATTGATCGGTGCTGACGAAGAGGCTCGCGTTCGAGTCGCTCAGATTCTCGACATAGAGGTTCGCATACCAGGCGTCCCTGGCAATCCCGCAGGATGCGTCGTAGACCGTGTAGGCGGGATTCTCGAATCTGCCTCTCGAGTTCGAGACGGTTTCGCCCAGTCCGAAGGTGGGATTGGCTCCGGCCTGAGTGAATGAGTGGCCGCTGTGGGTGGCACCGAACTGAATGAACGGCGTATAGCCATTCATGGTCCACTCATAACGCAGCCGCGCGCTGAACTGCAGCGGCGGCGAGTTCGCGCTCGGGGCGCCGACCGGGCCGTAAGGGTTGGTGATTCCCGTGCAGTTGGTGCCGGCGGTGCTGCAGACCTGGGTGATCGCCTTGCCATAGTTGTTGCTGGCAGGATTGGTGTCGATCAGCGCCGGAGAATTGGTCTGCTCGCTGTGGTTCCAGGAGGCGGCGCCCTGGAAGGTGAGCCCGGCGGTGATGCGGGCGATGAGTGAGGTTTCGAGCCCCTTGATGAGGAAGTTCTGGCCGTTGGTGTCGAAGAATATGTTGCCGGTCACGCCGGGGTCGAAGAAGGCCACCTGGACGTTGTCCCACTCCTCGCGGTAGATGGCTCCGTTCCACTGCAGACGGTGATCCAGCCACTCGGTCTTCCAGCCGATCTCGTTGTTGGTGAGCTTGTCTGACTGGTAGGAGCGCGGCACAGCATACTGAGCGATGCCGTCCGTCCCGGGTGCGTAGCTGAAGAAGCCGCCGTTCTGGTTGAAGCCGCCGGGGCGGAAGCCCTGCGAGAAGGTGTAGTAGAGCATGGCATCGGGCGTGACGTGCCAGGTGAGATTGCCGCGACTCTTGAAGCCCGACTCGCTGTCGCTGAGATTCTCCGCGTTCAGGTCGAAACTGAAGGCACTCATGCAGCCGCCGGGGGGCACGCCTCCCTCGAAGCAGCCGAAGCTCGAGAGCACGCTCCCCGCCATGGAATTGTCGAAGCGGAAATGGCGCGTGCCGGCGGTGACGGTCAGCACCTTCGGAATCAGATCGAAGTCGAGCGAGATGAACTCGGCGAGCTGCTTGGTCTCGCGCACCTGGTCCTGATAGAAGGAAGTGTTGTCACTCTGCACTCCCGGATTCACCACGGTCGAATCCGGGAAGGTCCCGACGTTCGACAGACACCCGGTATTGCCGTTACCCGGCGTGCCGGGCGTCGCGTTGCTGGTGCAGGGCGGGACGGTCTTGTAGTTCCAGCGTGTCTGGTCCCAGAGCTTGTTGTCCTCCCAGTAGACCCCGGCGATGGCGCGCAGCCGCCAGTCATCCGGTGTACTCAGGCGCAGCTCGTGCTGCTGGTGCGTGTTGCGCTCGGTCTCGTGCCAGCTGGCGCTCGGCGAGAAGCACGTCGGCGTGAGCGATGCGTCATAGAGCGGTCCGTAGCACTGATAGTAGTCCGCGAATACGCCGCGCGCGTAGTTGGTGTAGTCGCCCACCTGGTCGACGTTGCGCACCAGGTAGCCGCCGGTATACACGAGCTTGAGATCGCCGATCTTGCCGTTCACCGTCCAGGCGGTGCTCTCGAAGCGATCGGTGTCGTAGGCGGGATTGAACAGCGTGACCTGCAGTGGCGCGAGCGTCTCGCCGTCGGAGCCGTTGGGTTGCTGGTAGAACACGCCCGTCGAGTGCATGTCCTGGTAGGACTGCGAGATCAGCAGATTCCACGCATCGTTGAACTTATAGAGGGCCTCGACACGGATGCCCTCGTATGTCACCGGATTAATGGCGCTGCCGATGAAGCCCGCGTTATTGATCGAAGGGCTTCCGGGCGGCACGCAGAAGCCATTGTTCGGCAGCCCGTCCGGGCACTGTCCGAGCGCATTGGCCGGCAAGTCGGCGTTGCCGATGCCGATATCGGTGTTCCTGCGCGTGAAAGTTCCCGGTACGTTGTCGATGTACCCGCCGCGGCGGTCGTCGTAGATCACCGCGCGCACCGCCATGGTGTCGGCGATCAGCGGCAGGTTGAGCACTGCGGTCACGTCGGTGTTGGGGTCGCCGTGAGCGGTGGTGCCGTAGCCGGCCTTGATGGTGGCTTGTGTGGTGTCGAGCTTCGGCTCGTTGGTGATGTAGCGGATGGCGCCCGCTTCGGCGCCGGCGCCGAACAGCGTCCCCTGCGGCCCCTCGAGTACCTCGATGCGGTTGATGTCCGCTGCGTAGATGTCGAGGTTGCGGTTAGGAAGCTGCCCGGACTGGTTGTCCAGATAAATGGCGACGTTCGGCCAGGCGGCGGTCGAGCCGCTCCCCTGGCTCGCCTGAGACCCGGCCGACAGGCCGCGCATGAAGACTTCGTTCTGCCCGGGCCCGTTGCTCGCCGAGGTGACGTTGGGCAGATAACGCAGATAGTCGTCGAAGGTGGAGACATTGAGTTGTTCCAGGGTCTGCGCGGTGAGGGCCTGGATGGAGATGGGCACGTCCTGGATGTTTTCCGTGCGGCGCTGCGCGGTGACGGTGATCTCGGCGAGCGCGGTCGGGCCGGCTTCACTGCCCTGCGCGCCGGCACTGGCGGCGGGCTGAGTCTGCGCGTGGACAGTGAAGGAGGCGCTGCCGAGCACGGCGGCCACGGCGTAGGAGATCGGTGATTTGCGCATGTGCGGACTCCCCCGGATCGAGGTCGCGGGCCGGACGATTACAACTCAGGCGCGGGACCTGCGATTGAACGGACGCGTCAAACTATTCGAACACCCGGGCGCGAGCGGCATCGCCGTTCGCTGCGCGCTGCGGTTGCAGGCGGCGAGTGGATGGCGAGAGGCCATAGGCATCCTTGAACTGTCGCGAGAAGTGCGCACAGTCGGCGAAGCCAGCCTCGTTGGCGATGTCGGTCACGGAGCGATCGGTGTTCTCGATGAGCCAGTTCGCGTAACGCATGCGCAGCTGGCGGTAGAGTGAGGCCGGGCCCATGCCGACGTGCTGCCGGCACAGGCGTTCGAGCTGCCGAGCGGAGAGGCCGAGCTCGCCGGCGACGGCGGCGATTGCGATCGGGCGCGCAAGGTTCTGCTCCATGAGCAGCAGCGCGCGCCGCACGCGCGGCTCGGTCACCACCTCCGACAGCGGCGGATGCGGCTGAGCCTCGCTCCCCGAGCGCGGCCGGTCGAACAGCAGCACCTGGCTCGCTTTCTGCGCCACCGCGCGCCCGAGGTGCTGCTCGATGAGAAAGGTCGCGAGCGCGGCCGCGCCCGCTCCGCCCGCACAGGTGATGCGCAGGCCGTCGACCAGGAAGAGGCGGTCGGCGATGACGTCGTGTCCGGGGAAAGCTTCGAGGAAGTCCTGGTAGTGATACCAGGAGACACAGGAACGGCGGCCCTTCATCAGTCCGGCCCGGCACAGCACGAAGCTGCCGGTGCAGATGCCGATGAGCGGCACATTCGTCGAGCCGACCTCGCGCAGGTAGCGCAGCGTTGCTTCATCGACCTGGGGACCGGCGTGCAGGATCCCGCCGATGACCACCACGTAATCAAGGGAGTCGGGGGGGAGGAATCCGCTCGTGGGCTCGAGCGACACGCCGCAACTCGCGGGAACCGACTCAGCACGGCTCGCCATGATTGACCACTGCACGTGCAGCGGGCGGCTGCGGTCGCCCTCATCGGCGGCGAGGCGCAGGTGGTCGATGAAAACCGCAAATGCCGAGAGCGTGAAGTGATGCGCCAGGATGACGCCCACACGAAGTGGCGGACGCGAGCCCCGTTCTGCCACAGCGATGCGCTGAGACCCGTTTGAGTGCGTTATTGAACGCTCACTCAATCGATTTCCCCCCTCCAGACGTCACTTATCTTCCGCCAAGCACCAGGGGGAAGCAAGCGGACGGAGAGAGACGCAAATACCTTTTAAATACAAAGGACAGGGGCCTTCTAAACCCATGCGCCGCCCGCGCCAAGACTGGCCGAATCCGTTGAATGCTTATTCAGGGGGTCGCATTCAGAAGACGAGCAAGGGCACAACCCGCCGGGCGGGGAGGGTGGTCGGTAGGGCAGGAGTCAGCGCAGGACCGCGAGTCGGGCGAGGTTCGCCTGCACGGTCGTGTCGTGACAGGCACTGCGTGCGTACCAGCGTCGCGCTGCGTCGACGAGCGCGGTGCAGATCTGAGCCGTCTCGCCGGCCCTGGAGTTGCGGGATGAGGTGGAGTCACGCGGGATCTCGCGCACATGGCGACGCAGACGCAGCCGCCGCAGCGCCTGGGCGGGAACCGCCTTCGGCTCGGTCGTGTCCTCGGTCTCGATGTGCTCGCAGACGGTACGGCGCAGGCGCTCGTAATCGAGCGCTTCATCGTCCGCATCCGCATCTTCGGGTCGGATCCACTCCTCGCACCAGATTTTTTGCCGCTCACCGGAGCTGTGCAGCGTTGGATCGGTGAGGGCGACGGCGATGCGCGGCAGATCGTAGGCTCCGCACAGTGCGGCATCCCACCGCTGTGCCTCGATGAGCTGCTCAACGTCGGTGAGGTAGCCAGCGACCATTCGCGAGCTGGAAGGCGCCATCGATGAAAGCGCGGCTCCCGGTGCGCGGGTTTCCTCGCTCATGTGATCAGGCCGCCCGCTCGGTCGGGGGCGTGGCGACCGGCAGCTCAGTGAGCGCAGAGGCGGTGGGAGCTTCGGGCATGCCCGCGGTTGCCGCCGGCGCCGATGCAAGGGAGGGAGTCTGCGCCGACCGGCGCACGGCGCGCGCGCGCGGCGGCGGACGACGGACGACGGCGACAGCCCTCGCGCGCGGCGCTCGCGTGCGAGCGGCCGTAGCGACACTCACGCGGCGCGCGGCGCGCACGCGGGTACCGGAGGCGCGACTCGGCCGCGCGGTCCGCCGAGCCGCAGGACGCGCAGGCTTCCTGGCGGCGGCGCCCCTGCGCGCAGGCCGCGCAGACTTCGCGGCCTGCTGCTTGCGCGGCGACTCGGGAGCGGCTTTCTTCTGCGCACGGCGCGCGCGTTTCCATGCCTTGCGTGCCGCAGCGGATTGCTTGCGCGCCCTCCTGGCTTCGCGCTTGGCTTCCTTCAGGCGCTTGCGCGCACGCTTGAGCTCGTTTTTGGCGATGCGGACGCGCTGCTTCGCGACTTCCGCCTGGAGGCGGGCCCGTTCCAGAGGTTCCGCGGGTAAGTTCATCGGTTCGCTGCCGCCGCTTTTCTTCATCTTCCTGCCTGCGAAGCGCGAAAGGCGGGCAGTTTCACACAAATCGCCGGGGCCTTGCCACCGCGCCACTTATCCACAGAATTTGTGCATAACTATGTGGACAGAGGGCGCGCTGTGCAGCAAAGCCCGAGCCGCGGCAAGGGCTTGCATCGTGGTGAGCGAGTTTTCGCCACGCACTGTCGATGGGCCGTGACGATGCGCTCAGCTTCCCGGGCCGTTGTAGTGCGTCGCCGTAACGCGATTGCGTCCTGCCTGCTTGCTGCGATAGAGCGCGGCGTCGGCAATTTTCAAGACGCGCCCGGCCAGCTCGTGGTCTCCCGCCGGCACGCGGTCGAGTCCACACAGTCCAAAGCTCGCAGTGACGCCCACATCCTTGCCTTCATGGGAAAAAGGCTTCGACGCGACCGCGGCGCGCAGCTTGCGCGCCACCTCGAGCGCGTGGTCGTAAGCGGTCTCCGGAAGAACCACCGCAAACTCCTCCCCGCCGATCCGCGCCACCCAGTCGATGCCGCGACGCAGCGCCTCCTGCAGCCGCGCGCCGAATTGCCGCAGTATGTCGTCACCGCAGGCGTGACCCATGGTGTCGTTGATGTTCTTGAAGAAGTCGATGTCGCACAGAATGAGCGACAGCGCGCGCTGGTAGCGGGCGGCGCGCTCGACTTCGCGCGGAAAATGCTTGCCGAAGAAGCGCCGGCTCGCCACCCGCGTGAGGTCGTCGGTAGCGGAGAGCTTGCGGTTCTCCTCGAGCGTGATGCGCAGTACCGCTTCGAGCTCGGCGATGCGGCGCGCCGCGGCGATGCGCGCCTCGATTTCGCGCTCGGGTGCGCGCCGCCCGACGCATTCGTCGGCGCCGGCCGTGAGGCCCGCTGCGCGCTCCGGCCCCTCGTCGAGCTCTGCCACGTAGAGCACGAAGGGGGTACGCGCGCTCCTGCGCGAGCGCAGCTGCCGGATCAGCTCGAGGCTGTCAGTGACGATGACGGGGCGATACTCCGCCGCGCTGCGCCGCAACGCCTCCTCGTCCTCGGCCACTGATTCGACCTCGAAGACGTCGGGTGCGATGCGCCGCATCAGTTGCGCGCGTGCCCCCGCATCGTGCAGCACCAGCAGCGCCTTGGGCGGTGGCAGCACTCGCAGCATCACCGCCACGGTTGCGGTGGTTCCCTCGTGCGCTTCGGCCGGACGCTCGGCGCGCCGCTCGAGGATGCGCTGAATGACCGTGGTCTGTCCGCCGAATCCCATCAAACCCCCTCTGACGGTGCCGACAGATTAACATTGCGCCATGAATCCGCCCGGTATCACACGTCATCGGCGCCCATTTCTGGCGCCTTTGTGGCTCACCCTCCTGGCGGTGCTGGTTGCGGCGGGCATTGCTTACACGGCCTGGCGGGGCGCGACAAGCAGCATGGTGGTGCTGGTCTCGGTGGGCGAAAAGGACCCGGGAACCATCGACGATCCGCCGATCTCCGCCGAAGGAGAGCAGCGCGCGCAACGCCTTGCCCAGTTGTTCGCGGGCAGTGCAGGCGCGGGCCGACTCGATGCGCTGTACGTAAGCAGCGAACGCCGCGCGCAGCAGACCGCCGCACCGCTTGCGGAGCGCTTGCATCTGACGCCGAACGTCTTTGCGGTGCAGGAGGCGGGTGGGAGCGTGGCGGGTCTGCTGCGCAGTCGCGAGGGGTCGGCGGTGCTCGTGGTCGCCGGCGGCGCCGCTGTGCAGCAATTGCTGCGGCAGCTCGCGGGCACCGCGAGCCCGGCGGACGCAGTCTCGGAACCCGATCTCTTATATATCGTCAGCTTGCCGAGCGTCGGCCACCCGCACGTGCTGCGGCTTCGGTACTGACGAGGCCGTCGTCAGCTCACTGCGGCGGGCGCTGCGTACGGGTGGTAGCGGCGCTCATCGCGGCCGCCTTGCGGGCGAATTCCTCATGCTCGGCGATTCGGAAATCGGCCAGCACGGCGCCGCGTATGTAGCGGGCCTGATCGATGAGGTAGGTGCCCCGACGGACTCCGAATCCCAGCGGCCCGCGCAGGTCGTACATACGGATCACGAACTTGTCCGGGTCCGAAAGCAGTGTGAAGGGCAGCTGGTGCTTTTCGCGGAACCTGCGGTGACTCTCGGCTGACTGAGGACTGACGCCGGCGATGTCGAGCCCCGCCTGGAGGATCTCGGCGTGCAGGTCCCGCAGAGCGCAGGCCTCGCGCGTGCAGCCCGGAGTGAAGTCGGCCGGATAGAAATAGAGAATGAGAGGACCATTGCGCAGCAGAGTGCTGAGCGAAACGCTGCGCTCGTCCTGATCGGGCAGGGTGAACTCAGGTGCGCGTCCGCCTATGGCCAGCATCAACGCCTCCTGTCTGCTAGAATCGCGCGCCTTGCGTGGGGCGGTAGCTCAGCTGGGAGAGCGTCGCGTTCGCAATGCGAAGGTCGAGGGTTCGATCCCCTTCCGCTCCACCAGAAATTCCAGTGTTTTCGCATAGGGTCACTTACCGGGTGTTGTCCGTAAGCGCTCGGTAAGCGTACCTGCTTCCTCTACGATCTGAGCCCCTCGGCGTTGCTCACAAGAGCGCCGCCGCGACCGTGTGTCAGCACGGCCGCAGCGGCTGACCACAACCGAACGCGTGAGGTTCAGTCATGGCTAAAGTTTACTCTACCGCCCCATCGTCGGCGTTTGTTTGCTTCATCAGCCCGCTGTGCGGCGGCTTCGTGGGCGTCGTGCGGTCAGGCGCCGATGAGTACCGCACCCGCCCGCTCGCGAGCGCCGCCCTGGCGCTGCTCGAGGCGCTGCGGATCGGAGCGCAGTTGCGTCACCAGGT
>Ga0070735_10001320_pt1 | contig 24275 bp, 22 predicted proteins | sample Coa_R1_FD_66443 | JGI IMG/M metagenome (GOLD analysis project Ga0070735, IMG submission 66443) | Surface soil microbial communities from Centralia Pennsylvania, which are recovering from an underground coalmine fire - Coalmine... | ecosystem: Environmental > Terrestrial > Soil > Unclassified ...
CCTGAGGCCCTTAGAGGTATCTCAAAGCGGAACGGCTGGGAGAGCTTCCGGCGGCGTTCTTTGCGCCGATCGGGTTTCGCGTTTCGCTTGTCGTGACGGGCGCTGTCCCGCGACTTGACACCCCCATGGTCGATAGCCACCTAATGTCATTGGCGGCGTGAAATCAGCTTGAGATTCGCGCTGTCAACAAGCCGGAAAGCGAGGGCCTCGTCAGGCCTTTAATATTCCGGCATATTTGGCACCTTGTGGCCGTTGCGTGTGTTGCGGATGGCGTGCAAGGGGGCACAACATAAGGAAGAGGCCATGACTAGCCCAAAACCCCGGCCATCGATCGTCCACGGCGAAATCCATTCTTATCCGGTGTTGCCGCTGCGTGACATCGTGGTTTTCCCTCACATGATCGTGCCGCTTTTCGTCGGCCGCGAGAAGTCGATCCGCGCGCTCGAAGAGGTGATGAAAAACGACGCGCTGATCATGTTGGCGACGCAAAAGAATGCGTCGGATGATGATCCTGCGCCGGATGCGATTTACGAGACCGGCACGCTGGCGAGCGTATTGCAACTGCTCAAATTGCCCGACGGCACCGTCAAGGTGCTGGTGGAGGGGCTTGAGCGCGCGCGCGTACAAAAATATACGCCCCGGATCGAATATTACGAGGCGACCGCCACCGCGCTGGCCGATACGGACGCGACCTCGGTGGAAGCCGAAGCGTTGGCGCGTTCGGTCGTCTCCGATTTCGAAAGCTATGTGAAGCTCAACAAGAAGATTTCCGCCGAGGTCGTCGGCGTCGTGCAGGCGATCACCGATTTCGCCAAGCTCGGCGATACCGTGGCGTCGCATCTTGCGGTGAAGATCGCCGACCGTCAGGCGATTTTGGAGACGCTGTCGGTAACCGCGCGGCTTGAGAAAGTGCTTGGGCTGATGGAGAGCGAGATCTCCGTGCTTCAAGTCGAAAAACGTATCCGCTCGCGCGTCAAGCGGCAGATGGAGAAGACCCAGCGCGAATATTATCTCAACGAACAGATGAAGGCGATCCAGAAGGAACTCGGCGACGACGAGGGTCGCGATGAGCTCGCCGATCTCGAAGAGAAGATCGCCAAGACCAAGCTTTCCAAGGAAGCGCGCGAGAAGGCCCAGCACGAATTGAAGAAGCTGCGCCAAATGTCGCCGATGTCCGCGGAAGCAACCGTCGTGCGCAATTATCTCGACTGGCTGCTTTCGATCCCGTGGAACAAGAAGTCCAAGGTCAAGAAGGATCTGGTCGCCGCGCAAGAGGTGCTCGACAACGATCATTACGGGCTTGAGAAGGTCAAGGATCGTATCGTCGAATATCTGGCGGTGCAGTCGCGGGCCAACAAATTGACCGGGCCGATCCTGTGCCTGGTCGGCCCCCCGGGCGTCGGCAAGACCTCGCTCGGCAAATCGATCGCGAAGGCGACGGGGCGCGAGTTCGTCCGCGTGTCGCTCGGGGGCGTGCGGGACGAGGCCGAAATTCGCGGTCACCGCCGGACCTATATCGGTTCGATGCCGGGTAAGATCATCCAGTCGATGCGCAAAGCCAAGACCTCTAATCCGCTGTTTCTTCTGGACGAGATCGACAAAATGGGCGCCGATTTCCGCGGCGACCCTTCCTCGGCTTTGCTTGAGGTTCTCGACCCTGAGCAGAACTCGACCTTCAACGACCATTATCTGGAGGTCGATTACGATCTCTCCAATGTAATGTTCATCACGACCGCGAATACGCTCAATATTCCGGGACCGCTGATGGACCGTATGGAGATCATCCGGATCGCGGGCTACACCGAAAATGAAAAGGTCGAGATCGCGCGCAAGCATCTGATCCCGAACGCGATCTCCAAGCATGGCCTCGACTCCAAGGAATGGTCGATCGACGATGGCGCGTTGCTGCTGATGATCCGCCGCTACACCCGCGAGGCGGGGGTGCGTAATCTCGAACGTGAGCTTTCGACACTCGCCCGCAAAGCGGTGAAGGAGTTGATGATCTCGAAGAAGAAATCGGTGAAGGTCACCGAAAAAACGCTGGAAGATTTTCTTGGCGTTCCGAAATACCGCTTCGGCGAGATCGAGAGCGACGATCAGGTCGGCATCGTGACGGGGTTGGCCTGGACCGATGTAGGCGGCGAGTTACTCACGATCGAAGGCGTCATGATGCCCGGCAAGGGCAAGATGACGGTCACGGGCAATTTGCGTGACGTGATGAAGGAGTCGATTTCGGCGGCGGCGTCTTTCGTCCGCTCGCGCGCCGTTGGCTTCGGCATCGAGCCGCCTTTGTTCGACAGGCGCGACATCCACGTCCACGTGCCGGAAGGCGCGACGCCGAAGGACGGACCTTCGGCCGGCGTTGCCATGGCGACCGCCATCGTCTCCGTCATGACGGGAATCCCGGTGCATCATGATGTCGCCATGACCGGCGAGATCACGCTGCGGGGACGGGTATTGCCGATCGGCGGCTTGAAGGAAAAGCTCTTGGCGGCCGCGCGCGGCGGCATCAAGACGGTGCTGATCCCGGAAGACAACGCCAAGGATCTCACGGAGATTTCCGATGCGATCAAGGGCGGAATGAACATCATCCCGGTCGCCCGGCTCGACGAAGTCATTTCCAGGGCTCTGGTGCGGCCTCCTGTCCCGATTGTCTGGGAAGAGGATACCACCAAGGTTCCGCCAGTTGCGTCTGACGGTGGCGACGAAGCCTCCGGCGGACTGACCGCGCACTGAACCGGCGAATGCTAAAAACGGCGCCTTCGGGCACCGTTTTTTGCGCGTCATCCGAGGAGGAGAGTGCCTGCCGGATCGGAGCTTGCGTCAAAGGGGCCGGCGAGGCTAAACACGTGGACAGAGGGCGGCTAGCTCAGCTGGTTAGAGCATCTCGTTTACACCGAGAGGGTCTGCGGTTCGAATCCGTAGCCGCCCACCACCATCATCGAATTTTTGAAAAGCGGCGGTGGGATAGCCCCGCTTAACCCCGTGATGATTATCCGGTCGCGGAGCTGCCCGGGTTTTCAAAAGCTGCGGCTGCAATCGCCACCAGAAATCCAAATCCGGCGAAAACGAGCAGCATGATCAAAACGATCTGCGCTCTCCCGGAGATTGAGGGAGGCCAGCGCTCTGTCTTGTCGTCGGCCCAGAGATTGTGAGCGAAGTAGTTGAAGGTCGCCCGCCAAGCGGCCATTACGCCGGCCAATCCAAGCCAAGCGCCAAATAGGATAATGCCGATCAAGATCCAATCGGAGTGTGAGGGATCGAGAACGTTCGAAATCGGACCGACGACCATCAAGGGAGGGACAATGATGGCCGTTCCAAATAAAATGGCGGGATAAAGTGAGCCTATCACCGCGCACCCCGCCGCCAAATGCGCCAGAACTAATTTTGCAAGCCGTGATTTTAGCCAATGGCTGTTTTCAGGTGTCACGCGCTTCCCATCGACCTCTATGACGGTTGATTTCTCGTTTGCGAACAATTCGGATTTCCTCGGAACGACATGGAAGAGGGGCCATACTCTAACAATGATACCCCAACAACCATGCTATAGGGTGGAGGCGAATTTATTTGACATCGAAACGCGGCCGCGCGCTGATCATGCGGGGTATCGCATGATGCGTGCCGAAGTCATGGGATGGACGGGCTTTTGTCGATGCCGACGTTTCTTGCCCGCATCGAGTGTTTGAGGGACGAAGACGACAGAAACGGGTTTTCAGCCATGGATACACCTCAAGGCCATGTCCAAAATGCCGACCAGATCGCCTATTGGAACGGGGCCGGCGGCCGGCGCTGGGCTGAACGTCAGCCGGTCCAGGACATCCTGCTTCAGCCGGTCGCCGATCTTCTGATCGAGCGCGCCCATATCAAAACCGGCGAGCGCATTCTCGATGTTGGCTGCGGCAGCGGCGCCACCACCTTCGCATTCGCGAAAGCCACGGGCCGAGGCGGCTATGTGACGGGCATCGATATTTCCGCTCCCATGCTGGCGCGCGCCCGGGAAGTAATGCCACCGGACGCCCCGATCGATTTCATTTTGGCGGACGCGACCATCCATCCGTTTACGCCGGACCATTTCGACCTGCTGGCCTCGCGGTTCGGGGTGATGTTCTTCGCCGATCCCGCCTTGTCCTTTGCCAATCTGCGGCGAGCATTGCGACAATCGGGTCGGCTCGCCTTTGCCTGCTGGCGCGAGCCGCGCGAGAACCCGTTTTTCATGACGCCCTTGCAGGCGGTCTATCGGCATGCTCCCAAAATGCCGCCGGTTGGGCCGGAGGATCCGAGCCCGTTCGCGTTTGCATCCGATGCGAGGGTCAAGTGCATCCTGGGCACGGCGGGCTTTTCGAACGTCGCGATGGAGCCGTGTAACCTTGCGCTGGATATCGCGGTTGGGCGGGGGATGGATGTCGCGGTCAAGAGTGCGCTGGAACTCGGGCCGGCGGCGCGGGCGCTTGCGGACCAGCCGCCGGAGGTGGTTGCGGCCGCCACCCAATCGATGCGCGAGGTGCTGGCGCCTCACCTGAAGGGTGAGAGCGTGCCGCTGGAAGCGGCGGTCTGGATCGTGACGGCCAAGGCGTGACGAACTATCACCGTCATTGCGAGGAGCGTGAGCGACGAAGCAATCCAGAATCTTCACTCGGTACTGGATTGCTTCGATTCGCTCGCAATGACGGATGGTGAGCGCACATTTCGCGCGACCCGGTGGCTCGCAATGACGGATGCGGAGAAACCTTACGCCCGCTCCTCCCAGATCATCGCGAGATGAACGATGGTTTGCACGGCCTTTTCCATGTCCTGCCGGCTGACCCATTCGAGCCGCGAGTGAAAGGCGTGTTCGCCGGCGAAGATGTTGGGGCAGGGCAGTCCCATGAACGACAGGCGCGCGCCGTCGGTGCCGCCGCGGATCGCGCTTTTCACCGGCGCGAGGCCGGCGCGGCGGATCGCTTCGATCGCGTGTTCGATCATCTGCGGATGGCGGTCGATCACCTGTTTCATGTTGCGATATTGCGGTTTGATCTCGATCCGGTACGTCGAGCGCGGGTGGTCCCGCATCACGTCCTGGACGATGGTCTCCAGCAACACTTCCTTTTCTCGCAAGCCTTCCTCGGTGAAATCCCGCACGATGAAACCGAGATTGGCGGCTTCCAGCGTGCCTGAAATATTGGTGGGGTGCAGGAAGCCCTCTCGGCCATCAGTGGTTTCCGGCGAGCAGGTATCTTTGGGCAAGCGCTCGACGATTGCGGCTGCGATCTTGATCGCGTGCTCCATCTTGCCCTTGGCAAATCCCGGATGGGTCGGGACGCCCTCGATGAGGAGCGTGACGCCGTCGGCGGAGAAGGTTTCGTCTTCGATGTGACCGGCGGTTTCGCCGTCAATGGTGTAGGCGAATTCGGCGCCAAGTTTCTTTAAGTCCACCCTGTCGACGCCGCGGCCGATTTCCTCATCCGGCGTGAACAGAATCTTGATCGCGCCGTGCTTGATGTGTGGGTTCGAGGTGAGGAATTCCGCCGCATCCATGATTTCGGCGATGCCGGCTTTATTGTCGGCCCCAAGCAACGTGGTGCCGTCTGAGGTGATGATGTCGTGGCCGATCTGGTGGGCGAGCGATGGATGTTCGGCCGCGCGGATCACCTGCGCGGGGTCGGCCGGCAGCGCGATGTCACCGCCTCGGTAGTTTTTCCACAACTGGGGCCGGACACCGGCGCCGCTGCAATCGGGAGAGGTGTCCATATGCGAGCAGAAACAAATGACCGGCACCCGTTTCTCGGTATTGGCGGGGATCGTGGCGTAGACGTAACCATGTTCGTCGAGATGGGCGTCTGAAAGCCCCATGGTCCGAAGTTCGCCCACCAGCAGGCGGCCTAAATTCTTCTGCTTTTCGGTCGAGGGGCAGGTCGGCGAGGCCGGATCGGATTGGGTGTCGATCACCACATAGCGCAAAAAGCGCTCGGTCACGCCATGGGTGAAGGTGATGGAGGGGCACGCGGTCATCGCCCGCGAGTATCAGAAAATGCCGCGCTGGGGTAGCGCCACTCCGGGGCGCAGACGGTGCCTGCCCCGAAATGACATCAAAGGTTCCAAAACGGCTGGCTTAGTTCAATCAAACCGCTTCCTTGAGTTCCTTGGCGGCGCGGAAGGCGACCTTCTTGCTCGCCTTGATCTGGATCTGCTCGCCGGTGGCGGGATTGCGCCCGATGCGGGCCGCGCGCTTACGGACCTGGAGGATGCCGAGGCCAACGAGGCGGATGCGCTCACCCTTCTTCAGATGCTTGGTGATCCGGGTCACCAGGTCGGTCAGGATGGTTTCCGCCTGCTTTTTGGACAATTCCTGATCCTCGGCGATGGCCGCGGCCAGATGCTTGAGCGTGATGGTCGCCGGGGTTGCTGCCTTCTTTGCCATGTTGGACCCTCCTCATTGTTGATCACTTCTTAAGAAGCTCTGAATTACCAGCCCTTAAACGATTCGCTGCGGTGGAGCCTACGCCGTTTTGCCTGAAAACAGCCTATTTTTTGCAACGGCCTTGCAAAAAGGCCTGGAGTATAAGGGGATTCGCAACAACCTTGACTAACGGGGAGTGCGCCTTTAATCCCTCTTTTTGCGCGGATCGGTCTTAGGATCGCTGCATCCGCGGGAGTAGCTCAGTTGGTTAGAGCGCCGCCCTGTCACGGCGGAGGCCGCGGGTTCGAGTCCCGTCTCTCGCGCCATTTTTTTCGGGCCGCCCCTCGATGGCACGCCTATTTTCCCGTCAAATAACGATCATCCGCCTGCCCCGCCAGAGGCGGAGCACAGGTGAAACCTGAGACCCCCGTTCTCAGGCTGGCAACCAAGACGGCCGCCACCGGGCGCCACAATCACGATCTTGAGGTGGGGCCTGCGCGGTCCCGCGGAATGGGTCCCGCGTGATTGATGAAAGCGGCCCTCGCGCGCTGGACGGCCGGCCTGATTTGGACCTCGGCAAGTTTTCCCGCCTCGCTTCGGGGCCCCGCCGAGCCGTCAAGATAGCTTGTCTTGCGCCCCCTGAGACGCTGCGCTAAGCCTCGCAACAATTCCAATGAACGAATCTGCGGACGGCCGAAATCCGCAGGAAAAGGTCGCAGCCGATGACCGGAATTTTGCAGAATTACCTTCCGTTGGTGGTGTTTATCGCCGTGGCCGGCCTGATCGGCGCCGTACTTTTGATCGCACCGTTCCTTGTGGCCTTTCAACAGCCCGACCCCGAAAAACTCTCCGCCTATGAATGCGGCTTCAACGCATTCGACGACGCGCGCATGAAGTTCGACGTGCGCTTTTATCTGGTGGCCATTCTCTTCATCATCTTCGATCTGGAAGTGGCCTTCCTGTTTCCGTGGGCGGTGACGTTCGGAAAATTGGGCGCGACCGGATTCTGGTCGATGTTGGTATTTCTCGCGGTGCTCACCATCGGCTTTGCTTATGAATGGAAGAAAGGTGCCCTCGAATGGGATTGAACCCAGCACCCACAAGGCCGGGGTTCGCACCTGTCGTTGCCCCCGCCGCCACCGGAATTATCGATCCCTCCACCGGACGGCCGGTGGGCGCGAATGATCCATACTTTCTCGAAGTCAACCGTGAGCTGTCCGACAAGGGATTCTTCGTCGCCGCCACTGACGATCTGATCACCTGGGCGCGCACCGGCTCCTTGATGTGGATGACGTTCGGCTTGGCGTGCTGCGCGGTCGAGATGATGCAGATGTCGATGCCGCGCTATGATGCCGAGCGTTTCGGTTTTGCGCCGCGTGCTTCGCCGCGGCAATCGGACGTGATGATCGTGGCGGGCACGCTGACCAACAAGATGGCGCCTGCGCTGCGCAAGGTCTACGATCAGATGCCCGAGCCGCGTTACGTGATCTCGATGGGATCGTGTGCCAATGGCGGCGGCTATTATCACTATTCATATTCGGTGGTGCGCGGCTGCGACCGTATCGTGCCCATCGATATCTATGTGCCCGGCTGCCCGCCCACGGCGGAGGCGCTGCTTTACGGCGTCATGCTGTTGCAGAAGAAAATCCGGCGCACCGGCACCATCGAACGCTAGGGCTTTTTGGCATGGACGACGGCAGGCTTGACGCTCTGGGGCAGACGATCGTTGGCGCGATGGGTGACGCGGCGACGGGCCATTCCGTGGCGTTCGGCCAGCTCACGGTGGATGTGGCGGCGGCGCGGATCGTCGATGTCGTCCGTCACCTTCGCGATGATCCGGCGTGCCGCTTCGTCAGCCTGATCGATGTTACCGCGGTGGATTACCCCGGTCGCGAGAAGCGTTTCGACGTGATCTACCATTTCCTGTCGCCGACGCTGAATGCGCGGATCCGCTTGCGGGCGGAAGCCGGGGAGGACACCCAGGTGCCCTCCATTATCGAGGTCTTTCCCGGCGCGGACTGGTTCGAACGGGAAACCTACGATCTCTACGGCGTGATTTTTGTCGGTCATCCCGACATGCGGCGGCTTCTCACCGATTACGGCTTTGACGGCCATCCGCTGCGGAAAGATTTCCCGCTCACCGGCTTCGTCGAGGTGCGCTACGACGACCAGGAAAAACGGGTGCTCTACGAGCCGGTGCGTCTCAACCAGGAATTCCGGAAATTCGATTTTCTCTCGCCCTGGGAAGGCGCCGATTACCCGCTGCCGGGTGATGAGAAGGCGAAGGTAGAGCCCAAATGACATCAGCTATTCGCTACTCGCTACTCGCTACTCGCCAGCAAGCGGGAGCCGCACAATGAACCAGCAGCCGCAAAACCTCCGCAACTTCACCATCAATTTCGGTCCGCAACATCCGGCGGCCCACGGCGTGTTGCGCCTTGTGCTGGAGCTTGACGGCGAAGTCGTCGAGCGCGTCGATCCGCATATCGGGCTGCTTCATCGCGGCACCGAAAAACTGATCGAGCACAAGACCTATTTGCAGGCGATTCCTTATTTCGACCGGCTCGACTACGTCGCGCCGATGAATCAGGAGCACGCCTTTTGTCTCGCGGCCGAGAAACTTCTCGGCATCGATGTGCCGCGGCGCGGCCAATTGATCCGCGTTCTCTATTGCGAAATCGGTCGCATTCTGTCGCATCTTCTCAACGTCACGACGCAGGCGATGGATGTCGGCGCGCTCACCCCGCCGCTATGGGGTTTTGAAGAACGCGAAAAGCTGATGGTGTTTTACGAACGCGCCTCGGGTTCGCGCATGCATGCGGCTTATTTCCGCATCGGCGGCGTGCATCAGGATCTTCCGCCTCGGCTGATCGGCGATATTGATGCCTGGTGCGATTCTTTTCCGAGCGTGATCGACGATCTTGAAACGCTGCTCACCGGAAACCGTATCTTCAAACAGCGCAACGTCGATATCGGTGTCGTTACGCTCAAGCAGGCCTGGGAGTGGGGCTTTTCGGGCGTGATGGTGCGTGGCTCGGGCGCTGCATGGGACCTTCGCAAGGCGCAACCTTACGAATGCTACGCCGAGATGGATTTCGACATCCCGATCGGAAAGAATGGCGACTGCTACGATCGTTATTGCATCCGCATGGAGGAGATGCGGCAATCCGTTCGCATCATGAAGCAATGCATCGCCAAGCTGCGGGCCGCGGATGGCCAAGGGCCGGTGGCGGTGCAGGACAACAAGATTTTCCCGCCGCGCCGCGGTGAGATGAAGCGTTCGATGGAAGCCCTCATCCATCATTTCAAGCTTTATACCGAAGGATTCCACGTGCCCGCCGGGCAAATCTATGCGGCGGTCGAGGCCCCCAAGGGCGAGTTCGGCGTCTATCTCGTCGCCGATGGCAGCAATAAGCCTTACAAATGCAAGATTCGCGCGCCCGGTTTTGCGCATTTGCAGGCGATGGATTTTCTCTGCAAGGGCCACCTTTTGGCCGACGTTTCCGCCATCCTGGGGTCGCTCGACATCGTGTTCGGCGAGGTCGATCGGTGATGGCATCGCCACCCATACAGTTCGACCGGGCGTCGGGGGCTCTTGATGGAGCCAATTTGTGGGAGCGGACGGCCGCCCTGGCGCTGGTGACGGGCTCGAAAATATCGTCCCATTTCTCGCATCGCGGCTATATCGGCTGTGCCAATCTTTTGCGCAAGATGCTGCCCGAACGCAACATCGCAATCAAGCTCGATGAAGATGCGACGTTCGAATTTCCCTATGGCGACGGCTATTGGAGCAAACTGCTCGACCGCTCGTATCGTTACGAGGGCGAGTTGGAATTGCTGTTCCGCCATTCCATCGATATCGATTATACGCTGCTCGATTGCGGTGCCAATTACGGCTATTGGTCGGTGTTGGTGACGAGCCGGCCGTTCGGCGCGCACAAGGCGATCGCGATCGAACCGTCGTCGGAAAATTTCGCCAAGCTCGCCAATAACGCGAAGGTCAATGGCAATCGCTTCGAAACCTTGAAATGCGCGATTGGCGCCGCAAAGGGAACGGCGTGGCTGTCGGGGACCAAGCACGAGGCGTTCAGCATTGCGGGCGATGCGGCGAGCGACGGCGAGGAAGTTCCGGTCGTGGCGCTCGACGATCTTCTCACCGAAGGTAAAATCTCGCCGAACGGCAAATATCTCATCAAGCTCGATGTCGAAGGTGTTGAGATCGAAGCCATCAGAGGCGGGACGCGGCTGTTGCAGGCCGACAGCGTGATCATGTGCGAAGAGCACGGCAATGACCCCCATCATACGGTGTCGCGCTATATTCTCGACCAGACACCGCTCAAGCTCATTGTCTATGATCCCCGGTCGAATCGTTTGGAGACCGTGACGGAGCTTTCGATTCTCGATCGGATCAAGGTTTCGACCCACATTGGCTACAACGTGTTCGGCACCGCTAGTCGCTTCTGGCAAGAGCGGATTGACGCCTTGAACGCCAATGCGGCGCACCGCATGCAATGAGAGACTGAATACGATGTCCGTTCGCCGCCTTGCACCGAAAGAGCTTCAACCCGCGAGCTTCGCGTTTACGCCGGAGAATCTGGCGTGGGCCAAGCAACAAATCGCAAAATATCCGGAAGGCCGTCAGGCCTCGGCCGTGATTGCGATCCTGTGGCGCGTTCAGGAGCAGAGCGAGGGTTGGGTATCGGAGGCCGCGATCCGCGCGGTCGCTGAGTTGTTGGACATGCCCTATATCCGCGTGCTGGAAGTCGCGACCTTTTACACCATGTTCCAGCTTCAGCCGGTGGGGAAGAAAGCCCATGTTCAAGTGTGCGGCACGACGCCGTGCCGGCTGCGTGGAGCGGGCGATCTCATTGAGGTCTGCCAGAGCCGCATCCATCACGAGCCATTTCATTTGTCCAAGGACGGAAATTTTAGCTGGGAAGAAGTCGAGTGCCTGGGCGCCTGCGTGAACGCCCCGATGGTTTTGATCTGGAAGGACACGTATGAGGATTTGACCAAGGAAAGCTTCGGCAAGGTGCTCGACGGTTTTGCCTCGGGCCAACCGCCGAAGCCGGGACCGCAGATCAATCGCCAATTCTCCGCGCCCGTGGGCGGACCGACAACGCTGAAGGAAACCACGTGATGCGCGATCTTCAATCCCGGGAAGCCTGATCATGCTCGACGACAAGGACCGCATCTTCAAGAACCTTTACGGCCTGCACGATTGGGGCCTTGAAGGCGCGCGGCGCCGTGGCGCTTGGGATGGCACGAAATCGATCATCGACAAGGGCCGCGATTGGATCATCGGTGAGATGAAGGCTTCGGGCTTGCGCGGCCGGGGTGGGGCGGGATTTCCGACCGGGTTGAAATGGTCGTTCATGCCGAAGGAATCGACCGACGGGCGGCCGAGCTATCTGGTGGTGAACGCGGACGAGTCCGAACCCGGCACCTGCAAGGATCGCGAGATCATGCGGCACGATCCGCATCTGTTGGTCGAAGGCTGCCTGATTGCGAGCTTCGCGATGGGCGCGCATGCCTGCTACATCTATGTGCGCGGCGAATTCATCCGTGAGCGCGAGCATTTGCAGGCCGCGGTCGATCAAGCCTATGAGGCGAAGCTGATCGGCAAGGACAACGTCAATGGCTGGCCGTTCGACCTTTATGTGACGCATGGCGCTGGCGCTTATATTTGTGGCGAAGAAACCGCGCTCTTGGAAAGTCTCGAAGGCAAGAAGGGCCAACCGCGGTTAAAGCCGCCGTTTCCGGCCAATGTCGGTCTGTATGGCTGTCCGACCACCGTCAACAATGTCGAATCGATCGCGGTCGCCCCGGATATTTTACGGCGTGGCGCGGGCTGGTTTGCTGCAATCGGCCGGCCCAACAATGTCGGTACCAAACTGTTTTGCATCTCCGGCCATGTCGAGCGCCCCTGCAACGTCGAGGAGGCGATGGGCATTCCGTTTCGCGAATTGATCGAGCGCCATTGCGGCGGGATTCGCGGCGGCTGGGGTAACCTCAAGGCCGTCATTCCCGGCGGCTCGTCGGTGCGAATGGTGCCGGCTGACCAAATCATCGACACGCCGATGGATTTCGACAGCCTCGGCAAATTGCGCTCGGGCCTCGGCACCGCGGCCGTGATCGTGATGGATAAATCGACCGATCTGATCCGGGCGATAGCGCGGATTTCCTATTTCTACAAGCACGAGAGCTGTGGTCAATGCACGCCGTGCCGCGAGGGTACCGGGTGGATGTGGCGGGTGCTGACGCGGATGGCGGAGGGCCGCGCCCATAAGCGCGAAATCGATATGCTCTTGGAAGTGACCAAGCAGGTCGAGGGCCACACCATTTGCGCGCTCGGCGATGCGGCCGCCTGGCCGATCCAGGGCCTGATCGCGCATTTCCGTCATGAGATCGAAGCGCGCATCGACCAATATTCGCACAAGGCGGACATTGACGATGCCGGCGTGCTGGACCCCGCGCGTATGGTCGCGGCGGAGTAACGGTGATGTCTCAGCCCGCCACATTTTGGCAGAAATTCGGAACGCTGGCGCAAATGGCGCAGGCGACCGTGGCGCTGCTCGGCTTCGTGGCGGTGCTGTTTCAAATCAACGAAATCCGCTCCAACAACCGCGAGGTCAGCGCGCGGCAAGCGTTTTTGGCCTATACCGATCTGGCGGTTAAGAATCCGAAATTCTCGGCTCCGGACTATGATGCCATCAAAGCCGACGGTCATGACGGGCTCACTCAATATGAGAGCTTTGTGTCGTATTTCCTCTATGCCTGCGAGGAAGCGACGACCGCATTCGCCGACCGTCGCGAGTGGCGTGCGTCATGCGACTATGATCTCAAGCCACATCTGCCGTTCCTGTGCGAAAAAAACCAGGCGGAGCCCACTTACCTTGAAACCTATGGCGCCATCACCCAGGAATGGGTGAAGGCCTCCTTGAAAAGCGCCGGCGTCACCCCGCCCGACTGCAAGCTGCGAAAGACTTGAGACAGCAATGACCAAACTCATCGTCGATGGCAAAGAGATCGAGGTTCCAGCGGAATACACGCTGTTGCAGGCCTGCGAAGCCGCGGGCGCCGAGATTCCGCGTTTTTGCTATCATGAGCGGCTTTCGATCGCCGGCAACTGCCGGATGTGTCTTGTCGAGGTGAAGGGTGGTCCTAAGCCCGTGGCGAGTTGTGCCTGGGGCGTGCGCGATTGCCGGCCGGGCCCGAACGGCGAACCGCCGGAGATTTCGACCCGTTCGCCGATGGTGAAAAAGGCGCGCGAAGGCGTGATGGAATTTTTGCTGATCAACCATCCGCTCGATTGCCCGATTTGCGACCAGGGTGGCGAGTGCGACCTTCAAGATCAGGCGATGGGATATGGCGTCGATACGTCCCGCTTCGCCGAGAACAAGCGCGCGGTCGAGGACAAATATCTCGGCGCGCTGGTCAAGACCTCGATGAATCGTTGCATTCAGTGCACGCGTTGTGTCCGCTTTGCCGCCGAAGTCTGCGGCGTGCCGGAGATGGGCGCGACCGGCCGTGGCGAGGACATGGAAATCACGACCTATCTCGAGACGGCGCTGACCTCGGAGTTGCAGGGCAATCTCGTCGATATCTGTCCGGTCGGCGCGTTGACCTCGAAACCTTACGCGTTTGCCGCGCGTCCCTGGGAGCTCGGCAAGACCCAATCGATCGATGTGATGGATGGGGTGGGTTCGGCGATTCGCGTCGATACCAGGGGCCGCGAGGTGATGCGGATTCTGCCGCGGGTTAATGAGGCGGTAAACGAGGAATGGATTTCCGACAAAGCCCGCCATGTTGTCGATGGTCTGCGCACGCAGCGGCTCGACCGTCCCTATATCAGGGAAGGCGGCAAGCTTCAGCCGGCGTCGTGGCCTCAGGCCTTTGAGGCAATTGCGGCGAAGATGACCCGTACCGACGGCAAACGGATTGGCGCCGTCGCCGGCGATCTGGCGGCGATCGAAGAGATGTTCGCGCTTAGGGAGCTCCTGGCCAAGTTCGGTTCGGTCAATCTGGCCGTACAAGGCGGCGACGCTTTTGACGTCAAAGCCGGCCGTGCGTCTTATATTTTCAATCCGACGATTTCGGGGATCGAACAGGCCGACGCGCTTTTGATCGTGGGGTCTAACCCCCGCAAAGAGGCGGCCGTTCTCAATGCGCGGATTCGTAAGCGCTGGCGCACCGGTCAACTCAAGGTCGGCGTGATCGGCACCAAGGCCGATTTGACCTACACTTACGATTATCTCGGGGCGGGCGTTGACTCCCTGAATGATGTCGCCGCCGGCAAACATTCATTCGCCGAGGTACTGAAGAAGGCCAAAAATCCGATCGTGTTGGTCGGCGCGGACGCGACTACGCGGCATGATGGTGCCGCCGTGCTGTCGGCGGCTGTCAAGCTTGCGCTCGATGTCGGTGCCGTCAAGGAGGGTTGGAACGGCTTTGCGGTGTTGCAAAACACGGCTTCCCGCGTCGGCGCGCTCGATATCGGCTTTGCCACCGGCGCCGGTGGATTGAATGTCGCGCAGATGACGACCTTCGGTACGCTCGATGTGCTGTTTTCGCTCGGGGCCGACGAGATCAAGGTGCCGGATGGCACCTTCGTGGTCTATATCGGCACCCATGGCGATGCCGGCGCTCACCGCGCCGATGTGATCCTGCCGGGCGCGGCTTACACCGAAAAATCCGGCCTTTTCGTCAATACCGAGGGCCGCGTGCAGATGGCCAATCGGGCGGGCTTTCCGCCTGGTGATGCGCGCGAGGATTGGGCGATCATTCGCGCGCTGTCGGAGGTGCTGGCTAAGAAATTGCCGTTCGATTCATTGGCCGCGCTGCGGCAAGCGATCTTCAAGGCGGCGCCGCATATGATCCGGATCGATCAGATCGCGTCGGGAAATGCCGCCGATCTCAAGGCGCTCGCCGCGCGGGGTGGCACGATCGAAAAGGTTCCGTTCAAGGCTTCGGTTGTGGATTTTTACCTGACCAACCCGATCGCGCGGGCATCCGCCGTCATGGCCGAATGTTCGCGTTTGGCGTCGGGTCAAATGCTGACGGCTGCGGAGTGAACGGGACCCAATGATGGAATTTTTCGCAAGCGCGTTCTGGACCGGCTTCCTCTGGCCGCTGATCGTTATGGTCGCCGAAAGTCTGTTGTTGCTGGTCGTTCTCCTGATCGCGATCGCCTATATCCTGCTCGCCGATCGCAAGATCTGGGCGGCGGTGCAGATCCGCCGCGGCCCGAACGTGGTGGGGCCATGGGGTCTCCTGCAATCCTTTGCCGATCTTTTGAAGTTCGTGCTGAAGGAGCCGATCATTCCCGCCGGCGCCAACAAGGGCGTGTTCCTGCTGGCGCCGCTGGTGTCTTGCGTGCTCGCGCTCGCCGCTTGGGCGGTGATTCCGACCAATCTCGGCTGGGCGATCGCCGATATCAATGTCGGCATTCTCTATATTTTCGCGATTTCGTCGCTGTCGATCTACGGCATCATCATGGCCGGCTGGTCGTCGAATTCGAAATATCCTTTCCTCGCAGCCTTGCGCTCGGCGGCGCAGATGGTGAGCTATGAGGTATCGATCGGTTTTGTGATCATCACGGTTTTGTTGTGCGCGGGTTCGCTCAACCTTTCCGCCGTGGTCGAAGCACAGAATACGCGCGGATTTGCCAATTTGATCGGTTTGCCGCAGCTCACCATCCTGAATTGGTATGTGTGGCCGTTGTTTCCGATGTTCGTGGTGTTTTACGTTTCCGCGCTCGCCGAAACCAATCGCCCGCCATTCGATCTGGTCGAGGCGGAATCGGAATTGGTGGCCGGCTTCATGGTTGAATATGGCTCGACGCCGTATCTGTTGTTCATGCTCGGCGAATATGTCGCGATTGCCACGATGTGCGCGATGGCGACGATCCTGTTTCTCGGCGGCTGGTTGCCGCCGGTGAATTTTCCGCCGTTCACCTGGGTGCCGGGTGTGGTTTGGTTCGGCTTAAAACTGTTTTTCATGTTCTTCCTGTTTGCGATGGCGAAGGCAATCGTGCCGCGCTACCGCTACGACCAGTTGATGAGGCTTGGCTGGAAGGTCTTCCTGCCGCTGTCGCTGGCTATGGTGGTCGTCGTCGCGGGCGTCCTGCAATTTACAGGCATTGCGCCGAAATGAGGTCGCTATGAGCATCAACATCAACGCCACAACCCGTTCGCTTTTGCTGTCGGAATTCGTCTCGGCCTTCGTTCTCGCCATGCGCTATTTCTTCAAGCCGAAGCCGACCCTGAATTATCCGTTTGAAAAAGGGCCGATCTCGCCGCGCTTTCGTGGTGAGCATGCGCTGCGCCGCTATCCCAATGGTGAGGAGCGCTGCATCGCCTGCAAACTGTGCGAGGCGATCTGTCCGGCGCAAGCGATCACGATCGAGGCAGGTCCGCGCCGCAACGATGGAACGCGACGCACGGTCCGCTACGACATCGACATGGTCAAATGCATCTATTGCGGGCTGTGCCAGGAGGCATGTCCGGTCGATGCGATCGTCGAGGGGCCGAATTTCGAATTCGCGACCGAGACGCGCGAGGAACTCTATTATGACAAGGCGAAACTGCTCGCCAATGGGGACCGCTGGGAGCGCGAGATTGCGAAATCAATCGAACTCGACGCGCCGTATCGGTGAGGTGAGGGGCATGATCCTGCCGAATATATTCTTGTCATTCCGGACGACGTGTAGCGCCGATCCGGAATCTCGCGCTTTCATCTCTGGATTTCGGATTCGCGGACGTTGTCCGCGCCCCGGAATGACGGGGGCTCGTCGATGATCCTTCCTGCATTGTTCTTTTATTTGTTCGCAGGGGTCTGCGTGGCCTCCGCGGTCATGGTGATCGTGTCGCGCAATCCCGTGCATTCCGTGCTGTTCTTGATTTTGGCCTTCGTGAACGCGTCGGGGCTGTTCATCCTGATGGGGGCCGAATTCCTCGCGCTGATTTTGGTCGTGGTTTATGTCGGCGCGGTCGCGGTATTGTTTCTGTTCGTGATCATGATGCTTGATGTGGATTTCACCGAATTGCGTGAAGGCTTCATGGAATATTTGCCGATTGGTCTGGTGATCGGCGGGATTTTCCTGGCGGAGTTGCTGCTGGTCGGAGGTGGCTGGGTGATCAGTCCGAACGTGGCGAAATCGATCACATCGGCGATTCCACCTGATATCAGCAACACCGAAGCGCTCGGCCTCGTGCTGTACACGAAATACATCCACTACTTCCAGATCGCCGGAATGGTACTGTTGGTGGCGATGATCGGCGCCATCGTGCTGACCTTGCGCCACAAGGCAAGCGTCAAGCGGCAGGATATCAATGTGCAGAACGCGCGGACGCCCGAGCTTGCCATGAGCGTGCGCAAGGTGGCGTCGGGGCAAGGTTTGCAGGATGCGGACGCGGCGGAGTGGGTGCGATGACCATTGGGCTCGGACATTATCTCGCGGTCGGCGCCATCCTGTTTACGCTCGGGATTCTCGGTATTTTCCTCAACCGAAAAAATATCATCGTCATCCTGATGTCGATCGAATTGATCCTGCTTGCGGTCAATATCAATCTGGTGGCGTTTTCGACCTTTATCGGCGACATCGTCGGTCAGGTTTTCGCGTTGCTGGTGCTGACGGTCGCGGCCGCGGAAACCGCGATTGGACTTGCTGTTCTAGTCGTCTATTTCCGCAATCGCGGTTCGATCGCGGTTGAAGACGTCAATCTGATGAAGGGTTAGGCGCGCTACATGATCCAGGCAATCGTCTTTCTGCCGTTGATCGGCGCCATTATCGCGGGCGCGATCGCTCTCGTCGGCGCGCATGCGCGCCATCCGAGCGGCGATGAGGTCGAACATCACCACGACGCACACGGCGCCGATGCGCATGCGCATCATGATCACGCCCATGACGATCACGGCCACGACGACCATCATGCGACCGAGCCGCCGGCTATCGGGTCACGCGCCGCCGAGCTGATCACCACGGGATTGTTGATGGTGGCCGCCGTGTTGTCGTGGGTGGCGCTGATCGACGTGGGTTTTGGACACCACGATACCCGCGTCGATTTATTCCCCTGGATCAATTCGGGCGATCTTCAGGTCGCTTGGGCGCTTCGCGCCGATACGTTGACGGCCGTCATGCTGGTCGTGGTCAACACGGTGTCTTCGCTCGTGCATCTCTATTCGATCGGATATATGGACGAAGATCCGAACCGGCCGCGGTTTTTCGGCTATCTCTCGCTGTTCACCTTCGCGATGCTGATGCTGGTGACGGCCGACAACCTCGTGCAATTGTTCTTCGGCTGGGAAGGCGTCGGTCTGGCGAGCTATTTGCTGATCGGTTTCTGGTACCAGAAGCCGTCGGCGAATGCGGCCGCCATCAAGGCCTTTGTGGTCAACCGGGTCGGCGATTTCGGCTTTGCGCTCGGCATTTTCGCCGTGTTCATGTTGATCGGATCGACCGATTTCGAGACCATCTTCGTTGCCGCTCCTGGGCTGACCGGCAAGAGCATCGATTTCTTCGGCTGGCATGCCGACGCGCTGACTTTGACGTGCCTGTTGTTGTTCATGGGTGCGATGGGCAAATCCGCGCAATTTTTGCTGCACACTTGGTTGCCGGACGCAATGGAAGGCCCGACGCCGGTCTCCGCGCTGATTCACGCGGCGACCATGGTCACCGCGGGCGTGTTCATGGTGGCGCGGTTGTCGCCGCTGTTTGAATTGGCGCCGACCGCGCAAGCCTTCGTGATGTTCATTGGCGGCACCACGGCGTTCTTCGCGGCGACCGTCGGCCTCGTCCAAAACGACATCAAGCGCATCGTCGCTTATTCGACCTGTTCGCAGCTCGGCTATATGTTCGTGGCGATGGGCGCGGGAGCTTATTCCGTCGGCATGTTCCATCTGTTCACCCACGCCTTTTTCAAGGCGCTGCTGTTCTTGGGTTCGGGCTCGGTGATCTACGCGATGCACCACGAGCAGGACATCCGCAATATGGGTGGTTTGAAGGACCGGATTCCCTTCACCTATCTGATGATGGTGATTGGCACACTGGCGCTGACGGGCTTTCCGCTTACCGCGGGTTATTTCTCCAAGGATGCCATCATCGAATCCGCCTTTGCTTCACATAACCCGTTCGCCACCTATGGCTTCCTGGCCACGGTGGCTGCGGCGGGCCTGACCTCGTTCTATTCGTGGCGGCTGATCTTCAAGACGTTTCACGGCGAACCCCATGATAAGGAACACTACGAAGCCGCGCACGAGGCGCCGCTATGGATATTGATCCCGATCGGAATTTTAGGGGTGGGGTCGATCGCGGCGGGCTTCCCCTTCAAGGAGTTGTTCGCAGGCCATGGGGTTGAGGAATTCTTCCGCGAGTCGCTGAAGATGAATCCGCATATCATCGAGGAAATGCACCACATTCCCGAAAGCGTGGCGCTCCTGCCGACGGTGATGATGGTGGCGGGTTTCCTGGTGTCGTGGTTGTTTTATATCCGCCGGCCGTATTTGCCGGTCAGCCTCGCCAAGCAACAGCCGCTGCTTTATCAGTTCCTGCTCAATAAGTGGTATTTCGACGAGCTCTACGATCTGATCTTCGTGCGTCCCATGAAGTGGATCGGCCGGTTCCTTTGGAAGGTCGGCGACGGCAAGATCATCGATGGTCTCGGTCCGGACGGGGTGTCGGCGCGGGTATTGGATGTCACGCGCCGCGCGGTGCAGCTCCAGACCGGTTATCTCTACCACTATGCCTTCGCGATGCTGATCGGCGTGGCCGGTTTCATCACCTGGTTCATTTTCGGCGTGGGAGGCTAGTCGATGACGACCTGGCCCATTCTTTCGGTCGTTACCTTCCTGCCCACGGTGGGAGCGATCTTGGTCTATCTCAGCCGTGGCGAAGACGAGGCCGCCAAGCGCAATGCGCGCTGGATTGCGTTGTGGACCACGCTCGTCACCTTCGTGGTGTCGCTGATTTTGATTTTACGCTTCGATCCGTCGCAGGCCGATTTTCAGTTCGTCGAAAGGGCGCCATGGCTTGCGAGCGCCATCACCTATCACATGGGCGTGGACGGCATTTCATTGCCCTTCGTGATCCTGACTACGGCCCTGATGCCGTTCTGCATCGTGGCGAGCTGGAAATCCGTCACGCAGCGGGTACGCGAATACATGATGGCGTTTCTCATTTTGGAAACGCTGATGGTCGGCACCTTCGCAGCGCTCGACCTCGTGCTGTTCTATCTGTTCTTCGAAGGCGGCCTGATTCCGATGTTCCTGATCATCGGGGTGTGGGGCGGGCCGCGCCGGGTCTACGCCTCCTTCAAGTTTTTCCTCTACACGTTGCTCGGCTCCGTCTTGATGCTGCTGGCGATCATGGCGCTCTATTGGAACGCCGGTACCACCGATATCCCGACCTTGATGCATACGGCCGTACCGCGCTCCTTGCAGATGTGGGCGTGGCTGGCGTTCTTTGCCTCGTTCGCGGTGAAGATGCCGATGTGGCCGGTTCACACTTGGTTGCCGGATGCGCATGTCGAGGCGCCGACCGCTGGCTCCGTGATCCTGGCGGCTATCCTTCTGAAAATGGGCGGCTATGGATTCCTGCGTTTTTCGCTGCCGATGTTCCCGCTCGCCTCGCACGAATTCGCGCCGTTGATTTTTTCGCTCTCGGTCATCGCGATCATCTATACCTCGCTGGTCGCGCTGATGCAGGAGGATATCAAGAAGCTGATCGCCTATTCCTCGGTGGCGCATATGGGTTTCGTCACCATGGGAATTTTTGCCGGCACGACCCAGGGCGTGGCGGGTGGCGTATTCCAGATGATTTCGCACGGCATCGTGTCGGGCGCGTTGTTTCTTTGTGTCGGCATCGTCTACGACCGCATGCACACCCGCGAAATCGCCGCCTATGGCGGATTGGTCAACCGGATGCCGCTTTATGCGCTGGTGTTCATGGTTTTCACCATGGCCAATGTCGGCCTGCCCGGCACGTCCGGTTTCGTCGGCGAGTTCATGACCCTGATCGGCACCTTCAAGGTTTCGGTTCCGACCGCCGCATTGGCCACGACCGGCGTGATTCTGTCGGCGGCCTATGCGCTTTGGCTGTATCGAAAGGTGGTCTTCGGCGCCTTGGTCAAGCCGTCGCTCGCCTCGATCAAGGATCTCACTTTTCGCGAGAGCCTGACGCTCATGCCGCTGGTCATCCTCACCATTCTGTTCGGGTTTTATCCGAAGCCGATAATCGATATGTCGGCGACGTCGGTGCAGCAACTCGTCAACAATTACAATTCCGCGATGACGGCCGTGAAGGCCGCCGCGCTGGTGCATTAAGATCGGACCAAGCGTCATGAGCTTCGAGAGCGCAGGTTATCAATTGTTGCCCGTATTGCCGGAACTCGTCCTGGCTGCCGGCGCCATGGTCTTGCTGATGCTCGGCGCCTTTCGAGGGCAGGGCGCGACGGGCTTGGTTACGGCGCTCTCGCTGGTTCTTCTGGTGATTGTCGGGGTTTTGGAAATGATGCTTCCCGCCGGGAAGCTCACGACTTTCAACGGCAGCTTCATCGTCGACGATTTCGCGCGTTTCTTGAAAATTCTCACGCTGATCGGCTCGGTCGCGACGCTGATCCTCTCGATCGAGTTTTTGGCCGATTCCTCCCGGCGCATTTTCGAATACGCCATCCTGGTGCTGCTCTCGACGCTCGGCATGATGATCCTGATTTCGGCCGGCGACCTCATTGTGCTCTATCTGGGATTGGAGCTGATGAGCCTGGCGCTTTACGTGGTCGCCGCCTCAAACCGCGACAATGCGAAATCGACCGAAGCGGGCCTTAAATATTTCGTGCTCGGCGCGTTGTCCTCGGGCATGCTGCTTTATGGCGCGTCCTTGATCTATGGCTTTACCGGCACGGTTGGATTTGCCGGCATCGCCGCGTCCGCCAAGACCGGCAGCATCGGCATCGTATTCGGATTGGTGTTCCTGCTGGCCGGACTTTGCTTCAAGGTTTCGGCGGTGCCCTTCCACATGTGGACGCCTGACGTCTATGAGGGTGCGCCGACACCGGTCACGGCGTTTTTTGCCTCCGCTCCCAAAGTCGCCGCGTTAGCGGTTTTTACCCGGGTGACGCTCACCGCGTTTCCGGGGATCGTGCCGCAATGGCAGCAGATTGTCGTGTTCGTGGCGATTGCCTCGATGGCGCTGGGGTCATTCGCGGCCATCGGCCAGACGAATATCAAGCGCCTGATGGCCTATTCCTCGATCGGCCATATGGGTTTTGCCCTTGTCGGTCTTGCCGCGGGCACCGCCGAGGGCGCGCAAGGGGTGCTGGTTTATATCGCCATTTACGTGACCGTGACGCTCGGGAGCTTCGCGGTGATTCTCGCCATGAAGCGTAATGGCCAGAGCCTGGAGAAGATCAGCGACTTTGCCGGCCTTTCCCGCACCAACGGAACGCTTGCGTTCATCTTCGCGATGCTGCTGTTCTCGCTGGCGGGTGTGCCGCCGCTCGCCGGCTTTTTTGCCAAATGGTACGTCTTCAACGCGGCGATCAAGGCCAATCTGTTTACGCTCGCCGTGATCGGCGTACTGACCAGCGTCGTCGGCGCCTATTACTATCTCACGATCGTCAAGGTGATGTATTTCGACGAGCCGCTGGCGAGGCTCGATTCCATGCGGCCGGAGTTGCGCGCCGTCCTCGCCGTCATGGGCATCGTCAATATATTTTATTTCGCCTATCCCGGGCCGCTGGTCAGCTTGGCCACCACGGCGGCGAAGTCGCTTTTTTAAATGGAATTCACGCTCGGTCCGCGAGCCATATCGGCGGGTTATCGCCTCGTCGGCTTCGATCATATCGGTTCGACGAATTCCGAGGCGATGGCGCGCTTGCGTGCCGGAGAGCGTGGACCGTTATGGTTTGTGACCTCCGAACAGACCGCTGGAAGGGGCCGGCGCCATCGGCCGTGGATCGCCCCGCGCGGCAATCTCGCCAGCAGTGTGCTGGAAACCCTCGATGTGCCGGCGGCCGAGGCGGCAACGCTCGGCTTTGCCGCGGGGCTTGCGCTGGCGGCGGCACTGCGCGCCATGGCCGGTTCGGCGGCAATCGGATTTTCGCTCAAATGGCCCAACGACATCCTGGCGGGAGGCGCCAAGCTTGCCGGCATTCTGTTGGAAGCCGAAGCGGTGCCGGAAGGCGGCCTTGCCGTCGTGATTGGGATGGGTACCAACATTGTTGCCGCGCCTGAGGGGACGCCGGTGCCGGCGACATCGCTCAAAGCGCTCGGTCTGGATGTGGGCGCGGAGAGGCTGTTTGCGGCGCTATCGGATCACTGGGTCGAATTTTATCGTGTATGGGACCAGGGGCGCGGTTTTGGTGAAATCCGGCGGCACTGGCTGGCGCTCGCGGCGGGAATAGGACAGCCTGTGGCGGTCCACACCGGCCATATGACGGTGTCGGGTATTTTTGAAACCATCGACGACATAGGCTGCATGATTGTGAGAAGCGCGACCGGCGACAGAATTCCGATTTCCGCGGGCGACGTTCATTTCGGCTTAGCCGCCTCCGCCGGAGCTGTCTAATGGCGCAAAGCGACGAACTGGTGTTTGCGGGGCTTGGTGGTATTGGCGAGATCGGCATGAATTTGTCGATCTACGGGCTCGGCAGCCGGCGGCAACGCGCTTGGCTCGCGGTCGATCTCGGGGTCTCCTTCGGCGACGAGGAGCATCTGCCCGGCATCGACACCATCATGCCCGACATCCGCTTTTTGGAGCAGGAGCGGAAGAATCTGGTCGGTCTCGTGCTGACGCATGCGCATGAGGATCATTTCGGCGCTATTATCGACCTTTGGCCACGGCTGAAATGTCCGATCTATGCGACCCAATTCAGCGCCGCGCTGTTTGAGGCCAAATGCGCTT